>Ga0316613_10000449_pt1 | contig 34416 bp, 23 predicted proteins | sample OWC_soil_day10_C_2_FD_207647 | JGI IMG/M metagenome (GOLD analysis project Ga0316613, IMG submission 207647) | Wetland soil microbial communities from Old Woman Creek delta, Ohio, United States - OWC_soil_day10_CT_b | ecosystem: Environmental > Terrestrial > Soil > Wetlands | place: USA: Ohio...
AGGGGAGGACGAAGGTCCGGATGGAGAGCCGGTCCTCCGGCGGCGTGGCGATGAGGCTCACGTCCCGGATCCCGGAGAAGGCCATGTGGAGGGTGCGCGGGATCGGCGTGGCCGACAGGGTCAGCACATCCACCGTGGCGCGCATCCTCTTCAGGCGTTCCTTGTGCGCCACGCCGAACCGCTGCTCCTCGTCGATCACCACCAGGCCGAGGTCTGCGAACTTCACGTCCTTCTGCAGGAGGCGGTGCGTGCCGATGACGACGTCCACCGTTCCCTTCGACATCCCCTTCACCACCTCCGCCTGCTCCTTCCGCGCTCGGAACCGGGAGAGGTTCGCAACCCGCACCGGATACCCCGCGAGGCGCCGCATGAAGGTCTGGTAATGCTGCTCCGCGAGGACGGTCGTGGGAACCAGCACCGCCGCCTGCCGCCCGTCCATCACCACCTTGAAGGCCGCCCGGATGGCCACCTCGGTCTTGCCGTACCCCACGTCGCCGCACACCAGCCGATCCATCGGCCGCCCGGAGGCGAGGTCCGAGAGCACCTCCCGGATCGCCTGCTCCTGGTCGGGCGTCTCCTCGTGCGGGAAGGCCGCTTCGAACTCGCGGAATACCGCATCGGGAGGAGAGACGGGGTGCTTCTCCGCGATCTGACGCCGGGCCTGAAGATCCACCAGCTCCTGCGCCATCGCCAGCAGCTCGTCCCGGACCTTCTTCTTCGCCCGCTGCCACGCCGTCCCGCCGAGGCGCGAGAGCTGGGCGCGGGTGTCCTCCGACGCCACGTACCGCTGCACCCGGGACATCTTGTCCACGGGGACGAAGAGCCGGTCGCCCCCCGCGTACTCGAGGACAAGGAAGTCCCCCTCCGTCCCGGCAGCCCGGCGCCGCAGCAGCCCGCGATAGATCCCGACGCCGTGGTCCACGTGCACCGCCGGGTCGTTCACCCGCAGGTCGGCGAGGGAGAACTCCTCGGGGAAGGCGGCCGGCTCGCGGCGCGCGCGCCGGGCGCGGGTCTTCTCCCCGAAGACCTCGCTCTCCGTGACCACCGCCGCGCCGAGCTCCGGGGCCCGGTACCCCCGCGTCACCTCCGACACGCAGAGGTACACCCCGCGGTCCCTCCCGAGGGCTTCGCGGAGGGTGTCGACCCGGATCAGCGGGAGCGCGTACCGGGAGAGGAGGTCCTCCATCCGGTCCGCCTGGGAAGGGGACAGGGAGGAGAGGACGAACCGCTCCCCCCGCTTCCACCACGCCTTCGCCTCGCCGGCGAGCGGGTAGAGGAGCCCCTCGGAGGAGGCGGTGGCGGTGCTGCGCCGGATGTCCTCGTTCCCGTCCACCCCCGCGTCGCCGCGCAGCGGTTCCTTCCGCCCGAACGGCGGGACCTCGATGCCGTCGAATGCGAGTAGCGGCACCCCGGCGAGGGCTGCGAGGAGCTCCCCTTCCGGGGCGACCAGCTCCCCCGGTTCCGGGAACCCGGCCTCCTCCCCGGAGAGGGCGTGGTTCTCCTCGGCTTCCGCGAAGGCGCTCCGCGCAGCGGCGAGGCAGGAGACGGAGTCGACGGCGACGACCACCGCCCCCTCCGGCAGGTACCGGAAGACCGTCGCGGCGCGGCCATAGAGACGCGGCAGGAGCGCATCCGCGCCGTGAAACCGTATCCCCTGCCGGAGCGGATCCGCCCAGGGGCGTTCCCCCTGCCCTGCCAGGGCGGCCGCGAGGTATTTCTCCCGGGTGATCACCTGGGAGCACGGCAGGACGGCAAGCCGGTCCTCCGGGCCGGTTTCCCCCGCCACGATGGGGCCGGCCACCGGGCCGGCACCCCCGGCGGGCACGGTTCGCTGCGTACCGGGATGGAACCACCGCACCGACTCGACGACGTCATCGTCCAGCAGAATCCGCGCCGGGAGCGGGTGGGCGGGGCTGTAGACGTCCACGATGCCGCCGCGCACCGCGAAGTCCCCCGGGTCGGCCACCGTGGGAAGGCGCGCGTATCCGAGGGCGACGAGCCGGGCGGCGAAGGCGTCGACATCGAGGGTGTCCCCGGGGGCCACGGCGGACACCGCGTCGAGGAACGCCTCCGGCGGCAGCGTTTTCGACACCGCGGAGTCGACGGAGGCAACCACGACGGCGGAAGGCCCCTCGACCAGGCGGCGGAGCGCCCGCATCCGGTCGTGTACGGCGGGAAGGTACGGGGAGATCGGCTCGTACGGCGCGGCCTCGACGGAGGGGAACGCCGCCACCGCGCCGGGGCCCAGGTACGCCGCCAGCTCGCGGGACGCCTCCTCCGCCTCCCGGTCGTCGGCGCACAGGTACAGCACGGGCGTTCCGAGGCGGCGGAACAGCTGCGCCGTCAGGAACGCGCGCGCTCCCGGCGGCACCCGCATCCACTGGACGCAGGGCGCGGGCTCCCGCCTCGCGAGGGCCAGCGCGACGTGTTCGAAGGAGATCCTGGGGAGGGGAAAGGGCATCCCGCCGCTGCTACGCGGCGTCGCGGGGGACGGCGAGCATCGCGTCGAGGGCCGCCTTCGCCCGGACGCGGATTCCTTCCGGCACCGTGACGACCGGCGACATCGTCTCGAGGGAGTCCCGGACGTCCTCGAGGTTCGTCAGCTTCATGTTCGGGCAGATGAGGGTCCGCGAGGCGATGTGGAACCGTTTTCCCGGGTTCTCCTTGCGCAGCCGGTACAGGATGCCCATCTCCGTCCCCACGATGAACTCCCTCGCGGGGGAGCGCCGGCAGTAGCCGTACATCCCCGCCGTGGAGAGGACCGCGTCCGCCATCTCCACCACTTCCGGCGGGCACTCGGGGTGGACGATCAGCAGCGCCTCGGGGCGCGCCTCCCGGGCCTTGACCACCGCCTCGAGGGTCAGCCGCTCGTGGGTGGGGCAGTAGCCGTCCCACCAGGTGAGCCGCCGGCCGGAGACCTTCTGCACCCAGTGCGCAAGGTTCCGGTCGGGGACCATGAAGATCTCCCTCCCCGGCGGGATCGAGCGGACCACGTTCACCGCGTTGCCCGACGTGCAGCAGACGTCCGAGAGGGCCTTCACCTCCGCGGACGAGTTGACGTAGGTCACCACGACCGCATCGGGGTGCTCCTTCCGGTACGCCGCGAGGTCCGCCCCCGTGATCATGTCCGCCATCGGGCACCCCGCGTCCTCCCGGGGAAGCAGCACGGTCCTGCCGGGGGAGAGGATCGCGGCGCTCTCCGCCATGAAGTGGACGCCGCAGAACACGATCACGTCCGCCTTCGTCTTCGCCGCCTCCTGGGAGAGCCCCAGCGAGTCGCCCGTGATGTCGGCGATCTCCTGCACCTCGTCCCGCTGGTAGTTGTGGGCCAGCAGGATGGCGTTGCGCCGCGAAAGGAGTCCGCGGATCTCCGCCCGGAGGGGGTCTTGCGCCTTCTCCATCGTCCTACTCTTTCTCCGTTTTCAGCGCCCGCGCGAACAGCTCCGTCACCGCCTCCCGGGCGCCTTTCCCTTCGTATAAGATGCGGTGCACCTGCTCCGAGATGGGCAGGGGGACCCCCGTGCGGCGGGACAGCTCCACCGCGGACCGGGCGGTTAGGACCCCCTCCGCCACCATCGTCATGCCCGCGAGCACCTCCCCGATCGGTTCCCCGCGCCCTACCCGCACGCCCACGGTCCGGTTCCGGGACAGGTCGCCGGTGCAGGTGAGCACCAGGTCCCCCATCCCGGCCAGGCCCGCGAAGGTCTGCGGGTGCGCTCCGAGGTGGACCCCCAGCCGCGCGATCTCCGCCAGCCCCCGGGTGATGAGGAGCGCCCGGGCATTGTGCCCGAATCCCAGCCCGTCGCACATCCCCGCGGCGATGGCCATCACGTTCTTCAGCGCCCCGCCGATCTCGATCCCCACCACGTCGTCGTCCGCGTAGACCCGGAACCGGGAACCCGCCAGGACGTGCTGGAGCTTCCGGGCGACGGCCAGGTCCCGCGCCGCCACCGTGGCCCCCGTGGGCTTCCCCTCAGCCACCTCCTGCGCGAAGGTGGGACCCGACAGCGCGGCCACGCGGCCCGCGTGGGCCGGGGACGCCTCCGCGAGGAGTTCGGTCATCCGCAGCAGGCTCCCGTTCTCCACGCCTTTCGCCAGCGACACGAGGCACGCGTCGCGGGACAGGTGTTCCGCGGCCCGCGCCGCCACGGCCCGTAGGTGGTGGGAGGGCACGGCGAACGCCACCACCGACTTCCCGGAGACCGCCGCCGCGAGGTCGTTCGTGGCCCGGACGGCGGCGGGCAGGGACACGCCGGGGAGGAACGCCCGGTTCTCCCGGAAACGCCGGATGTCCGCGCACACCTCCGCCTCGTGCGCCCACAGGGCGACGTCGGCGCGACGCTCCGCGAGCATGGCCGCGAAGGCCGTTCCCCACGACCCCGCCCCGACCACGGCGACGGATTCCTTCCGCTCATCGCTCAACGGCCCGTCTCCCCCGCCGTCACGGTTTCCTCATCCGGTCCTTCAGACGCGCGATCTTCCCCTCGACGTACTCCGGATCGTCCCACTCTCCCCGCAGCGCCTCGTACTGGGCGAGCGCGCCCGGGAGGTCCCCCATCCCCTCCAGGGACTGGGCCATCCCCCAGCGCGCCTGTAGCTGGTCCTTCCGGTCCGCCGAGAGGTACAGCAGCTTGCGGAATTCCCGGTCCGCCTCGGCGTGGCGGCGCTGCCCCAGGAGGGAATACGCCAGCATCCACCGCCCCTCCCCGACCCGGGGGGACTTCGGGTACCGCTCCATCAGCTCTTCGATCACCGCCGCCTGCCGCTCCCCGTCCCGCGCCGCGCCGTATGCCCGCGCCAGGAGGAACAGGGCTTCGTCCATCTCCTCGAAGCGGGGGTGATCCTTCCGGAGCCGCGTAAGGGAAGACACCGCCGACGCCGGGTCGAGGTACTGGAACAGGTGGACCTCCGCGGTCCGCAACAGCGCCCTGGGGGCCTCGGCCGTCCTCGGGTAGTTGAACACGAGGGAGTCGTACGCCTCCAGCGCCGCGGGGAAGTTCCGGTAGTACGCGCCGTAGAGGTCCCCCTGCCGGAGCAGGGCGGCGGGGGCGTACCGCGACTGGGGGAATTCCCGCGCGATCGACCGGTAGCCCGCCAGGGCCTCCTCCATGCGCCGGTACTGGAGGTCCTTCTCCGCCTTCCCGTACCGCTCCCGCGCCGGGTCGGCGCACGCGGCCAGCAGGAGCAGCAGCGTGCACGGCAGGAGAAGGCTACGCCGCCTGCTTGCCTCCCCAGCCACGCCTCACTCTTCCTTCTCCGCCAGCCTTGCGATGGACGCGACCCGCTCGCTCTCCGAGAGCCCGATGAGCCGGACGCCCTGCGTGTTCCGGCCGATCACCCGGATCTCCCCCACCAACATCCGGATGATCTTCCCGCCGTCGGTGACCAGCATCGCCTCGTCCCCGTCCGCGACCTGGCACACGCCGACCACCGGACCGGTCTTCCCCGTCACCTTCAGCGTGATCACGCCCTTGCCGCCGCGGCTCTGGTTCCGGTACTCCTCCACCGCCGTGCGCTTCCCGTACCCCTTCTCCGTGACGGAGAGCATCGTCCCCTGCGGCCGGAGGATGTCCATCCCCACGAGCGCGTCCCCCTCCTCGAGGTCGATCCCCCGCACCCCCGTCGCGGCGCGGCCCATGGACCGGACATCCTCCTCGTGGAAGCGGATCGACATTCCCTGCCGGGTGGAGAGGAAGACCTCGTCCTGCCCCGTTGTGATCGCCGTGGCGATCAGCCGGTCCCCCTCGTTCAGCCCGATGGCGATGATGCCGCCCGCCCGCGGGCGGGAGTACTCCATCAGCTCCGTCTTCTTGATGATCCCCAGCGAAGTGGCCATCACCACGAACTTCCCCTCCGTGAACTCCCGCACGGGCAGGATCGTGGCCACCGACTCGCCCTGGGCGAGGGAGAGGAGGTTCACGATGGCCCGCCCCTTCGAGGCGCGCCCCGCCTCCGGCAGCTCGTGGACCTTGAGCCAGTACACCTTCCCCAGGTCGGAGAAGAACATGACGTAGGCGTGCATCGAGGCGATGAAGAGCATGGAGACGAAATCCTCCTCCTTGGTCCCCATGCCGACCTTCCCCCGCCCGCCGCGGCGCTGCGTCCGGTAGAGGCTGATCGGGTTCCGCTTGATGTAGCCGGTGTGGGAGACGGTGACCACCATCTCCTCGTCCACGATCAGGTCCTCCAGCCGCAGATCCCTGGTCTCCCGCTGGATCTCCGAGCGGCGCGCGTCCCCGTAGGCGTCCCGGATCTCCCGGAACTCCTCCCCGATGACGCGCAGCAGTTCCGTCTCCTCCGCGAGGATCTTCTTCAGCCGTGCGATCTCCTCGCGAACCTCCTTGAGCTCCTGCAGGATCTTCTCGCGCTCCAGCCCGGTGAGGCGCCGGAGCTGCATGTCGAGGATCGCCTGCGCCTGGATCTCCGAAAGGCCGAAGCGGGCCATCAGCCCCTCCTTGGCCTCCTTCGGCTCCTTCGACGCCCGGATCAGCTTGATGATCGCGTCGATGTGGTCGAGAGCGACCTTCAGTCCCTCGAGGATATGCTCCCTGCTTTCCGCCTTCCGCAGCAGGAACAGGGTCCTGCGGGTGACGACCTCCTTCCGGAAGGCGAGGAACTCCTCGAGGAGCTCCTTCAGGTTCATCGTCCGCGGCCGGTTCTGTACGATGGCCAGCAGCTGCACGCCGAAGGAGACCTGCATCTGCGTGGCCTTGTACAGGTTGTTCAGGACGACCTCGGCCACCGCGTCCTTCTTCAGCTCCACGACGACGCGCATCCCGTCGCGGTCCGACTCGTCCCGGATGTCGGAGATCTCCTCGATCTCCTTGTCGCGCACCAGTTCCGCGATCCGCTCGATGAGCCGGGACTTGTTCACCTGGTACGGGATCTCGGTGATGACGATCGACTCCCGGTCCCCCTTCTTCGCCTTCTCGACGAACGCCCGGGCGCGGATCTGGACGCTGCCGCGGCCCGTGCGGTAGGCGTCGCGCACCCCGTCCAGCCCGTAGAGGATCCCGCCGGTGGGGAAGTCGGGGGCCGGGATGTGCCGCATCAGGTCGTCGAGCGGGATGTCGGGATCGCCGATCAGGGCGAGGAGCGCGCCGATCACCTCCCCCAGGTTGTGCGGCGGGATGGAGGTGGCCATCCCGACGGCGATGCCGGCGCTCCCGTTCACCAGCAGGTTCGGGACGCGGGAGGGGAGGACCCTCGGCTCCTGGAGGGAGCCGTCGTAGTTGGGGACCGTCTCGACGGTCTCCTTGTCGAGACCTTCGAGCAGCTCCCCGGCCACCTTCGCCATCCGGACCTCGGTGTACCGCATCGCCGCCGCGGAGTCGCCGTCCACCGAGCCGAAATTCCCCTGCCCGTCGATCAGCGGGTAGCGCAGCGAAAATTCCTGCACCATCCGGACGAGGGCGTCGTAGACCGCGTTGTCCCCGTGGGGGTGGTACTTCCCGATGACGTCCCCGACGATGCGGGCGGACTTCTTGTACGGCTTCCCGTACTCGTTCCCCAGCTCGTGCATGGCGAAGAGGATCCGGCGCTGGACGGGCTTGAGGCCGTCGCGGACGTCGGGGAGCGCCCGCCCCACGATCACGCTCATGGCGTAGTCGAGGTAGCTCTGGCGCATCTCGTCCTGGACGGTGCGCGGCTGGGCGGGCTTGTGGAACAGGTCCATCGGGCGGCGGGGGCTCCTTCGGTGATCCTGATGAATGGATCATCTTACCACAGGGAGAACGGTTTTTCCTGGAAGGAAACGCCAGAAAATCCGAACAGTTACGACGCTCCGGCCTACCCACCGGGAGGGGTCCGGCGAAGCCCTCGCCGGACCCCTCCCCTGAGGGGCGGTACCGGGGTACTTACGCGATCCGCCTCACCAGTTCACCGTGACGGTCAGCTCGTCGTACAGGCCGTCCCCGTCCAGATCCGCATCCAGCGTGCACTGCGTCTGGCTGTCTGCGGTCAGGCGGACGCCCTTTTTGGCCTGCCCGGTCACCGTCATCTGCCCGACCTCCGGGAACGTGGCCCCGTCCAGGTAGCGGAACGGAACCGGCGATGCGATGACCACGTACCCGTAGTCATGCAGGTAGATGCGGCCGGATAGGGTCACGTCGGAATAGCCGGCGCCGGCAATGGTGGTCAGATGGTAGTCGGACAGCCAGACCGTCTTCCCGGTGACGTTGTCGGTGAAGAACAGGTTGAGGGTCGCGGTGTCGGTCCCGGTGGCCGGATCCATGCTCGCCGTCAGGTCCACCGTGCCGGCGGCGATCACGTCGCTGCCGCCGCTCGGGTCCACGATACGAACCGACTGGAAGTCAAACAGGATATGCATGGAATCCTGCGTTACGGAGCCCGACACGGCCACGGCTCCCGTGATGCCTCCCCCGCCGTCCCCGTGGAAGCCGACGAACTCGAACGTTCCGGTGAAGACGCCTGTTGCGTCGTCGCCCGAGATGGTGTACCGGGCCTCCCCGCCCAGCCCGTCCGTAAGGACGCCGCTCTCGGTGAACGGGGCCCGGGGAGACGGGCCATCCGCCGCGTCAGAAGGACTGACCGCGGTCACGGCTGCCTTCGAGACGGTCCGAACCAGCGCGAGCGCTGTCGGCCTCGCTGCCGTCTCCCGCACCCCGGTTCCCCCGGCAGGCGCGAGCGGGACCACCGCGTTCGCCCCGAGGTCCCCCCCCTGGAACGCCGCGAGAGCGATCTCTTCGGCGTTGTTGTCGGTGATCACCGCGGGAGTGGTGATCCCGGTGTACGGCGAAAGGGCGCTCGGGCTTTCGCCCCCCCCTCCTCCGCACGATGAAAGCGAAACCAGAAACAGAACCGACAGGACCGAAGCGATCCCCGCTCCCCGATTCATCCACGCACCCCCTGTTCTTCTCCCGGCCGGACACCTGGGAAGGTGATGAGATTCTCCGGCATCTCATCGGCTACCGATCCCCCGTACTTCAGTACGGTTTCCGGGGGACGGCACCGTCACCGCCGGGGAAGCAGGGTCAATCCCACTTCAGGATGGCTCCGGTACTGGCGCTGGTGGCCATGGAGGCGTATTTCCCCAAGGAGCCGGTCGGTTTATCCTTCGGGGGCATCTTCCATTTCTTGCGCCGTTCGGATAGTTCCGCGTCGGAGACGAGCAGCTCGAGCTTGCGTGCCGGGATGTCCAGCCGGATCCGGTCCCCGCTTCGGACCAGGGCGATCGCCCCCCCCGCCGCCGCCTCGGGCGAGACGTGCCCGACGGTGGCTCCCCGCGTCCCCCCCGAGAAGCGCCCGTCGGTGACCATCGCCACCTTGTCGCCCAGCCCCTCCCCCATGATGTACGAGGTGGGGGCCAGCATCTCCTGCATCCCCGGCCCGCCCTTGGGCCCCTCGTACCGGATCACCACGAAGTCCCCCGCGGACACCTTCCCGCCGAGGATTCCCTCGCACGCCTCGTCCTGGGACTCGAAGATCACCGCGGGCCCTTCGAACACGAGCATCTTCGGGTCCACCCCCGCCGTCTTGACCACCGCCCCTTCCGGCGCGAGGCTGCCGTAGAGGACGGCGAGCCCCCCTTCCCTGCTGTACGGGTTGGCCAGGATCCGGATGACCTCCGGGTCCTTCGTCCCCGCGCCCGCCACGTTCTCGGCAAGCGTCTTTCCCGTCACGGTGATGCAGTCCGGCTTCATGAGCCCCGGGACCTTGAAGAGTCCGGCGAGGATCGCCGGGATCCCCCCCGCGCGGTCCACGTCCTCCATGTGGTGCTGCGAGGATGGCGACACCTTGCACAATGTCGGCGTCTTCCGGGAGATGGCGTCGATGCGGGCCAGGTCGTACGCCACGCCCGCCTCGTTCGCGATCGCCAGGGTGTGGAGGATCGTGTTCGTGGAACCCCCCATCGCCATGTCGAGGGCGATGGCGTTGTCGAAGGCGTCCCGCGTCGCGATGTCGCGGGGCTTGATGTCCCTGCGGATCAGCTCCATCAGCCGGAACGCCGCGTCGCGGTAAAACCCTTCGCGGCGCCGGTCGACGGCCAGCACCGACCCGCTGCCGGGAAGCGACATCCCCAGCGCCTCGCACAGACAGTTCATGGAGTTCGCGGTGAACATGCCGGAGCAGCTGCCGCAGGTGGGGCACCCGTGGTCCTCGAGCTCCTTGAGCGCCTCCTCGGAGAGGTTCCCGAGCTTATACGCCGCAACCCCCTCGAATACGGTGATCAGGTCCACGACCCGCCCGCTCTTCGTCACCCCCGCCTTCATCGGGCCGCCGGAGACGAAGACCGTTGGGACGTTGCACCGCATCGCCGCCATGAGCATCCCCGGGACGATCTTGTCGCAGTTGGGGATGCAGATCATGCCGTCGAAACAGTGGGCCCTGATCATCGTCTCCACGGAGTCGGCGATGATCTCCCGCGACGGCAGGGAGTAGAGCATCCCCCCGTGCCCCATGGCGATCCCGTCGTCCACCCCGATCGTGTTGAACTCGAACGGGACGCCGCCGGCCTCCCGGACGCACTGCTTCACGTACTCCCCCACCTTGTTCAGGTGGACGTGGCCGGGGACGATCTCGACGAAGGAGTTGCACACGGCGACGAACGGCTTCCCCATGTCGGCGTCGGTGACGCCGGTGGCCTTCAGCAGGCTGCGGTGCGGGGCCCGCTCGAACCCTTTCTTGATGACGTCGGAGCGCATCGTTCTACCTCCTGCCGGGCGGGAATCGTGGTTCAGGGTATACAGGATATCGCGGATTCGAGTCCGGCGAGGTCCGAAAGGGCTTCCCGGAGCTCCTTCATCCGGGCGGGGTTCCCCTTCCAGCCCGGCATCTCGCCGAGGAGGGCATCGGTGAGCCTCCCCGCGATCCGGTCCCGTCCCGCAGATATTCCCGGACATCCGATCGCATCCCCTCGAAGCCGGGACGGTTGGAGACCCGGAGGATCCGCCACTCCTTCTTCGTCCGGGAGATCGCCTGGCTCCGGGTGAATTCGATCACCGACGCGAGCTCTGCTCCGGATACCAGGTCCGCCTTCGTCAACAGGATGGTCACGTCCGGCGTGTCGCGGGTTCAGGGGAAGCGGACCCCGAGGCGGCCTGCGAGGTCGTCGATGAACTGCTTCGCCACCCGTCCGCTGCGCGACCCGGCGTTGAGGGCCCACCGCAGCGCCTCCTCCCGGAGCGTCCCGGGATCGACGGGAAGGCGCATCTTCCGCGCGTACGACTCCGCCACGGCGAGGTACGTGTCCTGGTCGAACCGGTAGAATCCGAGCTGCAGTCCGAACCGGTCGGAGAGGGAAAGCTTCTCGGAAATTGCCTCCTCCGGGTGGATCTCGTCCTCCGCCCCCAGGTCGACGCGGCGCTCCGGCATCAGGTGCCGGCGGTTGGAGGTGGCGTAGATCAGGACGTTTTCCGGCCGTTCCTCCACGCCTCCGTCCAGCAGGGTCTTCAGGCCCCGGAAGTCCGCCTCTCCCTCGTCGAAGGAGAGGTCGTCGCAGAAGAGGATGAACCGGAACGGCAGCCCGCGCAGCTGCCCGGCGATCTTCGGGAAGGAGAAGAGGTCCCACCGGGCGATCTCCACGATCCGCAGGCCGCGCGAACCGAAAACCCCGAGCAGGCCCTTCACGCAAGACGACTTCCCGGTCCCGCGCTCCCCCCAGAGGAGGACGTGGTTCGCCGGGTACCCGTCGACGAACCGGGCGGTGTTGCGGAGGAGCTCCTCCTTCGCCCGGTCGATCCCCACCAGGTCGGAAAGGTCGACCCGGTGGGGATGGTCCACGGGGGCGATCCGCCCCGACCCGCCGGAGCGCTCCCACCGGAAGGCCCGGTGGGAGTCGAAGACCGCCGGGTCGAACGCCGCCGGCTCCCGCTTCGGCAGGAGCGCCTCCGCGCGCTCGAGGACCCTCTCGAGTCGCCGCAGCGCCCCCTCCCAGGGGGGAGGGGTAGGCGTCATGGCATCTGGATCCCGCCGGAGACCGGCAGGTACGCCCCGGTGATGAAGCGCGCCTCGTCGGAGGCGAGGAAGAGCACCGCCCCCGCCACGTCCTCCGGGAGGCCGACGCGCTTGAGCGGCGTCATTTGCGCCGTCCCGTCCTTTTCCTTCTGCGTCAGGAACGACGTCGCGTCGGTCAGGGTCAGCCCCGGCGCCACGACGTTCACCCGCACGCCGAAGGGCCCCAGCTCCAGGGCGAGCGATTTCGCGAAGGAGTCCAGCCCCGACTTCGCGGTGCTGTGGGCGCAGAATCCCTCTCCCGGCTGTCGGGAGAGGCCGCTGCTGACGGCGATCACCGAACCCCTGCGCCGTTCTACCATCCCCGGCACGAACGCCTTGCAGCAGAAGAACGCGGCCGCGAGCTCCCCGGTGAACTTCTCCCGGAAATCGTCCCACTGGAACTTGAGGAATGGCGCGACAGGGAAGGAGATGGCGGCGTTCAGCACCAGCGCGTCCACGTTCCCGAGCTTCTCCGCGACCTCCCGCGCCATCGCCTCGCACTGGCCGGCATCGCGCACGTCCGCCTGCACGGCCACGGCGGTACCCCCGGTCTCCCGGATCGCCGCCACCACCTCCCCCGCCGCGGTCCCGTTCTGGAAATAGTTCACCGCAACCGCGGCCCCGTGACGCGCGAGCCGCTTCGCCGTGGCCGCCCCGATCCCGCGGCTGGCACCCGTCACCACCGCCACCTTCCCTCTCATGTGCATGGCGCCTTCCTCCCCTTTCCGGCAGTCGCGGTGCGTTTTCTCCCGGTACCGATGAGGATATCCTGCCCCCGGTTCCGGACTCCAAAAAAACACGGCACCCCCCGTGTTCCGGGGGGTGCCGTGCAGGTGAATCCTTATCGGTTCGTTCCTTTACTTGGCCTGCTCCCGGATTTCCACTCTCCGGTTCTGGAACTGGCCTTCCTTGGTCTTGTTGTCCCCGACGGGGTCGGCTTCCCCCTTCCCTTCCGCCGTGATCATATCGGGTTTCACGTGGCCTTGGTCCACGAGATATTTCTTCACCGCATTCGCTCTCCGCTCGGAAAGCTTCTGGTTGTGCTGGTCGGTCCCACGGCTGTCGGTGTACCCCACCACGGAAACCTTGGTGTTCGGGTACTTCTTCACGAAATCGATCGCCTTCTGCAGCTCCGGGAGATCCGCCTTCCGGATGTCGGCCTTGTTCGTGTCGAAGTTGATGTGGAGGACCGCCCTCTGGTACACCGGGACGGTCGTGGACGCGGTCTTGGAACCGCCCGCGTTGGACGCGGTGATCGTATACGCCGTGTTGTCCTTGGGGCAAACCTGCTTGGAACCGCTCGGGTCCACTTTCCCCACTTCCGGGGAGATCGACACGTCGGTGGCGTTCTGCGTGGACCAGCTCAGGGTGGTGCACTGCCCCGCGTAGACGTAGACGGGGTTCGCCGAAAGCGATGCACCGGGCGCCGGAGGCGGCGGAGGAGGAGGTGGCGGCGGAGGGGGCGGCGGCGGAGGGGGCGCCGGCGCTGCGGGCTTTACCTGCTTCGCCTCCCAGCAGGGTGTCGTCTTGGCGAGGACGGTATCGGCGGACTTCTCCGCTCTGGCCATATACGCCTGGAAATCTTCCCAGGACTCGGTCGCCTCGTGGCGGGCGCCGTCCAGGTCCGCCTTGGCGACAGCCAGTTCCTTGGGCGCGCACGTCTTCGCGTCCATCTTCTCGGCCTTGTCGATCTTGCCCGCGATGGCATTGAACTGGTCGGTTTCGCCCTTGGTGATCTGGCGGGTGCCGCACCCAGCGGCCAGGAACGCCGCGAGAAGAACCGTCATGAACAGGAAGAGATGTCGATTCCTCATTTCGCGCCTCCCCCGGCCATCTGGAGCGCCTTGTTGGAATAATCCTGCGACTGCTTCGTGAAGATGGCGGCCTGTTTGTTGTCCCCTTTGTCCGCCTGGTGGATCGCCTTGCCGAGGTACGCCTCCGCGGCGTAATACTCGAACGGAGCCTTGGTCTCGGCCCCCGCGGCTTTCGCCTTGGCCACCGAATCACGGGCGTTCTGCAACGCGTTGGCCGTCGCGCAACCGGCCACAAGGCCGGCGCACAGGACGACCGCCAACAGCACAACCCACGGTCGTTTCATAGATCCCCTCCTCTTCGATTGGTTTTCCCCGCAAGGATCCTTGCGGAAACGGCGGTAACGAGGTCTGCGTCCAGCATCAGACAGACACCTATCACACGGTTGATGTGTACACTGTATATAATTTAAGTAATATATGAAAGCAATTAAATGCTGCATGGAGACACAAGAATCTATGTTTCCGGATGATACCGGAAAGATGCCGTTTGTGGTCATGTTTCGGTTATCCGTCGGGACACAGGATCGTACATGTCACCCGTTCCGGGAGATGTGGCCCCTGTGAAAAAGATATTCCTCGTCCTCGGCGTCCTCGCGGGACTTCTGGTCCTCGCGGGGGTGGCGGTCGTCGCCCTCGTGGACGTGAACGCCCACAAGCCCCGGATCGAGGCGGCCGTCTCCGACGCGCTGGGGATGGAATTCCGGATCCAGGGGAAGGCAGGGCTGCGGCTGTTCCCCTCCGCGGGGATCGCCCTTTCGGAGATCCGCGTCCGGAACCGCGGCGCCGAGCTCGCTTCGGCCGAGACGCTGCGCGTCGGGGTGAAGCTTCTCCCTCTCCTCCGCCGGGAGGTGGAGGTCACGGAGATCCTCCTCGAAAAGCCGGCGATCCGTATCGAGAAGGGGGCGGACGGCAGGTTCAGCTACGAGACCGCCCCCCGGGCAGCGAAACCGCCTTCGAAGGGGGTCGAGGCCCCGTCCACCTCCCTTTCCGTGGGGCGCGGCGCCGTCCGGAACGGCAGCGTCGTCTACGTGGACCGGAAAACGGGAGCAAAGACCGCGATCTCCGGGATCGACCTGGCGGTGGAGGATCTCGTCATCCCGGCCGCCCCCGGCGCGCAGCTCTCGAAGGGGATCTCCTTCGCCGGGAGGCTCCGGGTGAAGGAGGTGAAGGGAGCCGACTACTCCGTGTCCGACGCGGACGCGAAGGTGACCGCTTCCGCCGGCGCCTGCGACATCCGCCCCTTCACCATGAAGCTGTTCGGGGGGAAGGGCGAAGGAGGGATCCGCGTCGACCTGTCGAAGGAGAAGGCGGGTTATCAACTGAAGTACACGCTTTCGAATTTCCGCGCGGAGGAGTCCCTCGCGGCGGTGACGCGGAAGAAGCAACTGACCGGGACGATGACCCTCTCCCCGGACCTCGCCTTCCGCGGAAAGGACCTCCCGGAGATGAAACGGACGCTTTCCGGCCAGGTGTCCCTCCGCGGCGACGACCTCGTCCTCCACGGCCTGGACATCGACGAGGCGCTGTCGACGGTGGACCAGGCCCAGCAGCTGAACCTGGCGGACGTGGGGGCGTTTCTCCTTGCCGGGCCGTTGGGGACGGCGGCCACAAAAGGATACCAGTTCGGTGGAACCTCGCCCTCCGCCGCCGGGGGGAACGAGAGCCGGCTGACCCGGCTCGTCTCGGACTGGACGGTGCGGGACGGCGTGGCGGAGGCGAAGGACGTTGCGTTCGCAACGCGGAAGAACCGGATCGCCATGAAGGGAAAACTGGACATCGTGAACGAGCGGTTCATGGATGTCACCGTGGCGGTGCTGGACGAAAAGGGATGCGTGAAGCTGCGGCAGAAGATCTCGGGGCCGTTCCGCAACCCGCAGCTGGACAAGGTGAGCACCCTGGAGTCCGTCGTGTCGCCCATGCTGGGAATCTTCGAGCGGGCCAAGCGGCTCATGGGGCGGTCGGGGTGCGAGACGTTCTACGCCGGCTCCGTGCCCCACCCCCGCTAGCGGTATCGCGGGCGGCTTCCCGTCCTGTCCCGCCGCGGCTACCGTTTCCCGCCGCCGAGAATGGAGCCCAGAACGCCCCGTATGATCTGCCGGCCGATCTGGCTGCCGATGGCGTGCGCCGCGCTCTTGGCGAGAGCGCCGATCAGGGTTCCCGTCTGCGAACGCGGCTCCGCGGCCTGCCGTCCCCCGCCCGCCCCGCCCGGGGCGGCTCCCCCCGCGCTCTCCTCCGCCTGCCGTTGCGCCGCCTTCTCCTTGAGCTTCTCGTAGGCCGACTCCCGGTCCACCACTCGCTCGTAATGGCCGTGGAGAACCGAGTCGCGGAGGACCCGGGTCCGTTCTTCCGGGGAGAGCGGGGTCAGGCGGCTGCGGGGAGGCAGGACGAATGCCCGCTCCACGACGGTGGGGGAACCTTTCGCGTCGAGGACCGACACGAGCGCCTCTCCGACGCCGAGCTCCGTGATCGCCTTCACGACGTCGAGCTTCGGGTTCGCGCGGAACGTCTCGGCGGCGGCCTTCACGGCTTTCTGATCCTTCGGCGTGAACGCCCGCAGGGCGTGCTGAACCCGGTTCCCGAGCTGCCCCAGCACCGTCTCCGGGACGTCGAGCGGATTCTGGGTGACGAAGTAGACGCCGACGCCCTTGGACCGGATGAGCCGCACCACCTGCTCGATCTTCGAAAGGAGCGTCTTCGGCGCATCCGTGAACAGGAGGTGCGCCTCGTCGAAGAAGAAAACGAGAGTCGGCTTCCGTGGGTCCCCCACCTCGGGGAGCTGCTCGAACAGTTCGGACAGGAGGAACAGGAGGAAGGTGGCGTACGCCGCGGGGGAGGCCATCAGCCGGGAAGCCGCCAGGATGTTGATCATCCCCCTTCCCTGCGGGTCGGTCTGAAGCAGGTCCTGCAGGTCGAGCGCCGGCTCCCCGAAGAACCGGTCCGCCCCCTGCTCCTCCAGCGCAAGAAGCGTTCGCTGGATCGCCCCGACGCTCGCTGCGGCGATGTTGCCGTACTGCGTGCGGAACTGCCCGGTGTTCTCCCCGACGTATTGCGCCATCGCCCGCAGGTCCTTCAGGTCCAGCAGCAGCAGGCCGTTGTCGTCGGCGATCTTGAAAACGAGGGCGAGAACGCCGCTCTGGATCTCGTTGAGGTTCAGGATCCGCCCCAGCAGGAGCGGCCCCATCTCCGAGACGGTCGTGCGGACGGGGTGCCCCTGCTCCCCGAACAGGTCCCAGAAGGTGACGGGGTACCCTTCGTAGCCGAAATCGTCCAATCCCAGTAGCTTTACCCGTTCCACCACTTTGGGGTTATCGCCTCCCGGGAGGGGAATCCCGGACAGGTCGCCCTTCACGTCGGCCAGGAAGACGGGGACCCCGATCGCGCTGAAACGCTCGGCCAGCACGCGCAGCGTAACGGTCTTGCCGGTGCCGGTGGCGCCGGCGACGAGGCCGTGCCGGTTGGCCATCCCGGGCAGGAGGGCGATTTCCTTCTTCCCTATTGCGATCGGCATTGGTCCCGCTGTGACCGTCATCGCTTCCCCTCCCTGTATGGTCTCGTCGGCACACGGTGCACCTGCCGCGATGCGCCTATTAAATCACATGAAGGGCCCTACGGTCTCCGGGGAGAGTCACGCGCATCGGGATGAAATTGCACCTTGCCTGTCGGGTATGATAGCATCGAAACACCATTTTAAATCGGCGGTGGCCCCAGATCATGGCCGGAAAACGTCTTTCCGATGCCGCAGTTCCCCTTGACCCCATCTTTCAGGAGTACATCCTGAAGGGGCAGCAGCGGGGATTCCAGGGACACATCCTCGAGTCGTGGCAGCGGTGCAGCCGCGCGGGACTCAACCCGTACCACCGGAACGTCCCCTCGGCGATCGAGCACTCCCATTTCAAGAAGCGGATGGAGCAGCGGATCGAGATCGTCGAGCTGTTCCGGTTCTACACCCGCCGTTTCATCGGCATCCTGGAGCAGCTTGGCGCGTGCGCGTTCGTCTGCGACAACGACGGGTTCATCCTCTCCCGCATCGGGTACGGGAAGACGCTCAGCTTCTTCGACAACGTCTCCCTCTTCGAGGGCGGCACCATCGCCGAGGAAGTGGTCGGGACGAACGCTCCGGGGCTCGCCCTCGTCACCCGCGAGCCGGTGATGGTCACCGCCGACGAGCATTACACGCAGACGTACCATCCCGCCTTCTGCGTCGCTTCCCCGATCCTCGACGAGAACCGGAACCTTCTGGGGTGCGTCGACATCACGAAGTTCTTCGATCGCTACATTTCGGAGGACGTCAAAAAGCACCTGTTCAGCCTGGCCCTGTCCCTCTCGGACATGATCCGCAACGAGGTGTTCCTCGGGCGGGTGATCAAGTCGTCCTCCGTCCAGTACCCGCACTCCGGGACCTCCGACGCCGATCCGAAGCCGGCACGCAGCGCGGCCGAGATCCCCGCCGAGGAGTCCCCGGTGACCTTCTCCCGCATCGTCGGGACGTCCCCCCCGATCGCGTCCGCGGTCCGGATCGCGCGGAGCTACGTGCACACGGAGGGGAACATCCTCATCCAGGGAGAGACCGGGACGGGGAAGGAGCTGTTCGCCCGCGCGATCCACGCCGACGGTCCGCGCGCCGGCGGCCCCTTCGTCGCGGTGAACTGCGCGGCGATCCCGCTGGAGCTCGCGGAGAGCGAGCTCTTCGGGTACGAGCGCGGCGCCTTCACGGGCGCGAAGGCGGAAGGACATCCGGGAAAATTCGAGATGGCCCACCATGGGACGATATTCCTGGACGAGATCAACTCGATGCCGCTGCAGGTGCAGGCCAAGATATTGCGGGTCGTGGAGACGAAGCGGGTTTCCCGGATCAACGGGAAGCGGGAGATCCCCGTCAACGTCCGGGTGATCACCGCGAGCAACGGAAACATGTCCGAGGAAGTGTCCCGCGGCGCATTCCGCAAGGACCTCTTCTTCCGTCTGAACGTCCTCCCGCTGCGGGTTCCGCCGCTGCGGGACATGAAGGAGGATTTCCGGGACCTTCTCCAGACCTTTCTGCGGGAAAGCGCGGGGCGGCACGGAGCCCCGGAAAAAAGGGCCTCGGAAGGGGCGTTCCGCCGGCTCGCGGCGTACGACTGGCCGGGCAACGTCCGGGAACTGAAGAACTGCGTCGAGTACCTGTGCTACACCGTCGACGGGGAGGAGATTCACGAGCACCATCTTCCTCCGGAGATCGTCCCTTCCGGCGGCGCGGGAGGGGAGGGCACGGCGTGGGAGGACACGCGCAACTTCAGTTCCCTTGAGCGGATGTTCCTCGTCGAGACGATGCGACGGTTCCAGGGGAACGCCGTGGAGGCTGCCCGGATGCTCGGCGTCTCCCGGAGCACCCTGTACCGGAAGCTGAAGAAACACGGGATCACCCCCTAAGTGCCTCAAATCATAATTACGGTTGCATTCGAGTGCCGCTGCATCCGCCCCGGCTTCGTTGCGCTCCCTCACCGTACTTGCCCAGTACGCCTCGGTCGCGCGCCTTGCCGGATGCGGCGCATCGCCTCTCTCGACGCGTTACCGTAATTATGAACTGAAGCACTTAGACACCGCCGGCCGGTTGTCCTAAAATTGCTTTTCCCCGTCCCAGTTTTGCGGCTGGAAGTCCGCATTTCCCGCGGATCGCTCCCTTCCCCGGGACCCCTCCCGTGTCTCGCGAAATCATCTTTATTTATCAAACAGTTATGACTGACAACGGGATCCGTTTCCGCGACAGATGGCACTGTAATTGCAAACAAGGTTTTACGAGAGCAAATCATTCGAGGAGGGCCCTCCATGAGCGCCACCGTGGCCAAGGAATACCAGCACTTCATCAACGGCTCCTGGCGGAAATCCGCGTCGGGAAAGACCCTCGATGTCATGAATCCGGCGAAGGGGGAGGTGCTGACCCGGGTGCAGGCGGGGGATTCCCGGGACGTCGACGCCGCAGTTTCCGCCGCCCGGGACGCGTTCGCCACGTGGGGGAAGACCTCCCCCATGGAGAGGCAGGGGGTCCTGCTGGAAATCGCGAACCGGATCCAGAAGAGGGCAAAGGATTACGCGGCGATGGAGAGCCAGAACGTCGGGAAGCCGATCCGGGAGTCGTCGTTCATCGACATCCCGTTCGCGATCGACCATTACCGCTACTTCGCCGGGGTGCTGCGCAACCTCCAGGGGACCACGCAGACCATCGATCCGGCAACGCTCCACCTCACCCTGCGGGAACCGCTCGGGGTCGTGGGGCACATCCTCCCGTGGAACTTCCCGCTCCTCCTCGCGGCATGGAAACTCGCCCCGTCGCTGGCCGCCGGGAACACGGTCGTGCTGAAACCGGCGGAGCAGACCCCGGTCACCGCCCTCGAGCTCGCCAACGACCTGCGCGACCTGCTGCCCCCCGGGGTCCTGAACGTCGTCACCGGGTACGGCCCCGACGCGGGAGCCCCCCTGGCCAGCCACCCCGGGGTGCGCAAGCTCTCCTTCACGGGTGAGACGACGACGGGGCGCCTGATCCTCCAGTACGCCTCGGAGAACATCGTTCCCGCCACGATGGAGCTCGGCGGGAAGAGCCCGCACATCATCTTCCCCGACGCGGACGTGGAGCGGGCCATCGAGGGGGTGTTGATCGGAATCTTCTTCAATCAGGGGGAGGTCTGCACCGCCGGTTCCCGCCTGTTCGTCCACGACACGATCTACGACTCCTTCATGAAGAAGCTCGTGGCCAAGGTCAGGGGGATCAAGGTAGGCGACCCGATGAAGGAGGACACCCAGCTCGGGCCGATCGTCTCGCGGGAGCAGATGGAGAAGGTTCTCTCCTACATCGAGATCGGGAGGAAGGAAGGGGCGACCGTCCTGTGCGGGGGGACGCGCGTCGTGGACCCCGAGCTCGCCAAAGGGTTCTTCGTCGCCCCGACGGTCCTCGGAAACGTGAAGAACAAAATGCGGGTCGCGCAGGAGGAGATCTTCGGGCCGGTCCTGTGCGTGATCCGGTGGAAGGATTACGACGGCATGATCGCCGAGGCGAACGATACCCCCTACGGCCTCGGGGCGGGGCTCTGGACGGAGACCCTCCCCCTCGCGGTCAAGACGGCCAAGGCGCTGCAGGCGGGGACGGTGTGGGTCAACACGTACAACGCCCTCGCCGCCGGGGCGCCGTTCGGCGGGTACAAGAAGAGCGGCTTCGGGCGGGAGTGCGGGTTCGAGACCCTGATGTACTACACCCAGACCAAGAGCGTCTTCGTCAACACGGCGGAGAAGCCGATGGGCCTGTACTGAACGGCGGGACGGTGGACCTCCGCTTCACCGACAGGGCCCGGACCCTCCTCGCGGAGATCCGGGCGGAGAATCCGTCCGACACGCTGGTGATACTGGTCGGGGGCGGCTGTTGCGAGAACACCGCCCCCATCCTGATGAAGAATTTCCGCGTGGGGCGGAGCGACCGCCGGATGGGGGAGGCGGAAGGAGTGGGCGTGTACGCCTCGGCGGACGTCTACCCCCTCATCGAGGGGACCCCGTCGGTCATCGACGTGACGGACGGGACGGGGGCGGGGAGCTTCTCGCTGGAGGTACGCCGCGGCGTCCGGCTGACGCTGCGGCCCCTCCAGCCCTAGACGACTCCGCGCTCCCCCAGTTCCTTGAGCTTTTCGCCCCCCAGGCCCAGGTATTTCCCGTAGATGAATTCGTTGTCCGCGCCGACGGGCCGGCACGCCCACTTGATCCTGCCCGGGGTCCGGGACATCGACTTGAACGAGGAGTTCGGCACCAGGACGTCCCCGTAGTGCGGGTCCTCCATCCGGACGAACGTCCTCCGTTCCTTCCAGTGTTCCCGCTTCAGGACATCCCCGGGGGTCTCCAGCCGGCCGGCGACCACGGTCCCCTTCCTGTCGGGCCTTTTCCCGTATTCGTCGATCATCTGCTGGATCTCCCCGGTCGTGCGCGTCACCGTGAACCGTTCGATCTCGTGCTGGATGACGGGCTGGTTCTCGGGATTCAGACGCTCCCGGATGGTGGGAAACCGCTCCCGCAGGTCGGGGCGGTCCATGATCTCGCACAGGGCGGTCCAGTTGGGGTCCGAGAAGCCGGAGATGAAGGTGAATCCGTCCCTGCACTTCACGTACGTGTAGGGAAAAACGGCGTAGTCGTAATTCCCGGCCCTGGGCATCTGGCGCCCCGACATGTGGAAAAACTGCATGACGTAGTTCGATATGGCCATCAGCCCTTCCGGCGGCGAGGCGTCGACGAACTGCCCCTTGCCCGTCCTCCGCTTGTGGAACATGGCCATGAGGATCCCGAACGCGGCCCAGGCGCCGCCGGCGTACCACCCCATCCAGTTCCCCTGCTTCAGGGGTCTCTTGTACCCGGGGGGCACTTCGGGGTCGAGATCGGGCTCGCCGGTGACGGACATGACGACGCCCCTTGCCTGGTCGAGGATGTCGTACCCCGGCTGGCCGGAATATTTCTCCGCGTCGGCCCCGAACTGGCCGTACGTGTGGATGGCGGAAAAGATCAGGCCGGGGTTGCTTTCACGAAGGGGACCGTACCCGAGCCCCAGGCCGTCCATGTACCCCGGCCGGAAGGTGTGGATCAGCACGTCGGCTTTCCGCGCGAATCGCCGGAAAAGGGCCTTCCCCTCCTCCGCGGCGATGTCCAGGGTGATGTGGAACTTGTTCCGCCCCTCCGTGATGTACCCTAGGCCGGCGTCCCCGATCATCATCCCGTACGGGGTCATCTTCCTGGCCAGGTCCCCGCCCGGCGGCTCGATGCGGATGACTTCCGCCCCCATCTCCGAAAGGAGGGAGGAGGCGAACAGGCCGGCGAAGCTTCCGTGGCTCGCGTCGAGCACGAGCATGTCGTCGAGGGCTTCCGGTTTCCTCCGGATGTCGTCGGGGTGGGTCTCCCGGTGCGCCCATTTCGCGTATCCCGGATTCGCCGACAGGCCGACGATTTTCGGATCGTCCATCGTTCCGCCCTCCGTTCAGGCCAGCTTCACTCCGCGTTTCCCGTCCCAGCCGGGCGGCGGGCATTGGGAAGGGACGCTCGGGTTCCACTGGAACACCACGCCCTCGTCCAGAAGCCGTTTCACTTCCTCCTCGGGAAGGCCCAATATCTTCTTCAGCACGTACCGGTTGTCGAATCCCAGCGGCCGGCAGCTCCATTTCAGCCTGCCGGGGGTCCCGCTCATCACTGGCGGGTAGCACTGCTGCGCCATGGTCCCGTAGAGCGGGTCGTCGTACTCCTGGATGGCGCCCCGCTCTCGGAAATGTTCCCCGTGGTAGACATCCTTCGCCTCCAGGACCCGGGAGGCGCCGAACCCGTGCCCGCAACCGAGCGCCTCCACCTCCTCCACTCGCCGGTTCCGGGCCCAGGCTGCGATCGCGTCGAGCAGTTCCCGGGCGTTCCCGTCCGGAAGCCTCGTAAGGGGTTCGGCGTACTTTCCGTGCAGGTCCATCCGGTCCATGGCGCGGCACAGGCCGAGAAATTCCTCCTCGCTGAAGGCCGCCAGGGCAACCCACCCGTCGACGCACCGGAACAGGTCCGACGGACAGATCGCCAGGTCCCGGTTGCCGGACCGTTTCCGGTCCTCCCCCGTCCGGTCGGCGTAGAGCCACGTCCAGTCGAGCATCCGGATCACGTTCTCCACCTGAAGGTAGTCGATGAACTGCCCCTCCCCGGACCGTTCCCGGTAATTCAGGGCGGACAGGATGGCGACGGCGCACATGAGCCCCGTGACCCAGTCGGCGATCCAGACCCCCGACTTGATGGGCCCCCGGTCCTCGAAGCCCGTGATGGGCGCCAGGGCGCCCATGCTCTGGGCCACGGCGTCGTACGACGTCCTGCCCGTCCACGGGCCCCAGCTTCCGTACCCGGAGACGTGCAGCTGGATGATCTTCGGGTTCACTTCGCGCAGGGTTGCGTAATCCAGCCCCCATTTCGCCATCCGACCGGGAGTCAGGTTGTCGACGACCACGTCCGACTTTTTCACGAGTTCGAGGAACAGCTCCCGGGCGCGGGGATTCCCGACGTGCATCCCCATCCAGTATTTGTTGTGGTTCTCGATCTCCAGCCCCGGCGACATCCCCTTCCAGAACCAGGCATAGGGGGTGACGAACCGCATCTGGTCCCCCTTCGGCCCCTCGAACTTGATCACCTCGGCGCCGAACTCCGCCAGGTAGTCGCACGCGGCGGGCCCGAGGACCACCGAGCACACCTCCAGGATCCGGACGCCCTTGAGCGCCTCCGGCTTGTCGAACAGCGCGGCCCGGTGAAACAGCTGCTTCAGGAAATCCCCGTTCGAATTCCCCTGGTCCATCCGCACCTCCATTCCAAGGGCCGTCGCCGTCCGGCCCCCGCCGCGATCGATGCGCCGGGTTGCCGGTTTTCGTCTACCGGGGGGCCGCCGGCGATTCCGGATTGGCGCCTGCCTCGCCTGAGAGGCGGTGAGGCTCCTCCACGACGCCCTGCTTGGAGAACATCACCACGCGGCCGTTGCTCGCCACCGCGATCGCCGTGAAGGGCAGCCGGTCCTCCCGCTGGCTCCCCCGGAACGACGCCCCGCCGTTGTCGCTCTGGAGGAGGAGGCCGTCCAGCCCGACCGCCAGGACCTTCCCCCCGGCCTCAGCGAAATCCGTGATCGAGGCCTTCCGTTCGGTCTTCGACTCCTTCCACGACCGTCCGTCGTCGGTGCTCCGGTAGACCGTTCCCCGGAGGCCGCCGACCAGGATCGTCCCGTTGTTCAGGACGATCCCCGTCCAGAAGGTGCCCTTGTACCCCGTGTTGACGTAGGTCCAGTTCTCCCCGTCGTACGACCGCAGCACCATGCCCTGCTCCGCCGCGACGAACAGCGCCCCCATCCGGTTCGCGAAGATCTTCAGGAGGTTCCGGTCGGCCTTCTTCCCGCCGGGGGGGGGCGGAAGCCGAACGGGAACCCACGTCTTCCCCCCGTCCCTCGTGGCGATGATCAGGGACCACAAGCCCACCGCCCAGCCATGATCCTTGTCCCGGAAATACACCGAGAACAGCGGCTGGTCGACCGTGGCGTCGGAACGCTGCACCATCCAGCTTTCCCCGGCATCGTCGGTCCGGAGGACGACCCCCCAATGGCCCACCGCCCACCCGGTTTTGTCGTCGACGAAGTGGACCGCGGTCAGCGTGGAGCGTACCGGAACGGATTTCGCCTGCCGGAAATCCCCTCCGTCCGTGTCGGACAGCAGCACGATGCCGTGGTCGCCCACGGCGATGATCCGCTTCCCCGCCCGCACCGCGGACAGCATCATCGCCCTGGCCGCCGCGGTCGTCGCCTCCGCGGGCTGAAGCTTCGGGGCGGGGAATTCGGAAGCCGCCTCCGGTCCCGCGGACGGCATCTCCGCCGCGTTCGACGCGTCCGCGAGGAAAAGGGACAGAGCGGAGAAAAGGGCCACCCGGAAAACCCGGTTACGATGCCTGATTCGTTCCATCGTCCTCCTCACGGCCGGGAGACCCGTCAGTCCCCGGCGGGGTGGCTCAGGATCTCGGACACGTGCACCGGCCGTTTCCGCGGGAAGATCATCTCCAGGACCATGGCCAGCGCCGGCAGCGCGGTCATCGCCATGATCAGGTTCACGATGAACATGAACGCCAGCAGTTTTCCCATGTCCGCCTGGAACTTCAGCGGCGAAAACGCCCAGGTGACCACCCCGGCCGCCAGGGTGATCGCCGTGAAGATGGTCGCCATCGCCTCGAACGCGAGCGCCTTCTCCATCGCTTCGTGGATCGCGAACCCCTGGCCCAGGTGCAGCTGGAGCCGGTTGTAGATGTAGAAGGCGTAATCCACCCCGATCCCGACCGCAAGCACCATCACGGGCAGCGTGGCGACCGTGAGGCCGATCTCGAGCTTCTTCATGAACCAGTACCCGACGAACGTCCCGACGGCCAGCGGCATGCAGCACGCCACCATGGCCCGCGGGTCCCGGTATGCGATGAAGACGAGGATGAGGATGGCCGCGTACACGTACAGCATCATGGGAAGTTCGCTCCGCTCGACCTCGTCGTCGATCGCCGCCAGCACCCCCGCGTTCCCCGCCGCCAGGCGGACCGTGACGTTGTCGAGGCGGTTGGTGCGGCGGAATTCCTTGGCGGCATCGATCACGCGGTTGATCGTCTGCGCCTTGTGGTCGGTCAGGTACAGGTGGGCCGCGGTCATGCTGGCGTCCTTGTTCATGTACCCCCGGAGGCGGGCGATCTCCGCGCTCAGCCCCGCGTAGTTCATCGGGTCGATCGGGGTGACGTACATCTTCGGGTTCCCCTCGTTGAACCCCTCGCTGTAGAGCCGGATCTGGTTGGAGTAGGAGTCCACGGACAACACGCCCGGGACGTTCGCCATCCGCCAGGAGAAGGCGTCCACGAATCCCCCCAGGGCGACGTTGCGGTCGGAACCCGGCGGCGCCTCGAAGACCACCGTCAGCCAGTCGAGCCCCATGTTGTAGCTCTCCGAGATGGAAACCGCGTCGCGGTTGAAGCGGGCGTCCGGGCGCAGCTCCGGGGCGCCCGGCTGCAGGGTCCCGATCACCCTGCCGCGGCTCTGCCACACGGAAACGCCGAAGACCGCCGCGGTGATCAGCACGGTGATGACCGCGTTCCTCGGCTCCGCCGTCCGGGCGAGCACACGCAGCCAGCGGGAACGCTCCTCCCGCTTGAGCATGGCCCCCTCCGCGTACTCCCTCGTGAACGTGAAGAAGGACGCCGCCACCGGGAGCATGATCAGGTTCGTGACGATCTTGTACGCCACCCCGATGGACGCCGTGACGGCCAGTTCGCGCACCATCGGGATGGGGATCAGCACCAGGGTGATGAAGGAGACGATGGCCGTGATCAGGGCGAGCGTCCCGGGGATCAGGAGCCCCGTGAAGCTCTCCCGGGCCGCCTCGTCCGTGCTCTTCCCGTGGGCCAGCCCGCGGACGATGAAGTTGATCTGCTGGACGCCGTGGGAGACCCCGATGGCGAACACGAGGAACGGGACCAGCACGGCGAGCGGATCCAGCCCGTACCCGAGGAGGCGCAACGTGCCGAACTGCCACACGAGCGACGTGAGGGAGCAGACGATCGGCAGGATCGTGAACCGGACGGAGCGGCAGTACCAGTACACCGACAGCGCCGTGAGCACGAGCGCGATGGCGCAGAACTCGATGACCCCGATGGCGCCGTCCGCGATGTCGCCGATCTGCTTGGCGAACCCGATGATCTGGATCTCGAACTTCCCGTCCTCGAACTTCTTCCGGATGTCCTCCTCCAGCACACGGTTGTACGCTACGTAGTCCAGCCGCTTCCCCTCGCGGTCGATCTCGCTGATCTCCGCGGTGATCATGGCGCTGGTCTGGTCGTGCGACACGAGGGTGCCGACGAACCCCCCCTCCCGGGTGAGCTTCTGGATGCGGGAGATGATCTCCGGGGTCAGCGCCTCCGGGGTGATCGTGCTGTCGATGATCTGGTCGGCGCGGAACCCCTCCTCCGTGATCTCGTTGACGTACGAGTTGGGCGTCCAGAGGGACTGGACCCCCGCGCGGTCGACTCCCGGCAGGTAGGTGACCGCCTGCGTCACGTCGTACAGGCGCGCGAGGGCTTCCGGATTCCAGATCGTTCCGGTGCGGGCCTTCACGACGAAGTTCAGCCGGTTGGCGCCGAACAGGTCGTCGCGGTACTTCTCGAAGGTCTGGATGTACTCGTGCCCGGTCGGCATCTGCTTTTCGAAGCCGGCGGACATCCGCAGCTGGAAGGCGAAGATCCCCATCACGGCGGTGAACGCCGCGATGAACGCCAGCGTGTGGACGCGATGGCCGAAGAAGAACGCCTCGGCCTTCTGCACGAGCCGGCCCAGCACCGATCGGTTCACGCTGTCGTCTCCTCCGCGCAAAAAAGGGCCGGCGCCTTCCACCCGGCGCCGGCCCGCACCCCCGTTAGAAGTTGCGCGTCAGGTATGCGCCGATGAAGTCCCGGTCCGCCAGGAGCTGGTTTTTCCCCCAGAACGTCAGGTAGTTTATCCCGGCCTGCCAGTTGGTCGGGACGTTCTGGATGAAGTTGACGTAGATGTTCAGGGACTTCGCTCCCTCCAGGTAGTTCGCGGTGAGGGTCGGAGTGTATCCACTCACGGCGTCGAAGAACGTCAGCCCGGGGACGACCTGCCACCCCTTGATGATCTTGTTGTCGTAGTTCCAGTTGAAATCCACGGTGAAGCCGATGGAGTTCGCGTCCCCCACCGCAGCGATGGTGTTGTAGGTCTGTGTGCCTACCCCGAGGCCGAGGTCCGCTGTGAAGGGTGGCCCCACCCAAAACGCGTAGCCGGCGTCGGCGGCCTGCATGACCGGCACGCCGTCGATGGTCCGCTCGTACCGCTTCCCGGGGCTGACCCCGGGGTACCGGATCCAGACGACCTCGCCGATGAACGTCGCCGTGTCCGCCCACAGCAGGTCCAGGAACCAGCCGTGGTCTCCCGGCGTCAGGCTCAGCAGCCCCGTCAGGTGCATCTGGTACTTCTTGTTGTCGATCCACATGGGACAGTCGACCGAGAGCTGACCGTTCGTGATCCCATCCAGCGGACCCCCCGGGTTGTAGCAGCTCGTCAGGGAGATGGCGTCCTTCGGCCGGTACGACAGCTCCCACCCGATCGCCCAGTTCCCCAGCGGGAAGTTGGTGCTGATCCCGTACAGCTTCCGGTTCTCCAGGTACTCCCACTCGGCGGTGGTTCCACCCGCAAGGAGGGTCAACACGGGCATCTTGTCGTGGTAGTTCATGAAGTAGAGCCCGACGTCCAGGGACACTCCTTCCGGCTTGTAGTGCATCGCGAAGCCGTACTGCCCGTGCCCCGGTTTCTCGTGCTGCAGGATATTGACCGCGAAGGTGTTGGCCTGTGACGGGTCCGCCGCCGGATCAAGTCCGCCGAAGTTCACGAAGTCGGGGGAGGTGGGGTCCACATTGAAAAACAGCGGTTGACGCCCCTTCCCCAGGATGTCCGCGACGGAGAAGTAGGTGCCGACGGGAGGCAGGCGGTTCCGGTTCCACTGGAACTGGTAATACCCTTCCAGGTTGACGCCGCGGCCCAGCCCCGAGGCGATACTGAAGATCGGCGCTGGGAGGACGGCCTCCTTCAGCTGCGTCCCAGGGATCGACAACTTCTGGAAATCCAGCGAGTTGGTCTGGTTGATCCCCCCGATGGCGAAGATGCTCTCCCCCCAGCTGACGACCTGGTTCCCCAGCCGGAACCGGGCGCGCTGGTCGCCGATGTTCATGTCTTTGCTCACCCACAGGTCCAGCAGCTGCGCATCCTTGGAGATCTGGTTCTTGGCGGCCTTGTCGAGGTCCGTCCGGTCGGTGTGCGTCGCCATGAAATCGTACAGGAAGGTCGCCCGGGCCATGAATTTGAACTCCATCGGGAACTTCAACAGCAGTTCCGGGGTGAACTTCAGGTACGTGGTGTACAGCTGGCCCTTCTCGTAGTTCAGGTCGCCGTCGTCCCCGTTGGAGGAAACGCCGGTGTTCGCGCCGGGCACGACGGTGGGGTCTCCCACCAGTTGAGGGTTCCAATCCTGCGTCCGGATCCCGGCCCCCAGCGTCAGCTGCATGTCCAGGTTCCCGCTGACCGATTCGCTCGCCTGGAACTGGAAGGAGTGCGCGATCCCCGGCAACAGAGCCGTGATCACCGCGACAAGGAATGTTTTTCCCAACTTCGTCTTCATGCGGGTCCCCCTTTACCGTTCGCTGATCGAACGGAGGTTTTCGGCGGTGAACCACGTGATCCGGAAACGCGGATCGTTGGGGGCATCCGCGTGGTACCGCATGTCCTTCCCGGTGCCGATCGAGGACTGATCGCAGACGTACCGCCCGGAGACAAGGTCGTAACTGACGAACGGGTAGTGGTCAACCGTCCCGCCCAGCTCCCAGATCGGGATCGGGTACCCTTCCTCGACCTTCCAGAGGCCGCCCTTGGCGTCGTACTGGTCCGCCACCAGGGCGAGGTACGTGTCCTCGTCGAAGTAATAGATCCTCTTGGGCATCGTGTGCCGCATCCCCTTCTTCACCGTCGCCTCCACCACCCACACCCGGTGGAGCTCATACCGGCGGCTCTCGTTGGCCAGGTGTTTCAGCTGGAGGACGTCGTGCAGTTTTTTGCGGAAGTCGTACATCCCGAAGCTGTTGTACGGGACGTACAGTTCCTTCTTTCCGACGATCTTCCAGTCGAACCGGTCGGGGCGGCCCAGGAAGACCCACGCCGTGTCCAGGGGGTACTGGTTCTCGAAACCGATCTGCGGGGCGTCGTAGGTGTACGCCGGCAGGCGCCGCACCCTGCGCTGCCCCGGGAAGTAGAAGAACGCCTCGCGGTCCTTGTCGGTGTAGTCGCAGATGAAGATCCGCTGCCCCGCGAGGGCCGCCGGGGTGTCGTACCCGAAGTCGATGCAGTAGATGATCCTCCCCGCTTCCTTGGGGGAGGTAGACCCCTTCTTCCCCCAGGGATGGAACACTGTCTGGGGGCCGGCGGGATCCAGCCACTCCGTGCTGCCGGGCCGGGGGGATACCGCGGTGGTGGTTCTCGGCCATTCGGTCCCCATGCCCTTGTACCGCATGATGAAGTTCCAGATGACCTCCGACCCGTCTTTCGGGATCGGGAACGGGATGCCGGGAAGAACCGCGTCCACCAGGTCGGTGCCGTCCTTGCTGAGCTTGGCGGCGCCGGCCGCGTTCTTCCGGATGTTCGCCTCGATCCAGTCCGGGTACCCCGCGTTGCGGTGGCTGGGGTACACGTCCATCCGGTACCCCTTGGTCTGCTTGACCATCTGCACCTGCCCCGGGCTCAGCTTGTCCGCGTACTTGTCCACGTTGGAGGCGTCGATGGAGAAGAGCGGCTTTTCATCCTTGAACTTCCAGAAGTCGCCGCGGTATTGCCCGAAGGAATATCCCGCCAGCGGCACGTCCTTGCCTTCCCATGCCGGGATCGTTCCCTCCTTGTTTCCCGCCTTCTCCGCGCCGGCGAAATTCAGCTCCTTCCCCAGGCGCTCGACCTCCTGGGGCGTCGCGGCCCACCCCGCGATCGCAGTTGCCAGGACGACGGTAACCATCCACAGGACTTTTCTGATCATCTCCCCGAACCCCCCTTCGTGGTCGCTGCCAGGATTCCCGCACGGCACGGCGTCTCCGTGCCGGCCAACGGATTTCTCATCTCTTTCGGTACGGCAAGCAAACGGCGTTCCAATACCTGAATTGCCAAGGCGCCGAAACTCTTTCCGACTGTAACTGACTGTTATTCAACAGTATAGCGCAATGGATCGCGCGCAAATCCAGGCGGGGAAATACGGCTGCTGATTTGTCTGTGCCTATAATGGGATGAAACACGTGAACAGCGTCTCAAATGTGCACAAGGGATCCTGACGGTCGCCCGAACCGGATGCGGAGCATTTCCCGGACGGCCGCCAGATCCGCGCCGGGGTGCATTTCCAGCAGGCAGGCGACCGCGCCGGAAACCCTTGCAGCGGCGAAGCTGTTTCCCCCGAAGTTCCTCTCCCGGGGAAGACCCGGCAGGGGGCGGGGCCACCCGGAAGCGCGGCACTCGAACGGCTCCCCCGCGCGATATCGCAGAGTCCTCTCCCCGAGGCGCCGGTCCGCCGCCACCCCGATCACGTCGGGCAGAAGGGCGGGGTATCCGTTCCGGCGGGACCCGTTCCGCGCCGAGGCGACCAGGATGACCCCCCGGTCCGCCGCGTCCCGGCTTAAGGCCCCGATCGGCCGCGATCCCACGTCCTCCTCGACACCGAGGCTCAGGTTGACGACGCGCGCGCCGGCGTCGACCGCGTACGCCAGCGCCGCCTCCAGCACGTCCACCGTCACGGAACAGGAGCCGGAGAAGATCTTGACGGCGTGGATCCGGGCGGCCGGGGCGACGTTCCGGATGACCGCGGCGATCGCCGTCCCGTGTCCCATGTCGTCCCGGAAACTCCCCTCCTCGCGCCGGATCTCCCCGTCCGGCCCCTTGAACACGCGGGCGCCCCCCGCCACGCCCCGCACGTGCGAGTGGTGCGGGTTGGCGCCCGAGTCGATCACGAACACGGAGACGCCCCTGCCCGCCGGTTCCCCCGCGGCTCTCGGCCCCCACGGGATGTGCCGGCCGCTAGGCATCGGCGGTCTTTCCCGGCTTCGCCCCGTCGCCGCACACGCGGAGGAACGCGCGGTACGTCCCCCGGCTCCCGGCCAGCTCCTCGTGCGACCCCTGCCGGGCGATCCGCCCCCCCTCTAGGACCGCGATCCGGTCCGCGTCCCGTACGGCATGGAGGCGGTGGGTGATGATGAGGGTCGTCCGTCCCCGCATCAGTTCCCGCACCGAGGCCCGCACCCTCTCTTCCGTCAGGACGTCCAGCGAGGAAGTCGCCTCGTCGAGGACCAGGATGTCCGGGGCCCGCAGGAACGCCCTGGCGAGGGCCACGCGTTGCTTCTGGCCCGCGGAGAGGGCCGTTCCCCGCTCCCCGACGACGGTGGAAAGGCCCCCCGGCAGCGAGCGGACGAACTCCGTCAGGTCTGCCTTGTCGACGGCCCCGGCGACCTGTTCCGGGCCGGCGCCGGGGGCGCCGTACCGGACGTTCTCCTCGAGGGAACCGTGGAACAGGTGCGGTTCGGTGGTGACCACGGCCACGCGCCGGCGCAGCGTGTCGCGGCGCAGCCGCGAAAGCGGCACCCCGTCGACGCGGATCTCCCCCCCCTGCGGATCGTAAAACCGCAGGAGCAGGTCGACGATCGTCGACTTCCCGGCTCCGCTCCCCCCGACGATGGCCGTCGTCTTCCCGGCGGGCAGGAACAGCGTCAGGCCGTCCAGGACCCGGCCACCCCCGCCGTAGGAAAACGTCACCCCGTCGAGGGCGATCCCTTCCTTCAGGGAGACGAAATCGTGCGCGCCTTCCGCGTCCCGCTCCGCGGGGACGTCGAAGAACTCGAACACCCGCTCCAGGGACGCCCGGCCTTTCCGGAGCGCGACGTACTGCGCGAGGAGATTCTGGATCGGGGAAACGAGTTGCACCTGGAAGGCGGTGAACGCGACCAGGGTCCCCACGGTGATCGCGCCGTCCCGGACCATGTACCCGCCGTATAGCAGGGCGAGGGTCGCCGAGCACGCCAGCACGAACGAGGGGATCCCGCGCGAGAGGGAGGAGACCGTCTGGAACCGCAGCACGGAGGCGACCAGCGACAGGTTCTCCCGCTCGAACCGCCGCAGCTCCTGCCCTTCCGTGGCGCTTCCGCGGACAAGCCGGATCCCCGTGAAGGTGTCGATGATGTGCGTCCCGACCGCAGCGTTTTTCTCCCGTAGCTCCCGGCTCATCCGGGTGATGACGTCCCGCGTGAGCCACAGGCCCAGCGCGCCGAGGGGGACGAGGACGTTGCCGAGGAGGAAGAGGTACCACGACATCGAGACCAGGATCGCGGAGGCGGCCACGAGCCGGACGACGCTCGTGACGAACGCCAGCGGCACGTCGACCAGGACCCCCTGGACCTCGACCATGTCGTTGTTGAGCCGCGCCACGATCTCGCCGACACGCGTCCGGCCGAAGAAGCGCATCTCGGCGCGTTCGAGGTGATCGAAGAGGGCCGCCCGCATGGCGACGAGGATCCGGGACGACCCCCGCGTGTAGAGGTAGCTGCCGAAGCCGCCAAGGACCATTCCCCCCGCGCCGAAGAGGACCATGGTGGCGAGGAGAGGGGGAAGCCCCGCCCAGTTCCCGCGGAGGATGACGTCGTCGACCAGCCGTTTCGTGAGGAACGGGGCGTACAGGGAGGCGGCCGTCCCAAGGAGGGAAAGGAGGAGCGTCGCGGCAAGGGTCCCGCGCTGGGGGCGGACGAACTTCCACAGGGAAGCCAGCCGTCCCGTCATGACGCCCCTTCCCGGTAGTAGCACATGTACCCCGCGTTGCAGAATTCCGGCGTGTTCCGGATCGCGGCCGCCTCGCGCGCCGCTTCCTCGCGCGAGGCGCCGCCCGAAACGAGTTCGAGGACGGCGCGGACCATCCGCAGGCTCGCCAGCTTCCGGAAGGAGGAGGCGCTGCGGCCCGCGATCTTGAGGGAGGTCACCCCGGAACGGGCGAGGTCGAAGAGGGCGCACAGCGCGCAGGGGCCGTTCGGAATCCCCCGGTCCGTGACCGAGTTTCCGCACCCGTTCTGGAACCAGACCCAGTCACGGAACGCGCCCATCATCTCGCGGGCCGGCTTGCGGTCCTCCCCGGCAAGCGACGACGCCGCGTCGGAGGTCAACGGGACCACCCGGTGGGGGACGTCCGGAAGCTGCACGCAGAGCGCGCCCACGCTGCGGTGGGTCGTCATGCAGTACCCCTCCTCGAAGACGCACCCCTCGTTCAGGACGAACGCCTCGGTCTCCAGCCGACCCGCGGCGGCGGCGCAGAGCGCGGCGATATCACCGACCCCGAGGCTGCGCGGGAAGATCACGCGGCTTGCTCCGTGCTCCGCGAGGAAGTCGACCATTCCGGGGTTGAGCGACGCCATCACGGAGCTGGCGTGGACGGGAAGGCCGGGCAACGCGCGCCGCAGCGAAACGAGGAACCCGACGTCGGAGACGATGACGCCGTCGATCCCGGACCCCTCCGCGAGCCGGCCGATGACCGGCAGGAGGAACTCCTGCTGC
>Ga0316613_10000450_pt1 | contig 34413 bp, 30 predicted proteins | sample OWC_soil_day10_C_2_FD_207647 | JGI IMG/M metagenome (GOLD analysis project Ga0316613, IMG submission 207647) | Wetland soil microbial communities from Old Woman Creek delta, Ohio, United States - OWC_soil_day10_CT_b | ecosystem: Environmental > Terrestrial > Soil > Wetlands | place: USA: Ohio...
GCGATGCAAAAAGCATGAGCACTATTGCGACTACTGCGCTGAATAATTATGGAGATAGTATAAATGCCATTGATCAGACATTAAATAGTCTGCAGGCAGCAGGTACGACCATCCAGGCGGCTACGAGTGGTTTGGCGAATCTTGATACCGGTTCATTACAAAACCAGTTAGATAGTTCATCCCGTGCAATGGGTGGTCTCGTGAATACTCTACAAGTATTAAAACTAATCAATGGAGATGTTGGTACTACCATTGATAATTTATCCAGTGCCCAGCGTAACTTAGGTAATTTGAAGTCAGGCCTCAGTGCTCTTGACCATGTAGCGGCTGATGCTCGCCAGGCCAAAGGCGCTATTGATACTATTGTTGCTAATGGACATAGCACGATTGCAACTTTACAGGCCTTTGATGTAACGGGTGCCAAGGGAAATCTAAACAATGTGAGCAGTAGATTGGATCAGCTTGCACAGCTCAATATACCCCTTGTGAATACTCAGCTTCAATATATGGCAGCGTCAATGCCGAATCTTAAAGATGAAGACATTAGCCATTCCGTAACTTTATTAGATAAATTTATTGCTGGACAAGTCATTCCAGGTGAGCGTATTCAGATTCTGACGACCAGCAATATTAGTATTGATGCCGTAACTCCTATTGTATATAGTCAGGTCGGACATAATAATGTATCCTTGTATTCCACGGAGATGGGGGTTATTGAACCAAATGCTCGTGGAGAGCTATATTCAGTATTAAATGAAGTGCGAGCTATTTTGGCTGGTATGACAGGGATTGTTTTGACCATTTTATTTTTGGCTCTTGATCATACAGCGATTATGACAGTACTGCGCCGCAAAAGGGTAAGTGGTAAAGTACAGGCTTATGGTTGGCGCAGTAAGGCTAAACGCATTGGTCAAGTCTTTACAGCTCCTGAGCGGCTATATGGTATGTCCGTGGGTGCAGTATTGCTATCGGCGATGTTTGTGCTGGCACGTGGGGGAATTCCCTATTTACCATGGATCTGTGTGCCGTTGATAGGCGCAATATTAGGGCTGGTTGTTGCATGTTATACTGAGAAAATTAGTCCAATTTCTGGAGAAGAAATCATGGCAGGACAGTCACTAGGATTATCGATAGATGAAATCATGCGGGAAATTGTCGTTCCTAGCGGACGTCCAGGATTGCTGCAAAAATTAAATCAACGCAAAGTGAAGTTTAAATAAGGCAAACGCTGAGAGTAAAACCCTGTTAAACACAAAGGACGCAAAGAAGCACAAAGGTCACAAAGAATTTTTTAATTACCCCTTTGTGGTCTTTGTGTCCGCGTAGCGGCTTTGCATCTTTGTGTTTAAACGTATAGTTTTCCCTTCATTTTAGAAGAAACGTATATATTTAATACTATATAAAAGAGAGGTGGAATCATGCTTAATATTCAAAATTTATATAAACAATTTGGTAGTCTGGTGGCAGTCAATGACTTTAGTTTGCATGTTAAGCGCGGTGAAACTGTTGTACTGATGGGGCCATCTGGTTGCGGAAAATCAACTACCATTCGTACGATTAATCGTTTGATTAACCCTGATAGTGGGTCAATTCTTTTTGCTGGTACTGAGATTGCCAGCTTGCCTGCTGACCAGTTGAGAAAAATTCGCAAACGTATTGGTTTTGTATTCCAGCAATTTAATCTGATTGGTCGTCTGAGTGCAGTGGAAAACGTCATGCTAGGTCTGGTCATGGATGGAATGCCCAGAGAACTAGCTCATGATAAGGCGGTAGAGGCATTGCGTAAGGTTGGTTTAGAGAATCGTGCTAATCATAAGCCAAGCGAAATGTCAGGTGGTCAGCAACAACGGGTAGGTATTGCTAGAGCATTAGCTTTTGAACCTGAACTTATGCTATGGGATGAACCCACCGCTTCTCTTGATCCTATTTTAGTTCGGGAAGTACTGGTGATCATGGAAGAGTTAGCGAAATATCGTGCCAGTACTATGCTTGTTGTTACTCATGAAATATCCTTTGCCATACATGTGGCTGATCGAATTGTCTTGATGGATAAAGGCAGTATTGTAGAAGAAGGTATGCCAGAGAATGTCTTTGGTAATCCACAATCTCACATCGGTCGGCAATATAAAGAATTGATAGAATACCAACAAAGTACCAATGCCCGCACTTTAGGGGCCCATGGCGTTGCATAGTCATTATGGTAGGGGTGGCGAACCGCAGAGGGTTTATAATAACAATCTTTTTCTCTGCGTTCTCTGCGCCTCTGCGGTTAATCGTCGCTCTGTTTATTTTAAAGGACGTGTAGCGTTGTTCTCCCTTTCTGTTTTGCCCATTTTTGTCAATTAAAAAATATTTATGCAGAAATCTCTTGCAGGGAGATGGAATTTTTTATAGAATAGATAAAGGTTATCATATCGGGAGGATATATATGCAACAAACAACAGTGGGAAAAACTGTAACATATACTGGTATAGGACTGCATTCAGGAAGGGATGTAACCATTACTCTTAAGCCAGCGGATGCTAATACAGGTATTATCTTTGCCCGGACTGATTTGCCAGGAGTGCCTCAGGTAGCGGCAGTGGCTGGCAATGTTACCAATGCCATGCGGGCTACTACCCTAGAAAGTGAACAGGCTAAAGTTTTTACAGTGGAACATCTTTTGGCAGCCTTTTATGCTATGGCAATCGATAATTGTCTAGTAGAAATTAATTCAGTAGAACCACCGGTGGCAGATGGTAGTTCTTTGCCTTTTGTTAGGCTTATTGAGGAGGCTGGCATAGTCCAGCAGGATGCTGAACGTAGATTAGTATACGTGACTGAGGCACAGACCATCCGTGAAGGCGACAAATTTATCACAATTTTGCCTTATGATGGACTGAGAATTACTTTTACGTCAATTAATTCTCATCCGATGCTTGGCGTGCAATTTGGTGATTATGAAATTACCAAAGATATCTTTATTCGGGAAATTGCACCTGCCCGTACTATCGGTTTTATGCATGAGGTAGAACTCTTACAATCCCAGGGGTTAGCCTTGGGTGGTAGTCTTGAAAATGCGGTGGTATATGATGATGAGAAGGTCCTCACACCACTTAGATTCGCAGATGAACTAGTGCGCCATAAAATATTAGATATCATTGGTGACTTGGCATTAGCGGGCCATATCAAAGGCCATATCATTGCCGTCAAATCAAGCCACGCAATTAATACGGCACTAGCAAAAAAAATAGTTGAGCATATATTAGTAAGGAGTTGAAACCCAATGTTGTCTATAACTGAAATACAAAATGTTATTCCGCATCGTTTTCCAATGTTGTTGGTAGATCGTATTCTTGAACTTGAGCCTATGAAACGGGCGGTTGGTATTAAAAATGTAACAATGAATGAACAGTTTTTCCAGGGACATTTTCCTGGTCATCCAGTTATGCCTGGCGTACTCATTTTAGAAGCTATGGCCCAAGTCGGTGGAGTAGCCATGTTATATCCTGATGAAAATCGGGGTAAATTAGCCTTCTTTGCTGGTATGGATCGCGTAAAATTTAGAAAACCAGTGGTGCCTGGTGATCAACTACGGATGATAGCTGAAGTTATCAAGGTACGCAGTGGTATGGGGAAATTATGGGTACAGTCCTTTGTTGATGACCAACTGGTAGCTGAAGGTGAATTTTTATTTGCTTTGGCATTAAAATAAAGCAAATAAAAGAAAAATAGCGACTTTCGGCTTATAAATTGAGATAACAAATAGAGTGATCTCTAAATGGCTAAATTTGACGCAGTTTAGCTTACCACATTTAGACTGGTCAGTCGGATTATAATGATAGCAAGAATAAAAGAGTAAGGGGAATGTACCTACTATAGAAGGAGTTGACGTGCAGATGAAACCAGAAAAGGTTGTCTTGTCTCTGCGTAAAATACATGAAACCGCAGTTGTTCATCCCGGAGCTCGCATTGGCAAGGATGTTGAAATCGGACCTTATGCGGTCATTGGCGAGAATGTAATCATTGGTGAGGGCACAAAAATTGGTGCTCATGTGGTTGTAGATGGTTGGACTAGCATTGGGAAAAACTGTGTAATTTTTCCTAGTGCATCAATTGGTTCAGAACCTCAGGACCTGAAATTTGTTGGTGAAAAGAGCTATGTATTTATTGGGGATAATACTAAGATCAGAGAATTTGCCACTGTTAATAGAGCGACTGGTGAAAATGAAGAAACACGAGTTGGTTCTGATTGTTTGTTAATGGCTTATACCCATGTTGCTCATAACTGTATTGTTGGCAATCATGTTGTTATGTCCAATGCTGCCACCTTAGCTGGTCATGTGGTGGTAGAAGATCGTGCGGTTGTTGGTGGCCTGGCTGGTGTACATCAGTTTGTAAAAATTGGTATGAATGCCATGGTGGGTGGCGCATCCAAAGTTGTGCAAGATGTACCGCCATTTGTTATTGTTGATGGTCATCCAGCAAGAGTATCAGGACTGAATAATGTCGGTATGGCCCGCGCGGGTATTGGCCTAGAAGCCAGAAAAAATATTAAAAAGGCATATAAAATATTATATCGTTCCGGACTTAGTTTGGCTCAGTCTATTGAAATGATGGAACAAGATTTAGAATCCTATCCTGAAGTTGAACATTTCCTGCGTTTTTTACGTAATGTAGAACGGGGTGTATGTCGCGGTCGTAGAGATGGGGAATAGGAGATTTAAAGGATGAAAACGATAGGTTTGCTCGCCGGTGTCGGAGGATTGCCGGTGCAATTTGCCCGTGCCGCTCGCGGCATGGGCTTTACCGTGATCGCTATAGGTGTAGTGCCTGGCGTAGATCCGGAATTGAATAATATTTCTAATAAAACATATCATATTAGTGTAGGTCAGCTTGAGCAAATATTGACTACCCTGAAAAATGAAGGTGTTACAGAAGTTACGATGCTGGGCAAGGTCACCAAAGAACTTATGTTTACTGGGACTGTTCAGCTTGATAATCGGATACAAAAGCTACTTTCGAGTCTTACAGACAACAGTGATGATACGATCATGTTGGCCTTTGTTCGGGAATTTGTAGCAGAAGGGTTTAGTATTCTTGACCAGACGGCTTTAATCAAATCCCTTATGCCCATGCCTGGAGTGCTGACAAGTCGTAAGCCTACAATAGATGAGCAGGCCGATATGGATTTTGGCTTTAAAATGGCTAAAGAAATGGGTGGCCTGGACATTGGACAAACTGTAGTAGTGAAAAAATGTGCCGTTATGGCAGTTGAAGCCATTGAAGGCACAGATGCTTGCATTCGTCGTGGCGGAGAACTAGGTCGTTCAGGCGTAACTGTTGCTAAAGTCGCTAAGCCTAATCAAGACCTGCGTTTTGATGTACCGACAGTTGGACTGAGTACACTAGAGACCATGTGCGCCGCTGGCGCCACTGCCCTAGTAATCGAAGCTGGCAAAACCCTCATCGTTGACCGTGAGAAAGTATTAAGTCTGGCCAACGACAATAACATAACCATTGTAGCAATGTGAAAAGATGAGAAACCCCGCTTTTAACACAAAGATACAAAGCCGCTTTGCGGACACAAAGACCGCAAAGGGGAGAATAAAAAAACTTTGTGTTTAACGTGGTTTTTACTCAGTGTTTTTCTTATACTTATTATTTAATGGAGGCTGTGTATGTCCAAAATCATGATTTCTGTAGGAGAAGCATCAGGCGACCTACACGGGGCTAGTGTAGCCCATGCTTTAAAAACCATACAGCCAGACATCAAACTCTTTGGCATGGGCGGGCAGGGCATGCGGGCAGCGGGCGTTGATATTGTATATGATATTGCTGAACTCGGTGTTATAGGGTTTGTTGAAATTATCAAAAACTTACCTAAATTATTTAGACTTCGGGATAGCTTAGCTGAACTGATGGATACGCAGCGCCCCGATGCCTTAGTTATTATTGATTATCATGGTTTTAACATACGTCTGGCTAAAATCGCCAAAAAAAAAGGTATACCAGTCATATCATATATCTGTCCTAAAGTCTGGGCATGGGGACGTGGTAGGGCGAAAGAAGTGGCCGAAACAGTAGAAAAAGTGGCGGCCATTTTTCCTTTTGAAGTCGATGTATATAGTGAGGCTGGGGCTAATGTTACTTTTGTTGGTCACCCCTTATTAGATATTGTTAAAAACACCATGTCTAAGGCTGAAGCATATGAATATTTTGGTGCAAATCCGAAGCATCCCTTAGTATTATTACTTCCTGGCAGTCGTCAACAGGAAATTATCAATTTATTGCCAGTCATGCTAGAATCTGCGGTCAAAATTAAGGAAAAAGTACCTAATTGTCAGTTCTTTTTACCTGTGGCCTCGACAATTTCCCGGGAAATGCTCCAGAATATAATCAGCAAATACAAGATAACTGTTATTTTGACGGAAAATTATACGTATGACCTGATGAATATTGCCGATATGGCTGTCGCGGCATCCGGCACCGTTACCTTGGAAGCAGCAATACTTAACTTGCCGACAGTCGTCATTTATAAATTGGCTGCTTTGACCTACTTATTTGGTAAAATGATCATCAAGATCCCCTACATCAGCTTGCCTAATATTATTGCTGGCCGCAAGATTGTACCTGAATTAGTGCAGTATGCTGTAAGTGGGGACAATATTGCCAAGGAAGCAGTGGAAATTCTGACTGAACCTAATGTACGCAGTAAAATGCTAAATGATCTGGCAGAAATGCGCGATAAATTAGGTCCGACAGGTGCAGTAGAGCGGGTTGCTCGTGAAATTCTAGCAGTTGCCCAGAACCCAGCTGGAGGACAAAAATGACAATATATTTACGCTTATTAAAATATGTCAAGCCTTATGTGAAACGTATGATAGTGGCAATTATTTGCATTATACTAGCAGCAAGTGCCAACTTATATGTACCTTGGATATTAAGGGATATTATTGATGAAGTACTGGCAAGTAAGAATATGTTCATGCTTAATGCAATTGCTAGCGGGATTGTGGTTGTTTTCTTTCTGCGTGGAGTATTTTTCTTTGGACAAACATATCTCATGTCTTATATTGGACAAAAGGTAATTATTGATATTCGAGAAGCTGTATATCGGCATTTACAACGATTGTCCTTGTCATATTACGAAAAACGGCGGACAGGTCAACTCATGAGTTATATTACCAATGATGTGGCAGCAGTCCAAAATGCTTTAGTAGAAAGCATGATTGAACTGGTTACAGAAGGAATGACTTTAATTGGTTCCTTGTCGGTCATGTTTTACCTCCATTGGCAGCTAACCTTATTAACCTTGATTACCGCTCCATTGGTAGGGCAAACTATGAATGTTTTTGGCAAAAAACTCCGCAAATCCAGTGCTCTGATACAAGAGCGGGCTGCTGATATTACCTCAGTGCTGCAGGAAGGTATTTCATCAGTCAGGGTTATTAAATCTTTCGCCAGAGAAGATTATGAAATTGAACGTTTCAAAAAACAAAATCATCAGAATTTCCGGGCCCAAATGAAGAATTCGCAGATCATGGCAACCTTAACTCCGATTATTGAGTTTACGGCAGCGATTGGTGTTACCGCGATTATCTGGTATGGTGGACGGGAAGTCATTAACAATAATTTGACAGCAGGTTCGTTAATTGCCTTTTTAGTGTATGCTGTTAATCTATCTAATCCCATTAAACGATTAAGCCGTGTCTATGGTAATATTCAAAAAGCCTTAGCGGCAGCGAAAAGGGTATTTGATGTTCTTGATACTCAACCGGAAATTGAGGATATGCCTGGTGCTAAAGAATTAGCCCAAATTGATGGACATGTGGCATTTAATAATATATCTTTTGAGTACAAACCAGGTGAGCCTGCTTTAAGTGGGGTTCAGTTGGCTGTACAGCCTGGACAGGTTGTGGCTATTGTCGGGCCAAGTGGCGCTGGTAAGACTACCATTGCTAATCTGATTCCACGTTTTTATGATCCAACCTCAGGAGATATTACCATTGATGGTATTGATATAAAAACAGTAACCCTTAAGTCCCTGCGACAACAGATTGGCATTGTACCTCAGGAAACAATATTGTTTAATGGTAGTGTATATAGCAATATTTTGTATGGCAGACTAGATGCCAAGCAGGATGAAGTAGTTAATGCGGCCAAGGCCGCTAATGCTCACAATTTCATTATGGATATGCCTGACGGATATGATACGCAAATTGGCGAACGGGGTTCAAAACTTTCCGGTGGGCAGCGGCAACGTATTTCCATTGCTAGAGCAATACTAAAAAATCCTCGCATACTGATCCTTGATGAAGCTACTTCTGCTCTGGATACAGAAAGCGAAAAATTGGTTCAGGAAGCAGTAGATAAATTGATGGTAGGCCGTACCTCTTTTGTCATTGCTCATCGTTTATCTACCATCAAGCGGGCTAATGTTATTTTGGTTATGGAACGTGGGAAACTTGTGGAACAAGGCACCCATGATGAGCTATTGGCATTAGGCGGTTTATATAGCAAATTGTATCAGGTTCAGTTTCAAAGCAGTTAAAGGCGAAAAATGAGGTATCTAACATGCATGTTCTTTACAATATATTGGCTATATTCATTGTGGTGCTGGCTATGCCCGTCTTTGCCATACGCTTGACTCGGGAGCAAGGTTTTGGTCGGCGGCTATTTCAGAGTTTTGGTTTTTTGCCTACAAAGGATATGGAACCAGTGGCCCATAAGGATTGCATTTGGCTGCATGCTGCTTCAGTCGGTGAGATTGTTGCAGCCAGCCCTATTATCAAAGAAATGCGGCACACGTTTCCAGGTAAGCCTATTTTAGTATCTGTAGTCACCGCTGCTGGCTATGCCATGGCAAAACGAATTATTACAGATGCTGATAGTATTATTTTCTTTCCTCTTGATTTATCACTCATTAGCTATAGTGTGGTCAAGCGTATTCGACCTAGTGTTTTTTTGATGGTGGAAACTGAACTTTGGCCCAATTTTTTAAAAGCCCTAGCGCAGTTTTCTGTTCCAGTCATGATGGTCAATGGCAGAATTAGTGATAAGAGTGTAGAACGCTATCGGTATTTGGGCAGTGTGCTCAAAAATATGTTAGATACTGTGGATAAATTTTGTATGCAGTCAACGATTGATGCTGAGTATATTGTTCGTCTAGGGGCTGATCCGAGGCGAGTAGTCGTCACTGGCAATACTAAATTTGATCAGGACTATACAAGTGTTACCCTAGAACAGCAGCAAACTATATGTCAGGAAATGGGGCTTGAACATGCTTTTCCAGTACTGGTGGCAGGCAGTACCCACAAAGGGGAAGAGGAAATCCTATTATCCGCACTGCAAAAGGTCCGAAAAAGTTTCCCCAAAATTAAACTCGTGATAGCACCCCGAGATATTATGCGTATTGAAGAAATTAACAGTTTATCCGCTAGCTATGGTTTTGTGGCTGCGCGTCGAACTGTGCTGCTAAAGAATCATAGTGAACGCCATGACGTTGTCCTACTAGATACTATTGGTGAACTGGGTAAAATCTACAGTATTGGTACTATTATTTATGTAGGTGGTAGCCTTGTAGCGCGAGGTGGGCATAATATTCTTGAACCAGCCGCCCATGGTAAACCCATTTTAGTTGGACCCCACATGTTTAATTTTAAAGATACCTATGCCTTGTTTTCCAAACGAGAAGCTTGTATTACTGTCGATGATGCTGCTAATTTGGCGGATAAAATTTTATATATTTTAAATAATGAACAGGTACGCCTCCGTATGTCTAGAGAGACACTCTCTATTATTGACGAAAATCGTGGGGCTGCCCGCAAGAGCATGATATATTTACAGGAACTTATACAATAATCTGATAAAAGGCGGAAATGATATGCGCCAACGTGAGGCATTACAAATTTACTTATACAAATTAGTACATGGTGAAGAGCCTGGCATCCTAGCAGTAATTCTGTTGGGATTATTACGCACTTTTTCAGCCATTTATGCTTGGGGTGTTAGCATTAAGCTGTATTTATATAAATATGGTATTTTGAAGCAGCATAAACTGGATTGTCAAGTTATTAGCTTAGGTAATATCACAGTCGGTGGTACCGGTAAAACCCCCACTGCTCAGCGCCTGGCCACTATTATTCATGAAATGGGTTATCGAGTGGTTATTCTAAATCGTGGCTATCGTGCTGGCTGGCAAGGACAAGTTGGACTAGTTTCAGACGGTCAAAAAATTTATATGACAGTCACTGAGGCTGGCGATGAAGCCTACTTACTGGCCAAGAGTTTGCCAGGTATACCCGTAGTCATTGGGCGAAATCGTATTCTTACAGGTGAATATGCTGTGAAAGAGCTCCAAGCTGAAGTGGTTATTCTGGATGATGGCTATCAGCATTGGCAGCTAGCGCGGGATTTAGATATTGTACTCATTGATGCCTTAAATATGTTCGGCAATAATTTCGTACTGCCTAGAGGTACCTTGCGGGAGCCCTTGTCCAATTTATCTCGTGCTCAGGCTTTTTTGCTTACCAAGGTTGATCAATCGAGTGGTGATGCTAGAGATATTATTCATGGAACCCTAGCTCGTTATAACGATAAGGCTCTGGTTGTGGAAAGTATTCATCAGCCTAAGTGTTTTGTGGAAATTGAAGAATGGTACAAGGGACTGCGCACTACTAATGTGGCTTTAGAAACCATTAGTAATCAAAAAGTAGTAGCCTTATCTGCAATTGGTAATCCTTCCTCTTTTGAACAAACAATACTAGATATTGGTGTTGCTGAGGTCTATGGCGTAAGATATGCAGACCACCATGATTATACTATGGCGGAAATGCAGGAGATTATGCAACATGGGGTGGATGAAAAGGCTTATGCGCTAATTACCACTGAAAAAGATGCTGTCAAAATACCAGCTGAGTTTATCCACTCCGACAGGCCGCTTCCCCTATATGTCTTAAGCATTGCAGTGCATTTTACAGAAGGGTATGAGGATTTGATGCAACTAATAAAAAAAGTGGCGGAGCATAAAAGGGAAACCATATTTTAAAACACAAAGATGCAAAGCCGCTACGCGGACACAAAGACCACAAAGGGAATAATAAAAAAACTTTGTGTCTTTTGTACTTCTTTGTGACCTTTGTGTTTAACGTGGTTTTACCCTCTGCGCCTAAAAGACAGTGTTAACATTCTTTATCTTTTAAGGGAGGTTTTTTGATGAACATATTATGTATAATCCCTGCTAGATATTCCTCGACGAGGTTGCCTGGTAAGCCATTAGCAGAGATTGCGGGCAAGCCCATGATTCAGCATGTATATGAACGGGCTGTTTTGGCTAAGAGACCTGGACAGGTTATTGTGGCGACAGAACATGAATTAGTATATGAAACCGTACAAAATTTTGGCGGACAGGTCATGTTGACCTCTGCTGATCATCTGACCGGTACTGACCGACTAGCAGAAGTGGCGGGCAGATTCCCTGAGGTGGATTTGATTATCAATGTGCAGGGAGATGAACCTCTTATCCCACCAGAAATTATTGATCAACTGGCAGGTGCATTTGATGGTAGCCATGATTTGCAGATGGCTACACTCATGACAGAGATGGATGAAAGTGAGTACAATACTCCCAGCGCCGTGAAAGTGATTACAGACTTACAAGGTTACGCATTGTATTTCTCCCGCTCTCTTATCCCTTTTCCCCGCAACGATACAGGTATACCGATATACAAACATATCGGCATTTATGCCTATCGACGGGATTTTTTATTAAAATATGCAAAACTAAGCCCCGCTCCACTGGAAGTAACTGAATCATTAGAACAACTGCGGGCCTTGGAACACGGCTATCGCATCAAAGTACTTAAAACCGATTTCAAATCAATTGGCGTCGATACTATGGAAGATTTGGAAAAAGTGAATTTGTTGTTTAAAGTGTAAAACCCTATTTTAACACAAAGAGACAAAGCCGCTACGCGGACACAAAGACCACAAAGGGGATATTATAAAAATTACTTTGTGTCCTTTGGCACTTCTTTGTGACCTTTGTGCTTAACATGGGTTTTACCCTCTACGGTTCATCAAATCTTTGTAATTATTAAGGAGGTTTTTTCATGAATACCGTTAATATTGGCTCCATTACAGTGGGTGGTCAGCATCCTATTGCCTTGATTGCTGGTCCTTGCGTGATTGAAGGCTTAGAGCGCACCTTGAAAATCGGTCGCGGCATTAAGGAAATTACGGATAGTCTAGGTATTCCCTACATTTTTAAAGCATCTTTTGATAAAGCCAACCGTTCATCCTATTCCTCTTTTCGAGGACCAGGCCTGACGGAAGGGCTGAACATCATTAGCCAGATTAAAAAGGAACTAGGCGTACCTGTCGTCAGTGATATTCACTGCGTGACCCAAATAGAGCAAGCCGCTGAGGTATTAGATATATTGCAGATCCCTGCATTTTTGTGCCGTCAGACTGATTTATTACATCAGGCAGCCAGCACAGGTAAGGTTGTGAATGTGAAAAAAGGTCAATTTCTTGCACCAAATGACATGCAGCATGTGATTGCAAAACTTCGTGAAGCTGGTAATGAGAACATTCTCCTGACCGAGCGCGGCGCAACTTTTGGCTATAATAACCTTGTGGCAGACATGCGGTCATTGGCTATCATGCGGTCCTTTGGTTATCCAGTCGTCTTTGATGCCACCCACAGTGTCCAATTGCCAGGTGGTGCAGGTGCGACTTCCAGTGGGCAGCGTGAATTTGTACCCACCCTTACCAGGGCAGCTGTAGCCACAGGGATTGATATGCTGTTCATGGAAGTACATGACAATCCTGCCGAAGCTCTGTCAGACGGTCCTAATATGATGTATCTTGATCAACTAGAAGATTTACTGAAAGATGTACAGGCTATTGATCATGTAGTGAGAAAACACAAATAGCGTAACCCTTTAAACACAAAGATACAAAGCCACTACGCGGACACAAAGACCACAAAGGAGATATTATAAAAAATCCTTTGTGTCCTTTGCGTTTCTTTGCGACCTTTGTGTTTAACGTGGTTTTACTCTCGACGTTTTTCTTAAAAGATCTTTATTGAATCTGGGAGGTTATATTATGATTATCGAACAAGCCAAGGAAGTGTTGGCTATTGAGGCTACGGCGATTCAAAATCTTATTCCTCGCATCAATGGCCAGTTTACTGAAGCGATTAAGATGATCTTGGCATGCAGAGGACGGGTGATTGTGACAGGTATGGGCAAATCCGGTCTTATAGGCAAAAAAATCGCCGCAACCTTAGCCAGTACAGGAACACCAGCATTTTTTCTTCATCCGGCAGAAGGTATTCACGGTGATTTAGGCATGGTAACTGCTGATGATGTTGTACTGGCATTATCAAACAGTGGTGAAACCGCTGAAGTAGTCCGCATTATACCGGCCATTAAGCGGATTGGTGCCCCTATTGTTGCTATGTGCGGCTGCAGCGAGTCCACAATGGTGAAAAATGCGGATGCTTTTTTAGATGTCACTGTCGATCGAGAAGCTTGTCCCCTAGGATTGGCCCCTACCGCTAGCACCACAGCGGCCTTGGCCATGGGTGATGCCTTAGCAGTGGCCTTATTGTCAGAACGAAAGTTTACCCCAGAAAATTTTGCTCTCTTTCATCCTGGAGGGACACTCGGACGCAAGCTCCTCTTGACAGTGGAAGATGTAATGCACGCGGGGGAGGATAACCCTGTGGTTACCATTGAGAAAACAGTAAAAGAAGCCTTATTTGTCATTACAGGCAAAGGCCTTGGTGTTACTAATGTTGTAGATGAAAACGGTTGCTTGCTGGGAATTATTACCGATGGCGATATTCGCCGAGGCTTGGAACGAGGTCATGAATTCTTAGATAAAACAGTAGATGCCCTAATGACTAAGACCCCCCGCACCATTACCCCTGACAAACTGGCTGTCCAGGCCCTTAACATGATGGAAAAAAACCACCCACGTCCTATTACGGTACTGCCTGTAGTAGACGTCAATAATTATTCAATTGGTATTATCCACCTTACTGACTTATTACGCCAAGGAGTGGTATAATGGATCTAGAAAGACCGGAACAAAAAATAAAATTGTTAGTATTAGATGTGGATGGCGTACTCACCAGCGGACAGATTATTTTTGGACGTGATGGTGAACTAATGAAAAAATTTCATGCTCAGGATGGATTGGGTATCACCCTGGCCCATAAGGCAAACCTTAACATTGCAATTATTACTGGACGAGAAAGCCGGATGGTAGAGCTTCGTGGTGCGGAGCTGAACATCAAAGATGTATATCAAGGGTCTATGAACAAGACCCAGGCTTTAGCAGAGCTGATGATTAAATATGACCTAACATTAGACCAAGTAGCCTATGTGGGTGATGACCTTAATGATTTACCAGTCATGATTCGTGTAGGCCTACCTTGTGCTGTCGCTAATGCTGCCTCTGAAGTAAAACAATATGCACAGTTGGTGACAAAGCAGACAGGGGGAAATGGTGCAGTTCGCGAAGTCATAGAATATATTCTAAAAGCCCAAGGCAAATGGGAAGGCATCATCAATACCTATTTACAAGGCGGGCATATACAAAATTATCAGTGAAAGGAGGACACCTTATGTCCAACGCTTGGCAATATTATGTATTAAAAAGTATAAGCTTTATTGTTTGTTTGTTACCCTATAGCTGGGTTTTATTCCTCGGCGACAATATGGGGAAATTGTATTATAATATTGCTGGTCGGCAACGGAAACGGGCTTTAAGCCAGATTCAAGAATGCTTAGACATACAACCCGAAGCAGCTCAGCAAATCATTAAGAGTCTGTTTAGAAAACTAGGGAAGACGTTTCTTGAAATCTTGTATACTCCAGCCCTTACGTCTGAAAAAATTCAAGATTATGTTACTATTGAGAATCGGCATTATCTTGAAAGTGCTATGCAGAATGGGCAAGGAGTCGTCCTTTTAACTGCTCATTTTGGTAACTGGGAATGGCTAGGGGCAGCGTTAGCGTTAGAAAAATTTCCTATTGCTAGTGTAGGCAAACGTCAGCCCAATGATCAGCATACTCGAATTCTCAATGAATATCGGGAATTAGCTGGTATTGAAATGTTTACCCGTGGTACTAGTGAAATCATTAATGCGGCAAAGGCTATCAAGCAGGGAAGAATACTTGGACTTGTGGCAGATCAAGATGCAGGCCCCAAGGGATTATTTGTTGAATTTTTTGGCAAAATGTCCTCTACTCCTATGGGTCCCACTATTTTTGCCAAAAAATTTAAAGCACCTGTTGTGCCTGTCTTCATTGTACGCAAACCAGAAGGTGGTCATCGAATGATCTGTCATGAGCCACTCTATTATGAGGACACAGGTAAGGAAGACGAGGATATTTATCGTTTAACGATGGAAATGACCAACATGATTGAAAAGATCATTAGACAGTATCCTGATGAATGGTTATGGTTTCAAAAACGCTGGAATACCAGTAAGCCGGAGGAAAGGATGGGTGAACAGGCATGAAGAAAACTACATACCTCATGATTGCCTGCAGTGCTTTACTCGTAATAGGCGGCTTATATTATTTTTTAAAAGACGAACCGTTAGCCCCCGAAGCGCCAGTACAAGCAGCAAATGTTGAGCAGGTATCAACGTTATCTTATGCCGGTAATTCGATTACTGAAGAAAAAGATGGTAAACCCCTCTGGCAAATAGGAGCGGAATTCATTGAAATTGATGTGGCAACAAAAAATACAACCATGAAAAACATTAAAGGTACATTTTATCAGGCAAACGGCGGTAAAATCGATATTACGGCCCCTGGGGCAGTTTTAGATAGCAAGACTAAAGATATTGTCATGACTGGGAATGTTCATGCAATAGCCAGCGATGGTACTACTTTTACTGCAGAGGAAACCCGTTGGTCAGGTCAGCAAGAATATTTTTATGGTTCAGGCAATGTTCTGCTAACTAAAGATGAAACTGTTATGACAGGGGATAAAATAGAAAGTGATGCCAATATGACAAAAGTTAAAATATACGGTAATGCTAAGATCGTAAAAGGAGGGGCCCCTAAATGAAACACACGATAATCAGAATCGCCCTTGTCTTAGTACTCTCGTGTAGTGCAGTATCTCATCTGCAAGCTGCACAGAATAGTCCAGTAGAATTATCAGCAGATACGATTGAATATGATTCAGTGAAAGGTATCATGACAGCTCAGGGTAATGTGCGTCTCGTGCAAGACAGCGCTGTGATGACTGGCACTAATGCTGAATATAACAGTAAAACAAAAGAAGCATATGTAACAGGCGGCGTCCGGGTAGTAAAAGATGATACCACCTTACGCGCACAAGAAGTACGATCCTATGATAATATCCATATGGTGGCAACAGGCGATCCCATACTCACGAAAGGTGATAGTCAATTAACAGGTACGATTCTTGATTATTATTCCGACAAGCAGTATGCTATCATTAAAGACGGGGCTAAGCTCACCATGACTGACAGTGTTATGACAGCCAATCAGATTGAATCATTTTTTAACGAAGACCGGGCTGTGGCTCAGGGGAAGGTGCATATTGTTAGTTCAGCACGGCAGCTTGATGCTGTAGCGGATCAAGCAGTCTATTATGGCGGTCAGGGTCAGCAGGGCAAAACCGTATTGACAGGCAATGCTAGAGCCGTACAAGAGGGCAATGTATTGACAGGTACTATCATGACCCTATATCTTGATAACAAAGCCATCGACGTCCAAGGCCGTAGTAAATTAGTCATCACTCCCCAATAAAAAATAATGATTGAACCACAGAGGCGCAGAGAAAAGATTGGTATTAAGGGGTTAAACCCTCTGCGCCCTCTTCGTCTCTGCGGTTAAAAAGAACGTGTTAACGTTTTTCTAAGTATTTAGTGCTAAAGCAAGGAGTTTTAATATGTATATTGAAACAGCGAATCTCATAAAAACCTATAAAGGCCGTAATGTAGTAGATGGCGTCAGTCTCCGCGTAGATCAAGGACAAATAGTCGGGCTGCTGGGGCCTAACGGTGCTGGCAAAACCACCACTTTTTATATGATTGTCGGACTGGAACGTCCTAATCAGGGCACCATTGTGATCAATGATGAAGACGTAACAGTTATGCCCATGTACCGCCGTGCTGGTTTTGGTGTAGGCTACTTGCCTCAGGAAGCTTCCGTATTTCGTAAACTAACGGTGGAAGATAACTTGATGGCTATTTTAGAGACCACCAAGCTAAGCACTGCAGAACGTAAAGAAAAGGCAGAAAAGCTATTAGAAGAATTTAATATTGGCCATGTACGCAAACGTCTGGGATCCCAGCTGTCAGGAGGCGAGCGCCGTCGGGTGGAAATTGCTCGTTCCCTGGCGATTGATCCCGCCTTTATTTTACTAGATGAGCCCTTTGCTGGTGTTGACCCTATTGCTGTAGCTGATATTCAAGACATTATTGGCTACCTAAAACAACGGGGGATTGGTGTGCTTATTACAGATCATAATGTCCGGGAAACATTAAGCATTGTCGATAGGGCCTATATTTTAAATGAAGGAAAAATCCTCATCGAAGGCGATACTGATACCATTGCTAATAGTGACATTGCTAGAAAGTTTTATCTAGGTGAGAATTTTAGTCTGTAATAGGGAGAAGATCATGCGCATACTTGACAAATATATTATAAAAGAACTACTCGGTCCCTTTATTTTTGGTATTGCTTCTTTTTCCAGTGTCTTTATCGGTACTGGCACAATGCTACGGATTGCCCAGTATGTAACCAAATATGGCGCATCCATGAGTTCCGTAATTCAAATGTTCATCTACAGTCTGCCTGGTATTGTGGTATTGACCTTCCCCATGTCCATGCTACTGGCGGCTCTTTTGGCTTTTGGTCGTTTATCAGGTTCTAGTGAGATCACAGCCATGCGCTCAGGTGGTATTAGTTTTTACCGCTTAGCAGCTCCAGTACTGCTTGTAGCTTTGTTTGTCAGCATTTTTGCCGTGTTCTTCGCAGAACTTGTTGTACCCCAATCTAATGCAGCGTACAATAATCTTGTGAATAATGAAATTAAGAAAAGTAATACGCTAAAATCCCAGGATCATATTATCATTAAGGATGTGAAAGGGGGTATCTTGGAAAGGCTGACCTATGCTCGTAGATTTGAAGAAGAGACTAAGACAATGTATTCTGTATCTATACAGGAATTTGAAAATGATCGTGTAGTGCGGGTAGAAAATGCAGAAACGGCAGTATGGAGTGATAACCACTGGACCATGTATAATGGGGTCATTACGGATATGACTGCTGAGGGGAAAATGGGCCGTACCATGAACTTTCAGCAGCAAAACATGCCAGTAACGAAAGCACCCAGTGCCATTTCGAATGAACAAAAGAAACCAGAAGAAATGACAATTAAGGAATTGAAGCAGCACATTAAGGTATTACAGAGAGAATATGTCAAAGCCAATAACTATGAAGTTGAACTACAACAAAGGATAGCCATTCCTATGGCTAGCTTTGTCTTTGCTCTGATCGGAACACCTTTAGGGTTGCAGCCCAATCGCTCTAGCTCATCTATAGGGCTTGGCATTAGTATTATTATTATCTTTATTTATTATACCGTCATGACTGTTACCACCGCTCTCGGCCAAGGTGGTGCTATCCCTCCCGTTGTTGCGTCCTGGATACCTGATATTGCCGGTATCATTGTTGGCTTTTTATTGATTCGCAAAGCTTCTCGTTAAAATTAGTTGCTTATATATCAAGGTATAAGTTTTTTGATGATAAAGAATAATGATTAACCGTAAAGATTGCAAAGAGAATAATCATGGTTTTCTTACGGAATCAGAAAGTATAAGTTTTTGGCTGTCATTGCGACGAGGTACGAGGAAGCAATTCCCTACTTGTCCAGAGATTGCTTCGCTACACTCGCAATGACAAAAAAGGACGCGCTAGCGTTGTTCTTATTACCTTAAAGGAGGTGTAGTCTGCTATGTTTGGTATTGCTCTTATTGCCATTCTTGCCATTACGGGGGGCGCTATTGCCTATATTGGCGACAAATTAGGTACTAAAGTCGGCAAGAAGAAGCTTACGATTTTTGGTCTTCGTCCGAAACATACTTCGATTGTAGTGACCATTATTACTGGTATTCTCATAACCGTATCGACAATTGGCATATTGGCCCTCGTATCAAGGGATGTACGTACAGCCTTGTTTGGCATGGAATCTTTAAAAACTGAACTGGCAACTCTTTCCCGTGAGGTATCTGCCAAAAATGTTGAACTTGATACAAGCCGCAGTGCGCTTGAGGCAAAAACCGCCGAATATGCAGCTCTCACAATTAAGGTACAAGACACAGCAGAGAAACTGGCGACCATTGGCAGGGAGTTATCTGCCGTTGTAGCCCAGCGTGACCGGACTGCTCGTCAGCTACAAGAGACCCTGCAGGGCTATGCAGTAGCCCGAGGCGATCTAAGTACAGCCCGGCAAGAAATTGACGCTCTTCAGAATACTAAAAATGAACTTGATATGCGTGTTCATACCTTAACTGAAGCTAAAACCAGTTTGCAGACAGATGTTAATACCCTAAATGAATTAACAAACAAGTTAAGGCAAGGTATTCAAGTTGTGCGTGAAGGTTCGATCATATATCGGGCAGGCGAGATCTTGACAACCGCAGTACTGCCTGGTGGTGAAAGCCAGAGTGATACTGTGAGAGCGTTGTCAGAAGTTATTTACAAGACCAATCAAAATATTCTTGAAAAGCTCAATGTTGAGGATAAGAATTTGGAAGTACTGTGGATAGCTCAGTCTGATTTTGACAAAATGGTAGCAGCTTTAACAACAACCCAGGAAGATGTAATTGTGCGCATTTCGGCAGATGGCAATACTGTTTATGGGGAGCCTGTTGTGGGGCATCTTAGTATTTTTCCTAATCATCATATTTATAGGCAAAACCAAACCATCCACATGGCGATTATTGATGTAGGAAAGAACTCTGTGTCGACAGAAGAAGCAGTCATGCATTTTTTACAACAAGTAAATGCGGCAGCCATTAAGCAGGGCATACTTCCTGATCCTATTCAAGGCACAGTTGGCGCTATTAGCGGTAACGAGTTTTATGATACTGTCAATACAGTAAAACGCTACAATGGCAAGGTCACTTTGACGGCTACTGCCAAAAACGATACCTATACTGCAGGTCCCCTGAAGATTGAAATGCACGTCCAAGGATCACCCTAAAAGCAGGCACAGGTCGCTTCAGCGACGATGTGATCGCTTTGTTCGATGCGCTCTAGCAGTCGAACATCCTTGTACGTTTACGTCGAAGTAACAGGATACAATAGAAAAGAATCTTGCTCTAACAGCAGGATTCTTTTTTTATGGAATTGGAATGTATAAGTTTTATGAGCCGCAGAGGCGCAGAGGAAACAGAGGGTCTATAATATCAATCTATTCTCTGCGCCTCTGCAGTTAAAAAATTTCGTATCTATGTTTGTTTAAAAGGGTTTAAAAGGCGCGCTCGCATTTTTCTTACGGAATCCGTATAAGTTTTTGGCTGTCATTGCGACGAGGTACGAGGAAGCAATCCCCTACTTGTCCAGAGATTGCTTCGCTACACTCGCAATGACAAAAGGACGCACTAGCGTTTTTCTTATAAATCCATATTTTACAAATAAAAAAGATGGTATAAAAAGAAGGAATATGTCATCTTTTGTCGAAACTATATAGAGTAAGGCAATTATGTAAAACTGATATTTTTTTAACCGCTCCTGACTAGTTGGTCAAACAATGTGTAATGAAACTGCAAATTACCAATAAATAACTTTGATTATCAAGCAGGATTCTTCTCTAATTTGTCGAAATCATATAGCATAAAGCGATTATGTAATCTGCAATATTTTTTTAGAGAAAGATGACTGATTGGTCAGCAACTAATAAGCTTGGTTTTTCCAATAATTATACAGGGCAATCAAGCAGGAATTTAAAAAGATATGCAGAATTATGTAAACAAGACCTGTAACAAGCAACAGGGACATGACAGTGATATTGGCTTTAGGGATATGTACGATGAGGGAACATGGATACTCGTCGAACGGCCTTAGGTAGATAGCACTCCCCATGTTGGTGGCAACACCTGCTAAATTTATGTAATCTGATATATTTTTTTAAAAAACAATGACTAATCAGTCAACGTGCGGAATTATTGGAATTACCAATAATTACACAGGGCGATCAAGCAGGGATTTAAAAAGATATGCAGAATTATGTAAACAAGACCTGTAACAAGCGACAGGGACATGACAGTGATATTGGCTTAGGGATATGTACGATGAGGGAACATGGATACTCATTGAACAGCCCTTAGGTAGATAACACTCCCCATGTTGGTGGCAACACCCGCAAAAAACAAAAAATCTTAAGGGGGATTTCTCGAATGAAAATGAACAAAAGAATGTTAAAAGTAGCTGTGGTTTCTGCTCTGACTGTGGCATTTGCTGTACCAGCATTTGCTAATCCTTTCACTGATGTTCCTGTAAAACACTGGTCATATGATGCAGTAAATAAATTAGCTCAAGCTGGTATTGTTGATGGTTATGGCGATGGCACTTTCAAAGGTGACAAAACTGTGACTCGTTATGAAATGGCACAAATGGTAGCAAAAGCTATGACTAAATCCTTGAACGCTGATCAAAAAGCAACTGTTGACCAACTGTCAAAAGAATTTGCTACAGAACTGAACAGTATGGGTGTAAAAGTTGAAGGTCTTCAAAAGCAAATAGACAATCAAGTAAAAATTTCCGGTAATGCACGTCTTCGTCACTTGAGTCAAGAAGGTGTTGATGAGACTAATGACTTCCGTGCTCGTGTAAGTTTTGATGGTAAAATCAATGACGATATGAAATTCAACGCTCGTCTAACTAGTGGCAATATGAACATTGATGGTGGTACAGGCGCATCAACTGCTAGCATTGATACTGCTAACGTAACTTTCAATGCTCTTGGATTAACAAACACTATTGGTCGTCAAGACGTATACCTTGGTGAAGGTAACTTGTTTGATACTCAAATGAACGCTTTCGCTAGCAAAATTGGTGGTTTTAAAGTTGTAGCTGGTAGCAAAGATGCTGAAAACAAAATTTACGCTGCAGAATATGGCACAAATCTTCTTGGCGCAAATGTAGTTGCTGACTACTACAAAAACGATAGTAAAGATCAAACAATTTTCGGAGCAAGCGCTTCCATGCCATTAAGCAGCGCGGTTTCTGCTAATGCTTCTTACTACTCAAATAACGATGCAGATGCAACTGCAGTATCTTATGGTGTGAAGTTTAATAAAGTCGGCTTAAGCGCAACTTACAAAAATGTAGACCAAGCTGCTTACACTGGCTTTGGAACTATCAGCAATGATGGTCAAAAAGGCGAATTGTCTACTGGCTTCAAAGGTATGGAATATCAATACGATAAAGCCATTGCTAAAAATACTGCTTTGATGGTGAAATACCAAGACTTCCAAAAGAAAGATGGTACAGACATGGGTGGACGTACCACTGCTGTTGTAAACGTAAAATTCTAATAAACTCTTACGCTTCTCCAAAGCGCCCCTCGTGGGCGCTTTTTTCTATACCCGTAAGTAGAGGTTCTTGATGATAAAGAATAATGATTAACTGCAAAGATCACAAAGGGAATAATAAGGGGCTAACAGGGCGTGTTAACGTTTTTCTTATTATGCAGGAATGTTTTCCATTATATAGAACATATTATACAGATTACGACAGAGGAGTTGTCACCATGAACCCAATCATTATTGCCATTGACCCAGGGCGGGAAAAATGCGGAATTGCTGTTGTACATAAAAATGAAGGTGTATTAACCCAGCAAGTCATTAATACCACAGAATTAAATTCCGTAATACAAAGATTAGGTACTGATTATGAGACGAGTACAGTAGTCATAGGCGATCGAACTTCTAGTAAGGAAGCTAGGCAAAATCTTGAACAAATGAAAATAGCCGGTCAACTACTGACGATTACCCTTGTCGACGAACATCGGTCTACTGATCAGGCTCGCCTTCGTTATTGGCAGGCAAATCCACCTAAAGGCTTCAAACGATTGATTCCAGTTACCATGCAAGTTCCCCCTCGACCGATTGATGATTATGTCGCTGTGATACTGGCGGAACGTTATTTTAATAAGCAAGGAATATAAATACGACTAGTTGCATATAATTATCAGATTTTTTTTGCAAAAAGCATTGCAGGATTAATTTACATAGTGTACAATAATAATGTAGCTAAGGTAATCATTGGCATATGAGCGCTAATAAGGAAATATTGAGGGAACATGGATACTCAATGGACAACCCTTCTTAGGCTTATGGTACAATTGTTATCACGCTAACAAATAAAACCTAAGGAGAGATTTCAAGATGAAAAAGAAATTAGTAGCTTCCCTGGCAGCAGCTATGGTACTTGGCGTAGCTGGTACTTCCTTCGCAGCAGCAAATCCTTTCGTAGATGTTCCTGCTAAACATTGGGCTTATGCTTCAGTAACAACATTGGCACAAGCTGGTATTGTTGATGGTTATGGCGATGGCACATTCAAAGGCGACAAAATGATCAGCCGTTATGAAATGGCTCAAATCGTAGCAAAAGCTATGGCTAAATCTGACAAAGCTGATGCTAAACAAAAAGCTGAAATTGATAAATTGGCAGCTGAGTTTGCTGAAGAGTTGAATACACTTGGTGTACGCGTAAGCGCATTAGAAAAGAAAGTCGGTACTGTTAAAGTAACAGGTGATGCTCGTATTCGTTTCGTTGATACTCACGCTGATAATGGCGATACTAAATTTTCAGAGCGTTTCCGTCTGAACTTCAATGCAGATGTGAATGAAAACACTAGTTTCTATGGCCGTTATATTGTACTGAACCACAATGAATTCGGTAAGTCAAGTAATGTTGCTACTTCAAATGAAATCACTGATGCTGCTTTCACTACCAAAAATTTATTTGGTACAAATAATACTGCTACTACTATCGGTCGCTTCAGCCAAAGATTCTTGACTCTTGGTTATTTCGCTGATACTACTGGCGGAATCGATGGTGCTAAAGTTGCTTTTGGTAACAAACTGAGAGTAACTGCAGGTTTTGGTAACTTCAATCAAGCTACTGGTGCAACGTCTGACAGTTATACAATTGCGGATGACGGTACTGTTACAGGAACACCTGGTGCTAATGGCGCTATTGAAGAAGCATTCTTCGCAGAAGCTGCTTACGATACAAGCAAAGTGACAAATATTAGAGCTATGTATCTTAAAGAGAAGTCTGGCGTTGACTCTAACTATGATGTTAAAGGCGTAAGCTTCTCCACAAAGGTAGCAAAAGACCTTGCTCTTGCTGCTGATTATACTGTAAATAGTGCTCAAGATGATGCTAAAGGTTCTGTATATCGTCTTACTTACAAAGCAGTTAAACCTGCCGTTCAAGGTTCATGGGATGCTTGGGGCGAATACCGTAAATTTGAAACAGGTGCGAACGTAGCTGCTATTACTGGCGCATGGCTTCCTGTGACTAATGTCAAAGGCGCTGCTATTGGCGTTGATTATACCCTTGCTAAGAACATTGTGTTCAATGGTATGACAACTTTTAATAGTAAAACAGCTGATACTGGAGCAGACGCAGATAACTACACTAGATTACAAATTAACTACAATTTCTAAAATAAAATGGGCACCCGTAAGGGTGCCTTTTTTATTTAAGGTTTGACGTATTTATTATTGACAAAAAATAGTTATTTTGGTATTATGAATATAAATTAAATGAACTAAGGCAATGTAGCCTTCGCATAAGACATGCGGAGGCTTATTTTATTTTCTGAATCAGAAAATAGACACGTTTTTGATTCCAAATAAGGAAAATTAAGGATTGGAATAAGACAAGTTTCATTGTTTACATAAAACATATTTTCGTAAGCAGGAATTTAGCAGATTACGTAGAAATAACAATATTATTAAATTATCCTGAAGAGAAGTAAAGGAAGATACAATTTCTTTGAAACTTATTCTGGATGATTTATATAACCAAAGCGATGTTGAAAGTTGACTAGGACGGTAAGGGAACATGGATACTTATTGGAGCAGGAAGCCGACAATAGAGCCTTGGAATAAAATAAAAAAGTTCTGAGGAGGACAACAACATGAAAAAGAAAGTTCTTACAGCAGCTGTTGCTGCGATGATCACTTTAACTACAGGTGTAGTTATGGCAAATCCAGTGGAAATTGATGGTTCCGCATCTTTCCGTTATCGTGAAGATGGCTACAATGGTAATGGTAATATTACTAGATTCACATTGAATGCAAAAAGCGAAATAGCTCCTAACTTGAGTCTATACGCTCGTTTCGCAGCCGAAGGTCTTAGCAATGCTAACGTCGGCAGAGATTTTGCTGGGACAAAAGACTTTATCGGTGAAATTGACCAATATGGTTTACTGTACAATAACGCAGGGGTTTCTTACAAATTAGGTCAACAATCTCCTATCATCGGTGGACTTGGCTTACTTTATGATGCCAGTGGTTACCTTGGCAATAAAGATTATGGTGTTGCTGATGGTATCAATATTAAAGGTAAAAGCGGCGTAACTTCAATTGATTTCCTTGCTGCTCAAGAGAACAATAGCGGTGCTGTTGATAACAAAATTTACTCAGTACGTGCTTCTTACAACCCAACTAAAGCTTTGACTTTAGGCGCAACTCTTGCTCAGTATAAGGCTGCTACTAACACTAACTTCTACGCTGCTGATGTAAGCTATGTTGATGGTAAAGCGACTTATTCTGGTGAATATGCTAAATCTAATGCTGATAGTAATGACACAGCTTATGCTGTTGGTGTATCTTATGCATTAGATGCTAAAAATACTGTGTGGGTCAATAACTACAAAGTAGAAGCAAATGGTAATATTGCTGGTATGACTACTTTTGATTCAGGTAAAAAGGGTTTCTACTATGGTGCTGACCACAGCTTTACGAAAGATACTGCTTTGCACCTGTTCTATACGGACAGACAAAACTTAGATGATGGTGTAAAAGATACCTCTTTCCGCGCAACAGTAAGCTACAATTTCTAATTTTATATAACTGGATTTTTTTAAAGGGAGCAATTTTTAATTGCTCTCTTTTTTTTATTATACTAGAAAGTATAAAATTTATGAACCGCAGAGGGTTTATAATAATAAATTCTCTGTGTTCTCTGTATTCTCTGCGCCTCTGCGGTTAAAAGTTTTTGTCTATATGTTTGTTCCCAAGGACGCGCTAGCGTTTTTCTTATTTCAGGAATGTTTTTCATAAAATAGAACATATTATTAATATTGCAACAAAAGAAACTGTTTATATTTATTTGCAAACATGGGAATAAATGTGAGGAATATTATCCCTTATGAGGAATATACTAGTTGCAGGGCAATAAGTGACATAGTGAGCTACTGATAAGGGCATATTGAGGGAACTTGGATACTCAACTATTAGCCCTTCTTAGGCTCATGGTGGAATTGTTGCCATAGAAAATAAAACCTAAGGAGAGATTCAAACATGAAAAAGAAGTTAGTAGCCTCTCTGGCAGCTGCAATGGTACTTAGCGTAGCCGGTACTTCCTTTGCTGCATCAAATCCTTTCGTTGACGTTCCTGCCAAACATTGGGCCTATGATTCAGTGACCAAATTAGCTCAAGCCGGTATTGTTGACGGTTATGGTGACGGCACCTTTAGAGGTGACAAAGTCATGAGCCGTTATGAAATGGCTCAAATCGTCGCCAAAGCCATGGCTAGATCTGACAAAGCAGATGCTGCTCAAAAAGCTGCCATCGACAAGCTTGCCGTAGAATTCGCTAGCGAATTAGAAGGTCTAAATGTTCGCATGACCAAAATCGAAAAAAATGCTTCCAGTATAAAAGTCTCTGGTGAAGCTCGTCTTAGATGGGAAGATTTTGCTTCTGATAAAGTTAGTTATAACAAAGAAGAGTACCGATCTACTGGAACAGTCCCAGGGAAAAGCGATTTTGTCATTAGGACTCGTATAAACTTAAATGGTACTATCAATGATGATTGGTCTTACTATGGTCGTCTGCAAGGTTTCACCAATTTGCGTGGTGATGGTAAAGGAGAAGGTGATGACAATAAGCTAACATTGGATAATGCCTTTGTAAAAGGACCATTATTTGGCGCCACCACTACTGTTGGTCGTTTTGACTATTTTTTGAATAACGGTATGATGATTGATAGTACTTTAAACGGTGTGCAGTTTGAATTTGGTAATACAGTGAAAACTAGGTTGTTTTATGGTAATGAAAATCATAACGATATTCTTTATGCAAGCGATTACGCAAGAGTCGCTGGTATTGCTTTAAATTATGCGGCGTCAAAAGATACTAATATTAATGGTGGTTATTATACCTTTAAAAATAATCATGACTATCAGGAGATATATGAAAGTGATAATGCTAAAGTTTGGGAAGTCGGTTTCAACACGAAGTTAGCTAATGATTGGGGTTTAAAAGCTTCTTATGGCAAATCAAATGCATATATCCAAAATAAGGCATACTTTGCTCAAGTTGATTACAAAGGAGCCGATAGAACCAAGGTAAATTCTTATGGTGCTTGGGTTGGCTATCGTCACTTAGAGGCTGCTGTTGCTCCGAAGACCACTTTTGATGGACCGTATGCTTTTGATTATCAACAACTTGGTGGTAAAGGTTATGAATTAGGATTTGCTTATGTACCAATGAAGAATTCATTAGTCACGCTTAAGTATGCTGATCTTAAATCCACATTCGATTATGCTTCTGATGTAAAATCAAAATATTACTTAGCGCAAATGGAATACTTCTTCTAAACAAAGAAGTGCGAAGCCACTGGTATTATGCCAGTGGTTTTTTTACGGAATCAGAAAGTATAAGTTTTTGGCTGTCATTGCGACGAGGTACGAGGAAGCAATCCCCTACTTGTCCAGAGATTGCTTCGCTACACTCGCAATGACAAAAAAGGGCGCGCTAGCGTTGTTCTTATTGGGTGTATGTTGGGGATCAGGTTTGACTTATTTGATGACTAGTTTTTGTATGAATCAATAATTAAAAATATCCTGCCAGGTTTCGGCAGGATATTTTTGTCTTTACCGCGAATTATATACAAAAACCACGAGGAGGATACATACTATATGTTGCGTAAATATATCAGCTTACTGGTGCTTACATTGTTTATATGCTCAAGTATGGGGTTAACTTTTGCCAATGCCACGCCAGACATGGCAATACTTGATAAGGTTATTACTGTAGAAAGATTTTTCTATGGTACTGAGCAGACAGGACCTCTTGTCGAACGCATCAGCAAACTAGAAAGAGACATTTGGGGTAAGGAAAATGCAGGATCACTGGTGAGTCGGGTTGATAAGCTATATTCCTACAGCCGATTAAACGTTGACAATATGCCCTCGTTTTTAATTAAAATGAACGCCGCAGAATGGTCCCTTACCCATATGGTCACAGTACAGCCAGTAAAAGCGCGTATCGAAAATCTTGAGCGTGTATTCATGGGGAATACATCGACAGGGACATTTGATGATCGTCTTAATCAATTACTTAAATTTGCATATGCCGATGGAAAAGTAGCTGTTGGTAATGTGACTGTAAATAAAGACAACCTATTGAAGATCAAACTTGTTACACCCCTCAGCACGCGTACCAGTCGTCCTGGTGATGCAGTCGTTTTTCAGATAACAGATGATATTTATGTAGATGGCAGTTTAATCATTGCCAAAGGTGCTCAAGGCGCAGGAAAAGTAAATAAAGTCAAAGAATCGAAGAATTTCGGCCGTGATGCACAGATGGAAATTAGTTTTGACACCATAGATGCAATTGATGGCTCTAGCATCCGTACAGTACTGGGCGACAAGGCCAAAGAGGAGAATAAGTCCATGGCCATGGCTGCAGGTGCTTCTGTTGCTGGGATGATGATTCTGGGACCTGTTGGTATAGTCGGCGGCGCCTTTGTCCATGGCAAGGATGTTGATATTCCAGTCGGTACAGAAATATATATTCAAATCAAAGACCAAACCAATTTATATGGTATATAAATGAATTTAATATGGTATAATATAGAAAAAGCCGTCGAAAGACGGCTTTTTCTATATATTGCCCAATGAAACTGTGCAGGAAAAGGTGTATAATTGTAGAATAATAGTAGGAATAATATACTTTCTGATTTTGTAAATGAGTCTATATTTTTTGATAGGAGAAAATAATGCGTATTAAAAAATTTATGTTTTGTGCGTCTGTATGTATGTTGGTGTCAGCCATTTCAGTGACAGGACAGGCTGCTGAGAAACAACAAGATAAATTGAATGATGTTAATAAAGATAAAACACCAATTGTCATTGAAGCTGATAAACTATCCTTCAGTGATGTAACAGGTGATCTATTTGCTGAGGGCCATGTAGTTTTAAAGAAAAATACAGAAAGTATTTTGAGTGATTATATGCGCGGCAATAGTAAGCAGACAGAAGTATGGATTGATGGTAAAGCTACGCTACAGCAGCCCAATACTGAGCTTATTGGTACAGGTGCACATTATAATTACACAAGTCGCGTAGGAAGTATGCAAAAGGTTATTGGTACAGTAGGTAAAGGATATGTTACTGGTGGTAATATGGAAATCTTCCCGACTAAATTGGTGGCCCATGATGGCACAATTACTGGATGCCCAGCTATAGTGCCTGACTATCATATCAGTGCTGAGAAGTTAGAAATCTGGCCTGGTGACAAGATGATTGCATACAATGCTAAATTTTGGATTGGTAATACAGTGATTTTTTCATTACCCAAATATCAAACCTCGCTCATCAAAAATGAGGGTGAAAGTGCATTTCCCCGCATTGGTTACAATTCTAGTAATGGATTTATGATTCACCAATATTTGGAGTATCCTTTTGGGGATAGATTAGCGATGTTTGGTGATTTGACATACTATTCTAAACGCGGTTTTGAGCCTATATATGGCTTTGTCAGCCGTCAGTCAAACTATACACTAAAACTCTACCAAGGCAACGAAGAAAATAGTGATAATGAATGGGTCAAGAAGGAACCAGAACTGATGCTCAAAATGAAACCTAAACGTTTCGGACAAGTTGTCGGTGATGTTACCATTACCAGTGGTAAGTGGACAGAAGGTGCTATCTCAGGCACGCGACAAGATTATAAAGTGTATTTTAGTCGTGATCCGATTAAGCTTGGCAGTAAAGTTACGCTAAAAGTCGGTACAGGCTGGGAAAAAATAGATTATGGCTATGGCAACTCTACTAATAATATATGGAGTTTTAATACGATTGTAACAGCAAAGCCCAATGATCGATTAGAAACATGGGTAGGTTATCATAATAACAACCAATCAGGAAAATCTGTATATGAATATGATGACATTGACATTCCACGTAAAGTGTCTGGCGGTTTTATGTATAAAATCGATAAAATGAATGCTGTTGGCGTGAAGATGGACTATGATGTCGATCTTAACAAAGTTAAGGATGTAGACTACACATGGAAACGTAATTTACACTGCTTTGAAGGTGATATTACCTATCGTGCCAAGCGGGACGAGTGGAGATTCAAAGTCGATACATTGAAATGGTAGGAAAAAGGGGTTTACTAATATTGCATAATTCACTATTACAAATTATAGAAAAGATGCAAGATCGCAAAATAATGGTCATTGGTGACATTGTAGCTGATGTATATCTAGAAGGCAAAATATCTCGAATTTCACGGGAAGCTCCTGTACTCATCCTGGAACATACTGCCGAAAAGGTTGTGCCTGGTGGTGCTTCTAATGCTGTGCATAACACTGCCACATTGGGTGGTAGTGTATACGCTGTCGGTGTCGTGGGGGATGATTTCGCCGGACAGGAGCTCACGAGAATATTACAAAGTAAAACAGTGGAAACCGCAGGTTTGATTATTGATGCCAGTCGCCCTACCATTACCAAAACACGGGTTATGGCAGGTGGTCAGGCGACAGTGCGTCAACAGGTAGTACGTATAGATAAAGAAAGTAAACAAGCCTTGGATACTAGAATTGAACAGGCAGTCAAGGACTATATTACCTTGCATATTAACCAAATGCATGGCGTAGTGATCAGCGATTATGGTAGTAACACTGTTACGCCAAGCATTATAGCCAGTGTGATCGATATTTGCCAAGCGAGAAACATTCCCTGCATGGTGGATTCACGGTATAATATAATGGCCTATCATGGCGTTACTGTGGTCAAACAAAATGAATCGGAAGCAGCGAAAGCAGTAGGTTATGATATTATTGATCAAGGGACACTCCAGAGTGCCGGCAGCACGATTCTCGAAAAACTTGATGCTCAGGCTGTACTTATCACCCTCGGACCTGATGGTATGGGGCTGTTTGAAAAATCAGGTAAGTTTACGCAAATTCCTGTAACCAATAAAAGTGAAGTCTATGATGTAACCGGTGCAGGTGATACAGTAGTATCAACCATGATTTTAGCCCTAGCGGCAGGAGCGTCCTATGAACATGCAGCCCGTTTATCAAATTTTGCTGCTGGTATTGTAGTGAAAAAACCAGGCACAGCAACCACCACGCCAAGCGAGCTGCGCCTGGCGATCAGGGAACATTTTGAGTAAAACCACGTTAAACACAAAGATCACAAAGGACACAAAGCAAAATTTATTTATAATATCTTCTTTGTGGTAAAAATAGGGTTTCTCATTTATTTCATAAAAAATGTTACTTAAGTAGGTGCAATATGAAAACCATACAATTTAATCAAATAAAGAATATTGTAGACCAACTTAAAGCCGATGGTAAAACAGTAGTTTTCACCAACGGCTGTTTTGACATTCTACATGCTGGACATGTTCGGTATCTGCAGGCTGCTAAGGATCTGGGTGACTGCCTCATTCTGGGCCTTAACAGCGATCAGTCAGTACGCGCCATCAAAGGTCCCACACGTCCAATAAATCATCAAGAAGACAGAGCCGAAGTAGTATCGGCTCTGTCGGCTGTTGACTATGTAGTGATCTTTGAGGAACCCACTGCTGAACATTTAGTAGCTGCAATTAAACCAGCCATCTATGTCAAAGGCGGCGACTACAACATACAAGATCTTTCCGAAGCCACCATCGCTGCAAAGTACGGCGGCCAAACCATCCTAATCCCAGAAGTCCCAGGGCGTTCATCAAGTAATATTATTAAAAAGATAAAAGAATAAAAACCCATTAAACTTATTGATTGAGAATCAGCTCATCGTTGAATTGAAAGCCGTTGATAGTTTGCTGCCACTTCATTCAGTACAATTGCTATCTTACTTGAAAGCAGTAAACCTGCCACTAGGATTATTGATAAATTTTAATGTTATAATGCTAAAGCATGGTATAAAACGTATTATTCTAACTTAATCCCTTTGTGGACTTTGTGCTTCTTTGTGCCCTTTGTGTTAAAAAAGGGTTTTCTGCGTTTGAAATTTTTTATCCGAGGTAAGAACATGACATATAAAAATATCCTTATTGTAAAACTCAGTGCCATTGGTGATGTCATACATGCCTTGCCTGTGGCCCATGCCCTTAAGCAAACTTATCCGAACGCCCGCATTACTTGGGTAGTGGAAAAGCCTGCCTATGACTTGCTGACTAACAATCCTGATATAGATGAAATTATAATTTTTGATAAGCCGAAGTTTAAATCCCTAATAGGCTTACTAACAAACGGCTATAAATTTGCAAGAGAGCTTAAAGCTTACAATTTTGATCTAGCCATTGATCTTCAAGGGCTATTTAAGAGTGCCGCTATTTCCTACCTAAGCGGTGCACCAAAGCGCTTAGTCTATTGTAACGCACGAGAACAAAGCCACTTAGTAGGACAGCGCATTTGCGGTGAACATGAACAGGGTCATGTAGTAGAAAGATATCTAGATGTAGCGCGGCACCTGGGCTGCAAGGTTAATCAGGTGCTATTCCCCATAAATATTACAGAGTCAGAAGGGCAAAAATCCGAGGCTATTGCTAATCATGCCGGACTCAGACTAGAAAATCCCTATGTCGTCCTGGCCCCTGGCACAAACTGGCCATCAAAATGCTGGCCACCCACTCATTTTGCCAAACTGGCAGACAAACTGTATGATGACAATATTATCCCGGTAATCATCGGCGGGCCGAGTGATAAAAGATTGGCCCAAGAAATCATCGCCAATACTGGGGTGCCACCTGTTGACCTTACTGGTAAAACGTCAATGAAACAATTGGCCTATATTATAAAAAAATCACAAGCCTTTGTTGGTGGTGACACTGGTCCTATGCATCTAGCAGTGGCAGTCAGCACGAAGGTAGTGGCTATGTTTGGACCGACTGACCCGCAGCGGAATGGACCTTATGGAGATGAACATAAAGTACTACTTGCGCTCGTACCATGTCAAGGTTGCTGGAAGAGGATATGTCCCCAAGGTGATAATTGTATGTCTACAATTAGCGTAGACAAGGTATATGAAAATATAAGTGATTAACTAGAAGGAGTGTGATATGCTTTGACAAAAGTGTATGGGATTATTTTGGCTTCAGGGGTAGGAGAAAGATTTGGGCAGCATATACCTAAACAATTTATTAAAATTGCTGGTAAAACAATTATCGAACACACCGTAGAAAAGTTTGAAAAAAATGATAATATTGATGAAATCATTATTGTCATTAATCCGACGTTTAGAAGTCTTATGGAAGAAATTCTTCTGAAGAATAATTATACTAAAGTTAGCAAGTTGTTAAACGGTGGGGCTACACGTCGGGAAAGTTCGGCTGTCGCCATTAATGCTTTGACCGATGATCACGCTAAAGTGCTTATTCATGATGCCGTTCGTCCCTTCGTATCTGACAGAATAATTAATGAATGTGTACAAGCATTGGATAAGTATCAGGCCGTAGATGTGGCTATTCCGGCAGCTGATACGATTATACAAGTTGATGATGAGTCTCATATAACCAATATTCCAAAACGAAAATATATGATGCGCGGTCAGACTCCTCAGGCGTTTAGACTCGGGATTATTAAGAAGGCTCATGAATTAGTGGAAACTGATAGTGATGCCAGCTTTACTGACGATTGTGGTCTGATATTAAAATATCAACTTTCTGAGGTATATGTGGTACAGGGTGAAGAACGCAATATCAAAATAACCTATCCAGAAGAGATCTTTTTAGCTGATAAGTTATTCCAGATTAATAGCTTGGCTGTGCCGGAAAGTATTTCCCTAGACAAGTTAAAAAACAAGGTTGTTGTCATCTTTGGCGCTAGCGAGGGTATTGGGCAGAAAACATTTCAAATGGCGAAGCAGTATGGTGCTAAAAGCTATGG
>Ga0316613_10000451_pt1 | contig 34401 bp, 25 predicted proteins | sample OWC_soil_day10_C_2_FD_207647 | JGI IMG/M metagenome (GOLD analysis project Ga0316613, IMG submission 207647) | Wetland soil microbial communities from Old Woman Creek delta, Ohio, United States - OWC_soil_day10_CT_b | ecosystem: Environmental > Terrestrial > Soil > Wetlands | place: USA: Ohio...
CAGCACTGCTGGCATTAGGCGCTTCCATGTCCTCTTTCGCAGCTACTGGCTGGCAGGAAGAAAATGGTACATGGGTGTACTATGACAAGAGCGGAGATCAGGTAACAGAGAAATGGGAGAAATCAGGAGATAACTGGTTCTACTTAGACGAAGACGGCGAGATGGCTACAGATGTTCTCGTTGAATATGACGACAACTACTATTATGTTGACGAAAATGGTTCTATGGTAACCAATAATTGGGTTTCCATTGAAAATGAAGATTATGATGGCGAAGATGATACTGAGCCAGCAAATTACTGGTACTATTTCGGAGCTAACGGTAAAGCTTATAAGACCTCCAGCACCAGCACAAGTGCATCTTTCAAAACCATCAACGGTAAGAAATATATCTTTGATGATGAAGGCAAGATGTTATATGGCTGGATCAACGAGTCTGGTGAGAGAGAAACCACTGATGAAGATGAGTGGCAGAATGGCGTTTACTATTGTGGTGATGAGAATGACGGAGCTCAGGCAATTGGCTGGTCATATATCGATATCGTAGATAATGATTATGAGAGTACTGCTAAGGGAGTTTCCAGCGGCAACGTATTCGATGATGAGAATCAGACACGTTATTTCTACTTCAAGACCAATGGTAAGAAGATGACTGATGAAGGCGGCAAAACTATCAATGGTAAGAAATACAGCTTTGATAAATATGGTCGTATGAATGCTGAGTGGGTTAACTGGAAAGGTACTCCATCTACAGCAAGTGAGTCTGAAGCAGACAAAACCTATGTTGAAGGTTACAGATATTATGGCAGCCCAGAAGATGGCGCTAGAGTAACTAAAGGCTGGTTCCAGGTTGTTCCTGATTCTTATTTAAATGCTGATGATTACGATGATGATTCTACTAACTGGTATTATTCTGATAAAGATGGCTATTTAGTTGCATCTGAAGTCAAGACTATCAATGGTAAGAAGTATCTGTTCGATGAGCGTGGTGCTATGCAGTCTGGTTTACTTGCAGTTAAGTTTGAAGATAACAGCACAACTGATGTAGCAGCTATTGCAGACAATGATGATTTATCAAGCTATAAATTTGATACTGAAGATGCGTTCAAAGAGAATGTATCTGGTTTATACTCTAATGCAGATGCAGGATATAAACTGTACTACTTTGGAAGCAGCAGCGAAGGCGATATGAAGACTGGAAAGCAGAATATTACTATTGACGGTGAATCCTTCAACTTCTTATTCAACAAGTCTGGAAGCTCCAAGGGTCAGGGTAAATTTGGCGTTGACAGTGACAAATACTACTTAGGTGGTATGTTAATGGCAGCTGACAAAGACGACAAATACTCTGTAGTTAAGACAACTCAGGTAGGCGGTGTTTATACTGAGATCACTTTGCTCACAACAGAAGCATTCTTAGATGATGTTGATGCAGTATCTTCAGTTCCATCTTCTAAAGCAGATGATTACGATGAGTATTATGATGTTTCAGAAAAGGCAGAAGATAAGTCTACTACTGATGATGGCGTAACTACTACAGTTCAGTACAGATTAGTTAATACATCTGGTACAGTTCAGAAGAATAAGTCTAAAGCTAAAGATGGTGATGATCGTTGCTATACACTTAGTGGTAAAGAGATCACTACAGTATTTGTAGAGAGCTAAAAATAGCTAAATTTAAATAGGTCGGAAGATGAGTATAACTCATTGACGGCCTATTTTTTTGCTTTACAGGTTTGACTGCAAGGCATAATAGCGAAATATTTTAAAAAGTTTAGACTAGATTCCTCTTACTTACTCTGCTGAGAGGCAGGATGTTGATATATTGGAAAAATATTAAAGTTTTGTCAATATAATATTAAAGATGTCAAGTTGCTTAATTACTTACAAAATGTTATACTAAACTAAGTATAAATTTAGGAGAAGGTAAAATGGACAATTTATTGATAAATAAATTAAAAAGAAACAATTTGGCAACTGTAATTTATATTTGTATTGTATTAAGCATTTATCCATTAGTTTATCATAATTACTATTTTGATATGCTGATATTTAAATATCAATTTTATTATTCGGTGACCTTATTGTACATAGGTATTATAATTATTAGCAACTTTATATATATTTTTCTAAATAAAAGCAACAGATTATCGTATCGTTTTATATTAAAAAAATTAACCATACCAGAATTAAGCATTATATTCTTTATGCTTATAGCATTAATATCAACTTTTCAATCGGATTTTTTTTATGAATCATTTTGGGGAAATGAAGGAAGATATACTGGATTATTTACATTAACCCTATATGGTATTAGCATTTTATTTATAATAAGGTATCTTAATTTTAAAAATTGGATATTATACTTATTTCTTATTTCTGGTATCTTAGCATGCTGCTTTGGAATTACAGATTACTTTAAATTAGATATTCTTGGATTTAAAGTTAATATAGTGCCTGGTCAATATAATATGTTTATGTCAACAATTGGTAATGTAAATTCATATACATCATATGTAGCATTAATAATGGCCGTTTCAACAGTATTGTTTTCTATAGAAAAAATAAAATGGAAAATAATTTTATATTATTTTTGTATGGTATGTAGTTTCTTAGCAATAATAATGGGATTAAGTGACAATTCATACCTCTCGTTATTAACATTATTTGGTTTACTGCCGTTGTTTTTATTTAAGAGTAAAAAGGGTTTTAGAAGATATCTGGTTATTATAACAACATTTTTAGGCGTGATATATATGATTATTAATATTAATAAAGCTATTCCGGATAAAGTATTAGATATGCAGGGAATCATAAATCATTTACCTGCAACAGGTTTAAGGCTACTTTTAATGTTTATGTTATGTATAACTGTTATAACATATGTAGTTCAATATAAATATAAAAGTGAAAATGATAATTTAAGTGTAGCATGGAAGTATAGCTGGTTAGCGCTTATGTTAATGGGAACCGGGATAATATTATTTATTCTATACGATATAAATATTTTGATGAACACAGACAGATACGGATCATTAACACAGTACCTATTATTTAATGACGATTGGGGAACACATAGAGGTTTTAACTGGAGAATAGCAATAGAGAATTATAATAACTTTTCTCTTATTCATAAAATATTTGGTTATGGACCTGATACGTATGGGATTATAACTGACTTTACTAATTATAAGGAAATGGTTACAAAATATAATGAGATATATGATAGTGCTCATAATGAGTATTTACAGTATTTTATAACTATGGGACCATTAAGTCTTATTTCTTATCTGTTATTTTTAGGTTCATCTATTGGGGGCTTAATAAAGAAATCAAAGGATAACGTTTATGTTATTTCTGTTATATATGCTCTTTTATGTTATTCCGTACAAGCATTTGTAAATATTAGTGTACCTATAGTAACACCGATTATGTTTGCGTTAATTGCTTCAGGACTTGCTAAAAATTGTTTGACAGGACAGACTAAAGATAATTTTGCAAATAATTAAAATGTTTTTATTTTGATTCTTTATCACTGCTTGGAGTGGGATTCATTTGGAAGCTCGCTCCATTCTTGTGCCGGAATATTAATGAAGCAAATGTTTTGGTGAACTAGATAATATTATTTATTACTTAATTTAAGAAGGTAAGATTTATGATAGATCAAAAATACAAGCGACTGGTTAAATTGTTATTTACATTTGGAATAGCCTCCATGCTTATATCCGTTTATGCTTGGGGGTGGTATAGATATTACAATAAATTGCTTGAATATCCGTTTTATAGAAAAGGCAATTGGATGATGGTCTTTTTATATGGAGTTGTCTTGATACTGTTTATGGATATTTATGGAGGTTTTAAAGTCGGGTATCTTAAACGATCAAATTTAATATACTCTCAAATCCTATCTGTGATTTTTACGAATGTGTTTACGTATTTACAGATCACTGCCATAGATAAGCATTTTCTGAATCCTGTCATAATGATAAATGTGACTATTATTGATTTTATTATCATTGTTTGCTGGACTATGATGTATCAGTGGATTTATGCACAGATATTTCCTCCCAGAAAGATGCTTCTGATTTCAGGGAAAAGATCTGATTATCATCTTATGGAAAAAATTAATTCCAGGGAAGACAAGTATGAAATTTGTAAGATACTAAATTTCGATGAGGGAATTACTAATTTAGAAAATGAGATATTGAAGTATGACGGAGTTATATTAGGTGATATTCCTTCCCATGAACGTAATGTAATATTAAAGTATTGTTTTAAAAATACTATCCGTACGTATAGTGTTCCTAAAATATCAGATATATTGTTAAAAAGTTCAATAGAATTAAATCTGTTTGATTCGCCGTTGCTGCTGTCTAGAAATGAGGGCCTGACAATAGAACAGCAGTTTATTAAGAGATTAATAGATATTTTTGGTTCATTAATTGGTTTGGTTTTAGCAGCCCCACTTTTTATTTTGATATTTATATGTATAAAATTGACGGATAGGGGGCCGGTGTTCTTTTTCCAGGAACGGCTTACTAAAGATAACCGAGTGTTTAAGATTTATAAATTCCGTACTATGATTCAAAATGCAGAGAAAGTGGGCGGTGCACGTCTTGCTGAAGAAGGTGACTCCAGAATTTTACCGATCGGACACATTTTGCGTAGAACGAGATTGGATGAATTACCTCAATTGTTTAATATTTTGAGGGGTGATATGTCTTTGGTAGGCCCAAGGCCTGAGAGACCTGAATTAGCTGCTGAGATTATGAAAGAGATTCCTGAGTTTATTTATAGAACAAAAGTAAAATCAGGTCTTACCGGTTATGCGCAGATATATGGTAAGTATAATACAACACCTTATGATAAATTAAAACTGGATCTGACGTATATACGTAATTATTCGTTGCTTATGGATCTTAAATTAATTATTATGACGCCAAAGATCATGTTTATGAAGGAAGCAACTGAGGGAGTATTATTATCAGAGAATAATAAACACGATGGAGGCAGGAAAAACGAAAATGGACAATAATTGGAAGGTATCCATCATTACTGTTTGCTATAACAGTGAAGCCCATATAGAAAAGACTATGAATTCAGTATTAAATCAAGATTACAACCATATTGAGTACATTATTATAGATGGTAAGTCAACAGATAATACAATGAATATAGTAAACTCATTTGAAAGTAAGTTCCAAAAAAAAGGTTACGATTTCATTGTCATTTCCGAGGCTGATGGTGGGATATATGATGCTATGAATAAAGGAATTTCATTAGCAACGGGGGAAATGGTGGGTCTTATTAACAGTGATGACTGGTATGAAACCAATGCAGTCAGCTGCATGGTAAATACTTATAAAACTAACCCGTTTGATATGTTTTATGCTGATTTAAGAATTTGGCGTGGAAGCCGACCAATGATTAAGAAAGCCAAATTAAGAAAATTAGTTACTACAAGAGACTGGAATCACCCAACAACGTTTATTACCCGTGAAACATATAAAGAATTTAGATATGCATGCAAAGGGATTTATGATGATTGGGATTTAGTATTAAGGATCAGAAACAAAGGAAAAAAAATTGTTGTATGCAATAAGGTGCTGGCTAATTTTTCCTTTGGGGGTGTTAGCAATCAAAAAAGCGTAAAAAAGGTATGTGAGCGCATAAAGGAAAAGTTTCGGATTTATAGAAGGAATGGATACAGCAGGTGGTATCTTATGGAATGTATATTGATGGAAACTGCAAAATATTTTGCCGCCTAGTAAGGAGATAAAAAACTATGAAAATCGGGGTTGATCTATCTTTCATACGTCCAGACCATACAAACGGTGGAACGGAATCGTGTATTAAAAATCTTATTTATGGTTGGATAAATATTGGAAGGATTAAAGACTTTGTTTTTTTTGTTCATGAAGATATTTATGAAGAATATATAAAATTATATCCAGAATGTTATTTTATACGCTATCAATGCAGAGGGAGCCATAAAGTAAGAACCACTTATTTCCAAACTTTCTTGTTACCCCGGCTCATAAAAAAATATGAAGTCAAAGTATTGTATTATCCGACCTATACTTCTGGTTATTATTTCAATATCAACATTCCGGTGGTAGTAAATCCCCATGACATTCAGTTTAAATTTTTCCCAGAATATTTTAGCTGGTTTAAACGATTCTATTTAAATTTTGGATATATTCATTCACTTAAAAGGGGTGACTTGATTATAGCTATTTCCAATTATGTTAGGACAACTTTGGAACAACACTATCCGAAAGAATGTGGAGATAAAATTATTACTGTGTATGATCCGGTTGATTTTGATAAGGGACGATATGAGAGTCCATATCATCTTGAAGGGCCTTATATTCTAAGTGTTTCATCAATTCAAAAGCATAAAAATATGATTACTCTGGTAAAATCATTTGCCAGAATTGCTCTTCGTATTCCTCATAAGCTTGTTATCGTGGGCTGCAAAGGGAATGGAATGGTTGAAATAAAGCAATATTTAAAAGATAATGGTTTATCAGATCGTATTATATTTACTGATTATATTAAAAGTGAAGAAATCGCATGGCTTTATTCTCATGCTGATCTATATGTTACAACTTCATTATACGAGGGATTTGGTATGACTCCTATTGAAGCTATGGGAAGAGGAATACCGACAATTTCTTCAAATGCTACATCATTACCAGAGGTAACCCTAAACAAGGCGTTTTATTATGAACCAGCAGAGGATGACTTAATCCTGTCTGAATTGATATTAGATGTTTTGGGTAACGGCAGAACAGTTAATTATAATATTGCTGACCTTGTAAAACGTTATGATAAGGATGTAATTGCTGCTAAGTTATATGACTTATTCTGTAATGTTAAAAAGGTCAGAAAGAGTGTGCACTAATGAAAATACTTTATTTAACAAATATTCCTTCGCCTTATCGAGTGGATTTTTTTAATGAACTTGGGAGAAAATGCGAATTAACTGTTTTGTTTGAACGCTTTCATGCGGGCGACCGTGATAGTAGGTGGAAATCAGAGATTTTTACTCACTTTAAAACAATATTCTTAAAGGGACGAAAGGTTGGGGTTGATGCAAGTTTTTGCCCTGATGTAGTAAAGTATTTGACAAGAGATTATGATGCCATCATCCTGGGGGGATACTCTTCGCCCACGTATATGCTTGCCATCGATTATATGAAAATACGCAAGATCCCATTCCTGTTAAATGCCGATGGGGGATTTATAAATAAGGATAAAAAGATAATGTATTATTTGAAAAGGCATTTTATAAGTGGTGCCAGTGGCTGGCTAAGTACTGGTGAGATGACAGACCGCTACTTAATGCATTATGGTGCAGCTAAAAATGCAATATACCATTACCCATTTACCTCTATGAAAAAAAGCGACCTTTATTATCCTTCTTCCGATGAACGGGAGAAAATGAAGAGAGAGCTGCACATACAAGAAAGAGTAATGATAATTTCGGTTGGACGTTTTATCCCTTTAAAAGGCTTTGATTTTCTGATAAAAGCAGCAGGATCGCTGGGACAGGGGTGTGGTGTTTATATTATTGGTGGTATACCAAGTCAATCGGACATTGAAAATAAGGAAGCTTTCAAAGCTGCTAATGTTCATTTTGTTGATTTTATGAATAAGGATAATTTGAAAAAATATTATATCGCTGCAGACATATTTGTTTTTCCTACTTTGAAAGACGTATGGGGGCTGGTTTTAAATGAAGCAATGGCTTATGGGCTGCCATGTGTATCGTCTGTCAAAGCAAATGCATCGTTTGAATTAATAGAAGATGGAAATTCCGGATATCTGATAGAACCGCAAAATGTTGGTGACATGATTGATAAATTAGAAATACTTATAAATAATGAGTCTCTGCGTATTTCAATGGGGAAAAGGTCATATGAGAAAATGAAAGATTTCACAATAGAAAAAATGGCAGACCGTCATCTCGAAATTTTAGAAATATGGATGCAATCAGTAAAGGGAGGAAGCTAAATGCACAGAACCAAGCGGTCTATGTTGAATGTTGCAGTAATGTTAGCAACTAATGTAATCATTTTAGGGACTGCTTTTCTTGTACAACGAGTTTTTATAGCATCGTTAGGATCAGATTATAATGGTGTAAATGGACTTTTTACAAGTATTATATCGATGATGTCCCTTACTGATTTGGGCATTGGAAGTGCTATTATATATCATTTATATAAGCCTGCTGCGGAATCGGATTATAAAACTATTAATGCTTTGCTGATATTTTATAAGACCAGTTATATTATTATTTCAGCAGTTGTTTTACTAATCGGAATGATTATTATGTTTTTTTTACCTTATTTTATTGGAACTGTAAAAATAAGTGATAATCTATATTTAATCTTCATTCTTTTTGTAGCTGACTGTTTAGTATCATACTTTTTGTCCTATAAGAAATCTTTATTATATGCATATCAGATGAATTATATACTGGATAGCACACATTTTGTATTTTATATGTTTCAAAATGCTGCGCAGCTATTTGTGTTATTCTATTTTAAAAGCTATATTATTTTTCTTATTATAAAAACATTATCAAAGTATATAGAAAATGTAACAATATCTTTTTATATTAAAAAAAGATATCCGTTCACAGTGGAAAAACAAGTAAATACTTTGGAAAAAACGATTAAGGAAGATATTATTATAAAAGTAAAAGCTTTGTTGTTCCACAGATTAGGAAAACTGTTTATTACAGGAAGTGATAGTTTAGTAATAACAGGAGTACTTGGCATAACGCAGATGAGTTTGTTTACAAATTATCAATTGATTATTGGCGGAATTACAGCACTTTTAAATAAAATCTTTGAGACACTTACCTCAAGTGTTGGAAACTTTTTATTAGATAGTAAGAAGGAAACCAGATATGCTGTTTATCGAAATATAGATTTTCTTAACTTTTGGGTTTTTGGTTGCGCAGCTGTAGTTTTGTACGCGGCGATTCAGCCATTGATGATATTGTGGGTGGGGGAAGAGTATCTTTTTTCACAAGGGGTTCTGTTTTGGCTCTTAATTAAATTTTATCAGGAGGGAATGAGAGCTTCTGTTCTAACTTTTAAAGATGCAGCGGGTATATATTATCAGGATAGATATATACCCATTATAGAATCATTGACTAATATAATTGTGTCACTTTTTCTCGCATGGAGGATGGGCATAAAGGGAGTTTTTTTAGGAACAGTCATTAGTTCTATTGTGGTTTATTTTTATAGTTTTCCAAAGTATGTGTGCAAACCGCTCTTTCAAATGAACTGGAATCAGTATGTATGGAAGACCATTCAGCATCTCTTTATTGTTATAGTTTGTATGCATCTGGCTCAATTCTGCTGTAATCAGATTGTAGGAGAAAGTTTAATGTGGAATATGATTTTATCAAGTATTCTATCAATTTTTATCTTCCACTTTTTCCTTTTTGCAATCTATTTCCGTAGCAAAGAAATGAAATACTTTATAAACCTGATCGTAAAATTTTTTAAAAGAGAAGAGATGGAAAATGTATAGTAAAATAAGAAATTATCTTAAAAGTTATTCGGATATTTTATACATGCTTTATTTTTTGCCGTTAGCGGGCTGTGTTGCCATGGGTATTGGATCAGATCAATTATTCTACAAGGGTTGTTTTGCTGTAGCTATAATTTTTCTGCTGCTAAAATTTTTGGTAACTGATTATACTAAAACAGAACTTGTTTTTATGTCTTTGATAATGCTTTTACTGGCTTATATTTTTTTTAGAACCAGAGAAAAGGCTCTGATTATAACGGCACTGTCTGTTTTTGGCTGTAAGGGTGTCTGTGTTCGAAGAGTCTTAAAGTATACATTTTTTGTTTATATTATTGGTATGATGCTGACAATTAGCCTGGTTATGGCGGGTAAGATACAGGGTGAAATTCATACACTTACAAAAAGCGGGATACAGTATCAGATTAATGATTATGGATTTTCTCACCCCAATAGTGCATACAGCCATTTAATGATGATTGCATTGATGATGGTGGCAGTGTGGCAAGAACGGGTTCGCTGGTATCATTATGGCATTATGACAATTGTTATGTTTGCTGCCTATAAGGTTTTCTTAAGCAGAACTGGTTTTTATATTTATTTGGTGCTTTGCATGACAATTGGATTACTCCACATTATGAGAAATAATAATATTAAAAAGGTTTTCTTTTTTCTTTTCAATTTAATCCCCGCAGGTTTATTAGTATTAAGCTACGGCCTTATGATTAATTACCACAGAGGTATTTCGATTATTAATAAATTAGATAAGTTTTTGACTGGGAGAATTATACTTTCCAGTAAAGCATATGTAAATGCAGGATTAAGTTGGTTCGGGGCTGCTGATAGAAGTTGGATGAATTTGATTTTTATAGACAATGCATATATGAGTGTATTAATCAGTTGCGGTATTGTAGCTTGCGTATTATGCGTAATAGCTTATTCTCTAATGTGTATCCGCTACTGGAAAGCAGAAGAGTATTATGTGGTGATTGTTTTAGGTATTATCGCTGTATATGCATTCATGGAATATATAGTAGTGAATGCAACTTGGAACCCATTGTTACTTTTTATGTCTGGAACCCTATCTTGGAATAGGAAGAAGATGGATTGTCAATAGTTTTCTAGAAAACTGTTTATAGAGTAACCATTCTATATACTCCACCAGTGATAGATATCCTAGTGAAGTGTAAACCCTTTAGTTTCCTTTTACGGACAGAAACGCTTCTTTTACAAGGTAAGATGTTTTATTACGTCGGGCACTGAAAACGCACATATATAGTTTCTTCTCAGGTCGACCTGACATATGTTAGGTCATTATAACAATATTTCTATATGGCTGTTGTGGATCATCAAAAAGTATTGCGAAGGTAATACACATCCAGATGTGCGCAAATCTTACACCCGCACAGACAACGTCATTACAGATAACATCTCAAGCTTTATCATTGCCTACCTGAAGCAGGACATGGAAGAAAAGCTGTCCAAGCAGCAGCATACTGCTAAACGAATCTATGTCAGGCTTATTGTAGAAAATGGCTATACTGGTTCCTGCTCTGCGGTTCGGGAAGTGGTACGAAATCTACGTGCAGAACAGCTTGTCCCTCCCCAGGCCGATAACCCATTGTAATACGATGCAGGCTATGCCATTCAAATCAACTGGGGTGAAGCCACCATCTATCTGTAGAGTAAGAAAGCAAAAATCAACTTCATGTGCGGAAGGCTCTGCTACATCTGCAACATATTTGTACAGGCATTTTACTCACAGAATCTGGAATCTTTTTTGGAAGTCCAGCAGAGAATGTTTGATTATTTCAAGGGCATCCCTAGAAGTCTTATCTTTGACAATACCAAGGTAACTGTAAGTGAAGGGGAATACTCAAGGGTATTTCCCTATATCAGAATCAAAGTGGTAAGTTCTTTCACTGTCAAATGGTAAATTTTTTTATTGACATTCACATTTTGAGACATAGGAAATTATCCTTTCCTTATTAGCACTATCATAGAGACTTAAAATTTCTGTCTGGTTAATTTTAGCCGATCTATAAAATACATGGTAATTTGATGCATGCGGAAATCATATTAACGTAAAATGAAAGACTTATCACAGCTCTATAACAATGAAATGTGTTTGGAAGTGTATGAAACAATAAAAATATTAGTGTTATATTCTGATAATTTCCATAATTTAACATGATAGGTAATAATAATATTCTTAATTTAATCTTAAGTAGTTGAAGTTTAAATTGGTTGATGTTAAGATAAGCATATATATTTTTATTAAATATAAATTTGATTTTTATTTATATCCATTATATTATAATACAACGGATGGCAAAAACATCCGTTTTTTACTATATATAGATAATGAAATATTCCATTATTTTTAATGCCATTTATTTTAGGTTTATTAATAAAATAATTTAAAAATTTTGGCTTATGGTAATATTCACAGTTTGTAGCGTTTAATAGGAGAAAGTATGTCAAAAATAAAATTTTTAAATATCAATGTTGATAATGTCACAATGTCTGAAGCTATTGATCGAATCGAATATTTGGTTAGAAACAATGCTAATTCATTTATAGTAACGCCTAATTTAGATCATATAGTTACAGTTGAGAGGGATGAATATTTTAAAGAAATATATAAAAATGCTACCCTAGTTCTTACTGATGGTCAGCCTCTGATATGGATTTCCAGATTATTGAGAAATCCTATAGTGGAAAAAGTATCTGGTTCAGATTTGTTTCCAGAAATATGCAAAATGGCTTCAAAAAATAATTATTCAATTTACATTTTAGGTGCGGGACAAGGTGTAGCTCCAAAAGCGGCAGAGAATCTTAAACGCAAATACGATAATATAAATATTGTTGGTACATTTTCGCCTAGTTATGGGTTTGAAAATAAAAAGGAAGAAATTGATTATATTATTCATAGCATAAATGAATTAAAACCTGATATTTTAGCTGTTTCTCTGGGATCCCCCAAAGGTGAGAAATTTATTTATAAATATAGGAATCAATTATCAGTGCCCTTAAGTATGTCAATTGGTGCTACTATAGATTTTGAAGCTGGAATTGTCAAACGGGCTCCAAGGTGGATGTCTAAATGGGGCTTAGAATGGTTATATAGGACATTAAAAGAACCTAAAAGATTAGGTAAGAGATATTGGAATGATGCATGGGGGATAATCCCTATAATCTTAAAGTATAAAAAATATACTAAATAATGTATTAGTATTTTTTATTGTTTTTATTATTTAGTAATCTATTTAATTATTGGAGATGCGATATGAGACAATTATTAATGAACGAAGTTAAAGAAATATTATTAGATATACTTTTAAAGTTTGATGAGTATTGTTCTCAAAATGGGCTTAGATATTACCTTTGTGGTGGTGCTTTGATAGGAGCTATCAGGCATGAAGGATTTATTCCCTGGGACGATGATATAGATGTAATTATGCCAAGACCAGATTATGAAAAATTAATAGAATTAGAAAGAAAGAATAAAATATCAGATACACTTGATTTATTTACATATAAAAATGGAAATTCAAATTTAATATTTATTAAATTAGGAGATATCACAACACAAATTTATAACAAGTATCAAGTGGAGAAAGAGTGTATTTCAATAGACATATTCCCAATTGATGGAATGAGTAATGAATACTCTGTTAACAAAAAAAGATATAGTAAAATGAAATTTTTCCATTATATTTATAGTTTAAAAATATGGAGATTTGGTTATGCAACGTCATTATCCAAAATCATTATTAAATCTTTATGCTACCCTTTTTCCTTAATGGTAAATCATGAACTTTTTTGTAAGAAAATGGATAACTTTGCAAAAAAATATAATTTTGAACAATCATATTACGTTGGTGACATAATATGGGGATATGGTGAAAAAGAAATTGTAGTAAAGGAGGAATTTCTTCCTCAAGTGACTGTTAAATTTGAGAATTATGAGTTTAAAACAACTCAAATGTATGATAAGTATTTAAGCCAGTTATACGGTGATTATATGTCGTTACCACCAGAGGATAAACGGAAAAATCATGAATTAATAGCTTTTCGATAAGGAGATATAATGAAATCAATCTATTTAACATTTAGTATATATCCACAAAACTCGGGTCAATCAGTCTATTCTTACGCCTTAGCAAAAAGTTTAATAAAAAACACAAAATTATATTTGTTTTCATACGGAGATCAGGAGTATGATAAAGAGAAAAGTGATCTGCTGGATATATTTGAACAAATATACTTCTATAAATATAATGAAAGTTGGGGCTTAAAATCAATAATTACAAAACTTGCTGTATTAAATTATATTGATGAAAAGATGCTTACTGATATCGTAGAATGTATACAAAGAGAGCAGATTTCGACAGTTATAATTGATCATATAGGTATGACTTCTTTCTTTTATCCATTAAAACGTAGATTTCCTAATTTAAATTATGTATATTCATCACAAAATGTTGAATCGTTAAATATCGTTGATTCCTTGCTATATGGAGGGCGTAACAAGAAATGCTGGAGACTAAGAGCTATTTTAAATAAAGTAGCAGAAAGGCTTATATTAAATAACGTAGATAATATTATTAGTATATCTGATAAAGATACTCAATACTTCATAAATAAAATGCATATAGTCAAACCTATTTACTTATCCCATCCACAATATAATTTTATATGTTTAAAAAACACTATGAATTTTAATAAATTCAATAAAAAATTATTGATTGTAGGTTCTATGAACTGGTATCCTAATATATTAGGAACTATACGATTTGTCAGGGAAGTATATTCTGAATTGATTACTATTGATTCTGAATATGAACTATATATTGTAGGTAAGAATCCAACGCAAGAGATTATTGATCTATCTTTTAAATATCAAGGTGTAGTGATAACTGGTTTTGTAGATGATGTGGATGTTTACTATAATTTATGCGATATAGCTATTGTTCCTGTTTTTGAAGGTAGCGGTATTAAAATTAAATTAATAGAGGCAATTGCAAAAGGGATGCCCGTTATATCATCTGCTTTTGCTGCGAAAGATTACGATATAAAAGATGAGATCTGTGTAGCTAATAGTAAACAGGAGTTTATTGATAGTATATTAAAGATATCTCAGGAAGTAGAGTATAGAAAAAGTTTACATAAAGGATCATTAAGTTTATTTAACACGATAATTAAATCTGACCCTGATATAGATAATATTTTTAAGGGAGTTTTGGAATAATATGAAAATAAAATTGGGTTATTCATCAAAAAATTTACTTTACTACATACTCATTTTTATTTTACTACTTAATATTGGTGCCTTAAAAGTGTTTAACAATGATTTGTTAGCTGGCACTTATAAAAGCCGATATATTACAACTGTACTACTTTTATGTGGATATACTATTATAAATTTTAATAAGTCGTGTTATACCTATTATAAAAGAGCATTCTTAGTTATTTATTCATTGATATTTTTAATGTTTATTTATAGCGTTACAATATATGATCAGAGTTTGTTTAATATTATTAAGCAGAATATTCATGTCACTTATTATTTGATAATTTTGCTTATATTACGCCTTAATAACAATGGTAAGTTAAAAAAAGTTTACATAATACTAGTTATTATAACTTTATTTACATTATTTGCTAAAGCATATTCTTGGTATTTAATTAATTATCGTGGGATAATAATTTTTCCAAAGTTACTATATGAATATGGCACTCTTTGGAAAAGAAATGAATTATATAGATATACAAGTACTGCGACTGGAAGCTTTTGTTTCACACTTATTTCCTTTGATTTATTAGTACAGCATGGTAAATATACTATATTTAGAAGAATTGTTGACATATGCTTTTTAATATTTATTTTTTTGTTTGATTTTTTCATATATCAATCCAGAGCGGAATGTATTATTTGCATATCAACTTTTGCAGTAATGTTTCTTTTAAAAAAGCAGTATAAAGTGGATAAACTGTTTTTAAAGATTGTAATAATAGTTATTGTGGCAATTACCGTTTTATGTACTGGAATATTAGGAAAAGTGTATTCATCGTTTGCCCCTGATGCATTGAATGGTGGAACTACTCGTTTGAGATTTGATGCTTTTGAACACTATTTCTATTATTTTAAGAAAAACCCGATTTTGGGAATTGGATTTCTTGATAATACAAATTCTGATTTACTAACTATTCGGAATGGTATTATGGGTAATCGCTATCTGGATGATCTAGGGGTTATTGGTTTTATTTTCCAATTTGGACTTGTAGGAGTCGTGATTTTAATTATTATTTATATTAGAATGGTATCAATATTTTTCCTTGAAAAAAATTCTGTATTTAATGTACTTTTAGGCGGTTTAATAACTTTGTTTACAATGATGAATATTATGAGTGCTTGTCCGTTTGATAGCCAGAGAATGATAGTAGTTCCTTTTTTATTAGCTATATTTGAATCACGAAAATATTATATAAAAGGGAGAGTAAATGAGATTGTGGAATAATGTATATTTCGTCAGATTTCGATCAGGTATGCGGTATTATATATTGAATAGTATAATAAATCATATACCTAGCTGGACTGTTAGGAAGATATTTTATAGATTGTTTGGGGTAAAAATGGGATATGGATGTAGAATCGGTCTTTATACGATAATTGATTATCCTAGAGGAATTATTTTAGGTGATAGAAGTATTGTAAATGAAATGTGTTTTTTGGATGGCCGGGGAGGATTGGAAATTGGTAGCGATGTATCTATCTCTATGTATACAAAAATTATAACAGCTTCGCATGATTTAAAAAGTAATTCATTTGCATATTATGAAAGTTCTGTTGTTATAGAAAATAATGTATGGATAGGTGTGGGGGCTATAATTCTAGATGGTTCTACCATTCATCAGATGGCGATTATTGGAGCTGGTTGTATATTTAAAGGAAATGCAGTTGAGCAGGGAGTTTATATAGGTAATCCACCTATATTAAAAAAAATAAGATCTGCAAATGTTTTATATCAATTAGATTATCGTCCCTGGTGTAGATGATTGGAGAACAGGTTTATGAAATATAAATATTTATATAAAAAAATAGATAGATATGAGTATATATCTTTTGATATATTTGACACCTTATTAAAACGTGATGTTATTGATTATACGGAAGTGTTTGATCTTGTAGCTATAAAGGCCCTTAAACAATACTCAATACAAGCTAATAAATATAAATATGAGCGAATAGCTGCTGAAAAAAAAGCAAGATCAAAAAGATTAAATTCTGAAATAACAATAGAGGATATTTATTCAAATTTTGTTAATTTTTCATTAAGTGAGTTGGAAATATTTAAAAAATTAGAATGTGAAGTAGAAAGTGAAATTTTATTTGCTGACAACAATGTTAAAGAATTATATAATTTGTGTTTAATAAATAAAAAAAAGATAATTATTATATCAGATATGTATTTAAGTAAAGAATTTCTAGCTAACATATTATATAAAAATGGTTATATTGATTATTATAGATTATACGTTTCGTCAGATGTGAAAAAACAAAAAAGAACAGGTGAGTTATTTAAACTTGTATTAGATGATTTAGCTATCAAAAGTAATCAAATTATACATATAGGTGACAATTTTAGAAGTGATTATTTCATGCCAAGATTATATCTTATAAATTCTATAAAAATAAAAACTAATAAATTTATAAAAACTAAGAATTTATTAAATAGATCTATTATTAATTTAAATTGGTTTATTAATAATAGAGGAAATGATTTCACAGGATTATATGAAAAAATGGGATATAAAATTTACGGTCCATTACTATATGGTTTTGTAAATTATACAATTAATATAGCTAAAAAAAACAATATAGATATAATATTTTTTCTTTCTAGAGATGGATATATTATGAAAAAGGCATATGAAATATTTCTTGAAAAGAATGAAAATTGTAATAGATCATGTTATTTATATGCTTCTCGAAGAAGTTTACAAGTACCTATGTTGGCAGCATATTCTGGTGATTTTAATAAATTATTTGACTTTATATCATTTCCGCCTTATGTAAAACTAAATACAGTATTTAAAAGGCTAGGATATAAAGAAAATCATGATAAGATATTTATAGAAAGTGAAATTGATACTAATTCTTATTTTACCATCTCACAAATTAGACAAATATTTAAAAATGATAATTATATAAATAATGTAAAAAATCAAATTTACTTAAATGCCATTAATGAAAAAAAATGGTTGATGCAATATTTAGAGTCTATTAACTTTATAGATAAAAAATGCATGATAGTAGATGTTGGTTGGAAATGTTCTTTACAAAATGCACTTTTTGAAATTACAAAACATACTAAAACCAAATTAATTGGTAGTTATATAGGTGTGCATAAAGAGAGCAAAATTAATAAAAACTGTGTATATGGTTACTTGTTTGATCATGAAAATAATAAGGACAATTTTTACACGCTAATAGGAGCCATGTCTATTATAGAATTATTTTTCTCTGCACCGCATGGTGCAGTAAATCATTATGAAAATGGAGCGGTTGTATTTGATGAATATGAATATAGCGATAATTCAGAAGAACAGTATGATTTTGAAAGAAAGTTTATTACAGAATTACAGAAAGGAGCATTGAAATTTGTAAACGATTATTTGGAATCTCCACTTCATTATTATATTAATTTCACAAATGAAGTAGCCTTTTATAATTTAAAGCGATTGATGAAAAGTCCAAGATATTCCGAAATAAAATTATTTGGTCAGTTTAAATTTGATGGCGCAAATGGAATAAAACCTATTATAGATAGCAAAGGTTTACATTATTATATATTGAAGCCAAAGCAGCTTATCCGCGACTATAGTAGAAGTGGCTGGAAAATTGGATATATTAAATCAATAATAAAAATACCGTTCGGTAATTTTTCGTTGTTTCGATTATCTTATTTAATTTTTAAAAAGATTAGTAATTAATATTTATATATGATTTTACAAAAGCAATAGAATGTTTTATTCATTATACAGTAAGATACTAAATATTCATATAGTTAACACATATCACCTTGTTTTGCTTTAACTAATATTCTTTTCGAAGCATTTGATTAGTCAAGACTTTATCGTTATTGCGGTGCAAACCTCCTTTACTAAACTGAAGCCGAGTGATTTGCTAATTAAAGCCTAGACAAAGAATTAATTGGGTGGCGGCCATTGATCTGACAGTGGTGTAAAGAACTTCTATTTTATATAAGGAGAAAAAAGTGAAAGTATTGTATTTCCATAATTCTATACCAGAGTATAGGAAAGAGTTGTTTACTCGATTAACAAATGCTATTGGTGATTTAATTTTTGTTTTTACTAACTTCGAATATAGTAAAACTATATATAATACTGAAGTTAATGAAAAGGTACTTAATAATTTAGGTTACAAAATTTTGTCGGATAAATGGTCTTGCATAGGTGAGACGAAAACAATTATAAAACAGTATAATCCAGATATAATAGTACTTCCAGCGTTAGATACGTTTAGAGAATTAGTGATTTGTAAAACTATATTATCTTGTGTAAATGATAATGTTGGCATTATTTATTTTTGGGAAAAGTGGGATGCTCCTTTAGAATATAGCACTTGTTTTAAAAGGATTAAAAATTTTATTCAGGCAAGTGCAGCAAGGTTGATTTTTAGACATGTTGATGAATTTTTAGCCCCGGGACTAAAAACAGAACAGTATTTCAAAAGAATTGGAGTATCAAGTGATCATATTAATATATTTCATGATGTCAGCACTGTTGAGGTTTGTGAATGTATAGATTTACGAAGACAATTAAATATAGCATCATCAACAAAAATAATTTTATATTATGGTCGGATTATTAAACGTAAAGGTCTCGATTTATTAATAAAGGCTATTAATATTTTAAATTCATACTATGACATGTATTTGGTTGTCGCGGGAGATGGAGATTATAAAAAAGTATGTGAACAATTGGCTGAAGATTTGAAATTAAAAAATATTAAATTCGTAGGATTCGTACATCCATCTCAAAAATATAATTATTTTTCACAATCGGATATTTTTGTTCTTCCCAGTGTTGCAGACAAAGGAGTAATTGAGGCTTGGGGATTAACTATTAATGAAGCTATAATAACTAATAATTTTATTGTGTGCTCAGATATAGTAGGGGCGGGATATAACTTGGTTAATCATAATAATGGTGTGATTTATAAGCAAAATGATCTTAACTCATTATGTAATGCTATAGAGAAGGCTGTTATGATGTGTGGAAATTCTGAAATGAAGCGATATAATCAAGCTCTTTCAAAAGAATACACATATGAAACTATGTGTAATGATTTTATTCATGTATTTGATAAAACTTTTAAAATGAGGAGAAATAAGTGAATTTTACTGCTGTAACTACTGTATTTAATGATGAAAATGAAATTATAAGTTTAATTAAAAATTTAGAATCACAAAAATTAAAACCAATAGAAATAATTATTGTGGATGGTGGATCAAAAGATACTACTATCCAAAAAGTATTAGAGTATAGTAATAAATCTATTATAAAAATTAGTTGCTATTATGGAACTCGATTAAATATTTCTCAAGGTTTTAATTATGGCATAAAAAAAGCATGCACTGAATTTATATCTATAGTCGCAGTAGGTAATAAATATTCGGATGATTACTTTTATTTATTAGCTGAAGCAATAGTTAAAGATGACTTGGATTATGCATTTAGCCCATTTTATGGAGTAAATTCTACTAAATTTGCTAGTCTTTATAATATGGTGTTTTTAAACAAGAATAAAGGGATGATATTAAATATAGCATCAAATCATGGAGTGTTAATCAAGAAAGATGTAATTGTAAAAACAGGATATTTTTATGAAAATTTTGTATATGCAGGGGAAGATTTAGAGTTATATGAAAAAATTCGCAACTACGGTTTTAGAGGAAAAATAGTACTTAATGCAAAAGTATACTGGGATACGCCACATACATTTAAAGATTTTTGTAAACAAGTTAGAATGTATACAATTGCAAAAATGCAGATATACAAACTTTCTAACATTTTGTTAAAGAATAAAAAAAATAATATTTATGTTATAACTATATTATTTACAGTATTGTTTCTGCTGGTAAAATCAACTCGAGTAGAAGGTTTGATATTATTACTTGCAATTATTATTTACAATATTGCAAAATGGTGGAAATATGGTATAAATTTTATTCTACTTAAGAATTTAGCAATATTATTACCCTACTATTATATTTTAAAAGATCATAAATATTTAGCTCCAAAATATAAAGTTCAGGATAATAAAAGAATTAAATAATTATTTTAAAAATTAAGTTATTTTAAATAAGGAGGTATTATAGTGAAATATCTGATTTTGGGCGCCGGGCCATCGGGTCTTACTCTTGCAAATAAATTGAAAGAACTTGGAGAAACTGATTTTCTTGTTCTTGAACGAGAGATGCAAGCGGGTGGTCTTTGCCGATCTACTGATGTAGATGGATATCCTCTTGATATTGGAGGTGGTCATTTTCTAGACGTTAAAAGGAAACAGGTAAATGAATTTTTATTTAAATTCATGTCAATTGAAGAGTGGGACAAGTATGATCGTGATAGTCATATTGTAGTAAAAGGTAATGAAGTAAGTCACCCTATTGAAGCGAATATTTGGCAGATGAAAATCCAAGATCAAATAGAATATTTAAAATCTATAGCGATAGCTGGTTGCAATTTAGGTACAGAGATGCCCACGGAATTTGTATCTTGGATTTATTGGAAACTTGGTTCAAAAGTTGCTGAAGATTATATGATTCCATATAATCAAAAAATATTTAGCAAAGAATTGAATCAGTTAGGTACATATTGGTTGGAAAAGTTACCTAATGTAAGTTTTGAAGAAACGTTACTATCATGTTTAACCAAGAAAGCATATGGAAAACAACCTGGGCACTCTCAGTTTTATTATCCTAAAAAATATGGTTATGGTGAGCTTTGGCTCCGAATGGCAGAATCAATTAAAACTAACATAGAATATGGCAAAATAGTAAATAAAATTAATTTCAATTCTAGAAGCGTTACTACTAAAGATGGAGAGACATATCGTGCAGACACTATTATCAATACAATTCCCTGGCTGGAATTTGAAGAGTTAATAGGCATGCCTGATAAAATATTGACTCTTATAAAGAAACTGAAATTTAGTTCTATTCAGACGGAGTATTTTTCGGATAATTTAGAAACTAAGGCTCAATGGGTTTATTATCCAGACCCTGAACTATCCTATCATCGTATTTTAGTTAGACACAATTTTTGTCCTAATAGTAACGGCTATTGGACGGAAACAAATAGTGATCGTATAAGTATTAGTGAATCAAATAATTTTACTTATATGAATAAGTATGCTTATCCATTAAATACTATAGATAAACCTTTGATAATGAATACATTGCTAGAATGGGGAGCAAAGTATAATGTTTATGGACTAGGTCGATGGGGAGAGCATCAGCATTATAATTCTGACGTTACAGTTGAACTAGCAATAAAAATGGCAGAAAGAATGTTGAAATAGAGGACTGTAATAAAATGGAGAAATACAAGAGGAAATCATTAAAATTAAATATGGTATTGAATGGAATTAAAGGACTTATGGGTATAATATTTCCTCTTATATCTTTTCCGTACATTTCGAGAATTCTTGGTGTTGAAAGTATAGGGAAATATAGCTTTGCAAACTCACTAATAAGTTATTTCACTCTTATATCAGGGTTGGGAATTGCAACTTATGCAATACGTGAAGGGGCTAGGATACGGGAAGATAAAATTTTAATTAAACATTTCTCAAACGAAATGTTTTCAATAAATATTATATCTACATTTATTTCATATTTTATATTAGTAACTTTTTTATTTACCCAAGGAAAATTTCATGATTATAAAGATATCCTTATAATTCTTTCATTACAGATAATTTTTAAAACAATAGGAGTAGAATGGATTTATTCAATATATGAGGATTATACATATATAACAGTAAGAAGCATTTTATTTCAAGTTATTTCATTACTGCTTATGTTTTTATTTGTTCATAATGAGGATGATGTTAACATATATGCAGCAATTACAGTTGTCTCAAGTGTTGGGTCTAATATTTTAAATTATTTCCATTCTAAGAAGTACTGTAAGATTCAATGGTCGAAACAAATAGATTGGAATAAGCATTTAAAACCAATTATGATTCTATTTGCTATGTCAATTACTGTTACTATATATGTTAGTATGGATATAACAATTTTAGGTTACCTTTGTGGTGATTATACGGTGGGTATTTACTCTGTTTCAACAAAAGTTTATACAATAATTAAGACTGTATTATCTTCAGTAATCATAGTATCAATTCCACGTTTATCTTCTCTGTTAGGTAAAGGGAATAATAAAGGCTTTTGTGATGCAGCAACAGAAATATATAAGATTTTAATATCTATAATGTTACCGGTCATAACTGGTATTATTGTTTTGAGCAAGCAGATAATATTAATAATTTCAGGTAGTGAATATATAAACGCAAAATCATCATTGGTATTGTTAAGTATAGCTTTATTTTTTTGTCTAGGAGCATGGTTTTGGGGACAATGTATATTAGTGCCTCTCAAACAAGAAAAAATTGTTTTTACAGCAACAATTATAAGTGCTTTATTAAATATTGGTCTTAATTTTTTATTAATACCTATATGGAGAGAAAATGCCGCTGCTTTTTCAACAGTCATAGCTGAGGCTGTTGCGTTTGTATGGTGTATGCGGGTTGGTAAATCCAGTGTAGAATTGAAAAGTGTTAGAAAAATCATTTGTAAAGTAATTGTTGGTTGTCTAGCTATTATATTATGTGGGTATATTTTAAAACCATTAAATGATCAAACTGAAAAATATACTATAATGACTATTTTTATTTCATCTATACTGTATTTATTAATAGAATTATTACTTAAAAACGAAGTTGTGATCAATATAACCTCAGAAGCTAAAAAGTTAATGAATAACAATAGGTTAAAGTAGTTGATTCAATAAAATCGCAGAAAGGAATTATAGCAATATGAAAAAAGTACTTATTTTTGGATGTGGCGGCTTTGTTGGCGAGTACTTAACGAAAGAATTTACATCACACGGTTACAAGGTAATTGGAGCAGATATTTTTATTGCTGATGATTCACTAAAGAATTTAGTTGAAATGTTTTATAAAGTTGATTTGTTAGAATTCAATGAAGTTAAAAAGCTTATTTGTGATTGTATGCCGGATTATATTATAAATTTAGCAGCAGTCAGTTCGGTAGGTGCATCGTGGGAAATACCTCAGAGAACAGTAGATGTGAATGTAAAAGGAAGTCTTAATATTTTAGAAGCAGTTAGAGCGGCGGGATTTGCCCCCAAAATACTTCTTATAGGATCAAGTGAGGAATATTCAATTTCAGATACGAAAATTTCAGAAGATTACTCTATTAATGCTAATAATCCGTATGGAATTTCTAAAGTTATGCAAGAACAGTTTGCCAAACTTTATAGACAAGAGTATGGTATGCAAATTATTACAACCAGGACATTTAATCATACAGGAATTGGACAACCTGAAAAATTTGCAATTCCAAGCTTTGTAAAACAGGTTGCAAAAATTCACTCTCGTAGAGAAAACGGAGTGATCTCCGTGGGAAACCTTGCTGCTAAAAGAGATTTAGGTGATATTAGAGATATGGTCTCAGCATATCGGATGATTTTAGAAAGTAGTACGAGTAAATCTGTATTTAATGTGGGCAGTGGCAACTGCTACAGAATGGAAGAAATATTAAAGTATATTATATCATTAACACCACAGCGTATAGAGATTAAAATTGATAAAGATAAGTTACGTCCTTTAGACAATCCAGTAATTTGGTGCGATAATAGTCTTATTCGAGAAGAAATTGGGTGGGAACCGCAATATTCTGTTTTTGATGCAATTAATATGATGTTTGAGAGCTTGATAATATGAATGCATCTGTTTTTTGCATAAGATTCTATTTATATTAGGAATAATTTAATTAAAAGAAAGTAGAGGTTAATTTATGAATAAGAAAGCTTTAATAACTGGTATCACAGGGCAGGATGGTTCATTTCTTGCTGAATTTCTATTAGAAAAGGGTTATGAAGTCCATGGCATTATTCGCCGAGCTTCAATATCGAATACAGCACGTATTGATCATTTGATCGCTTTAAACGCAATAATTTTACATGATGGTGATCTTTCAGATTCTTCTTCTCTTGTTCGCGTTATAAATCTAATAAAACCGGATGAGATATATAATTTAGCGGCACAGAGTCATGTACAAGTGTCTTTTGATGCACCTGAATATTCTGGTGATGTGGATGCCATTGGTGTGTTACGTATACTTGAAGCAGTAAGAATTTTAGGTTTGTCTAATAAAACAAAAATATATCAAGCATCTACTTCGGAACTTTATGGTAAGGTGGAAGAGATACCACAAAAGGAAACTACTCCATTTCACCCTTATAGTCCATATGCGGTAGCAAAACAATATGGTTATTGGATAATTAAAGAATATAGAGAGGCTTATGGTATGTTTGCAGTGAATGGTATTCTGTTCAATCATGAGTCCGAACGCCGTGGAGAAAATTTTGTTACACGTAAGATTACATTGGCCGCTGGACGTATAGCAGAAGGTCTTCAGGATCATCTGGAGCTGGGAAATCTGGATTCATTACGTGACTGGGGATATGCAAAAGATTATGTAGAGTGTATGTGGTTAATTTTACAGCATGATTCTCCTCAAGATTTTGTCATTGCAACTGGAGAGCAACATACGGTTAGAGATTTTACAGAAAAGGCATTTAAAGCTAACGGTATTATTCTTCGCTGGGAAGGTGAGGGAGTTAATGAGAAAGGTTATGATGTGGAGACTAACAAAATGCTTGTTTGTGTAAATCCGCAATGGTTCAGGCCTACTGACGTAGATAATTTATGGGGGGATCCGACCAAAGCTAAAACGGTACTTGGCTGGAATCCACAGAAGACTAGTTATGAACAGTTAGTAAATATTATGGCGGAGCATGATAGAAAGCTTGCTAATAGTGAAGCTGCTCTAAATAAAGGTCAAGAAAAGTAGAAAGAAGGCATTCTGATATGATGGATAAAAATGCAAAAATATATGTAGCAGGTCATAAGGGGATGGTTGGATCAGCAATTGTTAGGGAGCTAAAGAGACAAGGCTATGAAAATATAATTACTCGTTGCCATAATGAACTGGATTTGCGTCGTCAAGAGAAAGTAGAGGAGTTTTTTTACAATGAAAAACCAGAATATGTTTTTCTTGCAGCAGCTAAAGTGGGTGGTATTATGGCAAATCAGAATGCATTAGCTGATTTCATGTATGATAATATGGTTTTGGAGATGAATGTTATCCATTCTGCATGGAAAAATGGATGTAAGAGATTAGAGTTCCTTGGATCTTCATGTATATACCCTCGTATGGCACCACAACCGATTAAGGAAAGTTATTTATTAACATCTGAGCTAGAGAAGACTAATGAGGCATATGCGTTGGCTAAAATTTCTGGCTTAAAGTATTGTGAATATTTAAACAAACAGTATAATACAGATTTTATTTCTGTTATGCCAACAAACTTATATGGTCCTAATGATAATTACCATCCAACTCATAGCCATGTAATACCTGCATTAATTCGTCGTTTTCATGAAGCAAAACAAAAGAATTTACCCTATGTAATGTGTTGGGGAGACGGTAGCGCGCTTCGTGAATTTCTTTATGTGGATGATTTGGCAGATCTATGTGTATTTTTGATGAACAACTATAGTGGAAATGAAACAGTTAATGCAGGTACTGGAAAAGAACTAACTATAAAGAGGTTAACAGAAATTATAGCCCAAGTAATTGGGTATCATGGCGAAGTTCGGTGGGATATAAGCAAACCTAATGGAACGCCAAGAAAACTTTTAGATGTTTCTAAGAGTTCTGCATTAGGTTGGCATTATAAAACAGAATTGAAAGATGGAATTCTACTATCATATGACGATTTTTTAGAGAATAATATTAGAGCTGAGAGATAATATTTTAAATGATTCTTAAGTGAAATTGAGTGGAATAGTATAATGTATAGATTATGTTTCTATTTAGAAATAAAAACAATTATGAGATTATAATTGTGAGTAGTTTTTTAAATTATAAGATAAAGTGATTTTGATAAAACTAGTTAATTCCAGGAAAAAAGAGTTTAATTCTCAAGATTACGGTTAATGACTTATTATATATGGAGGATTGTCATGAATATTATATTATTGTCCGGTGGGTCGGGAAAGCGATTATGGCCTCTGTCTAATGATGTCAGATCAAAACAATTTATTAAGTTTATAAAAACCCAAAATGACGATTATGAATCTATGCTACAACGTGTGTATCGGCAGATTTGTGACGTAGATAAAGAGGCGAAAATTACTATTGCTACATCCAAAACACAAGTTTCTGCTATTCACAATCAGTTGGGAGAAGCTGTTGGTATATCCGTTGAGCCCTGTAGAAGAGATACTTTTCCAGCAATTGTTTTAGCGACGTGTTATCTTCATTATGTAAAAGGTGTATCTGAAGATCAGGTTGTTGTTGTCTGCCCTGTAGATCCATATGTAGAAAGCGATTACTTTGAGGCACTAAAAGAACTCGAAAGCTTAGCTGAAACAGGAGATTCCAATTTAACTTTAATGGGGATAGAACCAACCTATCCGAGTGAGAAATATGGCTATATAATTCCAAAAAACAAGGGCAAGGTTAGTACTGTATTTACCTTTAAAGAGAAGCCTAGTGTTGAAATTGCCAAAACTTATATAGGACAAGGGGCACTATGGAATGGTGGTGTATTTGCTTATAAGTTGAAATATGTGCTTGAAAAAGCTCATCAATTAATTGATTTTACTGATTATAAAGATTTATTATCAAAATACGATACTTTAACGAAGATTAGTTTTGATTATGCTGTAGCAGAAAAAGAAAAAAATATACAGGTAATGCGTTTTGCTGGGAAGTGGAAAGATTTAGGGACATGGAATACATTAACTGAAGCTATGGGAGAACAGATTGTAGGGGAAGCAGTATTAAATGATGAATGTAAAAATGTTCATGTTATAAATGAATTAAGTGTACCAATCCTTTGCATGGGATTAAAAGATGTTGTAGTATCTGCTTCTCCGGAAGGGATTCTTGTATCTGATAAGGAGCAGTCAAGCTATATTAAATCATTTGTAGATAAGATTGATCAGCAAATTATGTTTGCAGAAAAGTCATGGGGAAGCTTTAGAGTATTAGATGTTGAAGAGGAAAGCTTAACAATAAAGATTACTTTAAATCCAGGACATGGCATGAATTATCATAGCCATGAAAAACGCGATGAAGTTTGGACTGTTATATCCGGTAAAGGAAGAACCATCATAGACGGTATAAAAAAGCAGGTTGAAGCCGGTGATGTAATTGCGATTAAAAGAGGCTGTCGTCATACAATAATTGCAGATACCGAATTAAAAGTTATAGAGGTACAACTTGGTAAAGATATTAGCGTTCATGATAAATTAAAATACGAACTAATAGAATAATGAGTAATAATGTATAATTAGATAGGAAAATTCTGTTAAAAGAATGTTGTAAGTTATTTGATTTTATTTATAGAATATTTAGCATAAATCTTGGATATTTCAAGAAGACAAAAAGGCTTTGTCTTTATATTAGTCTTTAAATTCATACTAAGCAGATACTGAGTTCTGTTGATTTAGATTGTTAAAGTAAAAATGAGGATAAAATGAATAAAAAAGAGATAATAAAGAACTATCAGCTTTGGATAAAAGAAGCGACGGTTGATGAAGATGTAGTGAAAGAATTGCAAACTATAATTTCTGATTATAAGCAAATAGAAGATGCATTTTATCGAGATCTGGCTTTTGGAACTGGTGGCCTACGCGGAGTAATCGGAGCTGGAACGAATCGAATGAATGTCCATACCGTAGCTAAAGTATCACAGGGTTTATCAGATTATATTAATAAAAAATTTAATACAGATAATAGAAAAGTAGCTGTCAGTTATGATTCTAGAATTAAGTCTGATTTATTTGCACAAGTGGCATCTGGTGTTTTAGCGGCTAATGGCATTGAAGTATTTATTTTTCCTGAATTGATGCCGACTCCCTGTTTATCTTTTGCAGTTCGTCAACTTGGTTGTGTAGCAGGTATAATGATAACAGCTTCTCATAATCCTGCGAAATATAATGGGTACAAGGTATACGGCTCGGATGGGTGTCAAATCACAACAGATGCAGCAAACGAAATATATAAAGAGATTGAAAAGTTAAACATTTTCGCAGATATCAAAGAAATTAGCTATGAAACAGGTCTTAATAGTAATATCATTCAATATATTCCTTCACATGTATACAATGATTTTGTGGAAGAAGTAAAAAATCAAACATTGATAGATGAGAATTCAGAGGTTAATAAAAATGTATCTATCATATATACACCGTTAAATGGTACAGGTCTGAAACCAATTATTAGAACATTAAAAGAAGCTGGATATACAAACATAACTGTTGTAGAAGAACAGAAGAATCCAGATGGAAATTTTCCAACTTGCACTTATCCAAATCCAGAAAATCAAGAGGCCATGTTACTTGGTATAGAATATGCTAAGAGTTATAATGCAGATTTGCTTTTAGCAACTGATCCCGACTGCGATCGTGTTGGTATAGCGTTGAAGGACAAAAATGGAAAATATGTATTGTTATCAGGTAATGAGACGGGACTGCTTTTACTGGATTATATATGCTCTCGTCGTTTGAAGTTAAACAAAATGCCAAAAGATCCTGTATTTATAAAAACTATCGTGACAATAGATATGGCAGAAAGAATCGCTGCCCATTACGGTGTTCGGACTATTAATGTATTAACTGGTTTTAAGTTTATCGGAGAGCAAATCAGCGTGCTTGAGAAAGATGGAAAAGAAGACTCTTTTATTTTTGGATTTGAGGAAAGTTATGGATATTTAAGTGCTCCTTATGTTAGAGATAAGGATGCTGTTAATGGTGCTTTCTTAATTTGTGAGATGTTTGCCTTCTATAAGTCACAGGGGATATCTCTGTTAGAAAAGCTTGAAGAGTTGTATGATGCCTATGGCTATTGTTTGAATACATTATACTCTTACGAATTTGATGGAGCTACAGGATTTAAAAATATGAAATCAATTATGGTAAGGCTACGTGGTGGTTTAGATAAAATTGGTGGAAAGAAGGTTATAACATGTCTGGATTTTGCCAGAGGACTTAATGGACTACCTAATTCAGATGTGTTGAAATTTATGCTGCAAGACAACTGTTCGGTTGTTGTTAGACCGTCTGGAACAGAACCTAAGTTGAAAATCTATATATCAGTAAGTGCTAAAAACAGGGAAATAGCAAATGAATTAGATAAAATAATTGCAGAGGAATTAAGAAAATATTTCCTTGATTGAATAGCGAAATAAATATATGTTAATAAACCAGGAGGAAAATAGATGAATATAGCTCTAATTATTGCTGGTGGTGTAGGGGCAAGAATGAATCAAGATATACCTAAGCAATTTATAAATGTTTTTGATAAGCCAGTAATAATATATACTCTCGAAGCGTTTCAAAATCATCCTAATATTGATGCCATTGAGGTTGTATGTTTGGAGGGCTGGCATGATATATTGAGAGCTTATTCCAAACAATTTGGAATAACTAAATTAGAGAGTGTAGTAAGTGGAGGAGTAAATGGCCAAGATTCAATACGAAATGGGCTATTCGACATCGCAAGCCGTCATTCTGATAAAGAAGATATTGTGTTAATTCATGATGCTATAAGACCTATGATTAGTGCAGATATTATCTCTGATAATATTCAGGTTTGTAGGAAATACGGTAATGCGATTACTGTCGTTCCGTGTACAGCAGCTATGTTAAAGACCTATGATTTCTATTCTACAGAAGAACAGGTGCCACGAGATAATCTTAAGATAACACAAACCCCTCAATCTTTTTTCTTAGAAGATATTGTTGCTACACATAAGGAGGCATTAGAAAAAGGAATAACTAATTCTGTGGCCTCTTGCACATTGTATATTGAATTAGGGAAAAAGTTATATATGTCGACAGGTTCGGAGAAGAATTTAAAATTAACGACAGCTGAAGATATTGAAATTTTTAAGGCTTTATTAAATGCACAAAAAGATAAATGGTTACATTAAATAGGAGAAAAATATGGGCGTTTATGAATGCAAATATTATCAAGAAGATCTAGAGAGAATCATAGATTATTTGCCAGATAGAAAAATCAATTTACTAGTGACTGGCGCTACAGGATTAATTGGCTCTTGTGTGATTGATACACTACTTTATGCAAATCAAAATCATGGTAGGTGTTACACTGTTTATGCAATAGGAAGATCGGGGGATAGATTAAAAAATAGATTTTCATATGCATTAAATAACGATAGTCTGCATTTTATTGTTCAGGATATTTGTGATTCAATCGATGATAATTTAGAATTTAATTATATTATTCATGCAGCAAGTAATGCGGATCCCTATTCTTATGCATTATATCCGGTTGAGACTATTTTAACAAATGTAACAGGGACGAGGAATGTTTTAGAATATGCTAGAAAACATGATAATACAAAAATTATATTAACTTCTACTATGGAAGTTTATGGAGCGTTATCTGAAAGGAATAGTTATAGTGAGAATGATTATGGAGTTATAGATTTTAATCATATACGTTCAGGATATCCAGAAAGTAAGCGAGTTGCGGAGTTATTATGTAGGAGTTATCTCGAAGAATATAATGTTATGACAGTAATTGCCAGGCTGGGATATATTTATGGTCCAACAATGATAGAGTCAGATAATAAAGTTGTAGCACAATTTATACGAAATATAATTAGAAATGAGGATATAGTTCTTAAAAGTGATGGAGTACAGAATCGATCTTATTGTTATGTGACGGATGCTGTATCAGGAATTTTTGCAGCACTTTTTCGTGGCAAAGTTGGAGATGTCTATAATATTGCATCTAAAAATTCAATTATTACGATTAAGAGGATGGCCGAAATGGCAGCAGAGATTGGCAATTGTAATGTTATATTCGAATTGCAGGATGATCTTGAAAAGAAAGGTAGTTCTAAAACACAGGATTATGTTTTAGATGTAGATAAGTTAGAATTACTTGAGTGGTATCCGATATACAATATCAAAACGGGGTTAGAACGTACTGCAATAATATTAAAATGATTTTTCAAATGTAGTTGCAATTGTTGTAATAATGCTAAACAGTTGAGAACAAGCACACGAATAATTTCAAAACATCGAACTGAAAGCCAAATATTTTTCATATATTTAGTATTAGTCAGATTATTGGCATTTGGGGAGCAATTCCTGATACAAGAAAATTTATATAAGAATGATTCCAACACTTGTTCCAAACCAAGTGCTTTGAAAGTATAATAGTGTAGCGATAAAAGAAACAGCAGGGTTAAATTTTAATGCTCCCTTTAACTGCTGGCTCGATATTAGCTGGAGAATTATTAAATTAACTAATTTTATATTTTATACCGTAAGCATTTATTCAAACAACAATAATTTACAAATTGTTCATAAGTGGCAGATCTGTTAATGACTAAATTCTAGCATGGATTAAGAGTGGAATTGCGATAAATTTAAGCAATAAATAATTATGAAATTCTTTGAATGTTTAAAATTTTAATTGATCATATATTATGAAATTAATTATTAGAGTGTGAAATGAGGAGCTAAAATTATGTACCAAAAGAGAAAGTCAGTAGAAAAATTTCTTGTATTATTAATAGATATTTTATCCATATGGATTAGCAGTGGAATCGCATTTGGATTACGATATGGCTTTTTTTTCGGAAGAGATAGTCATATAGACCAAATCTGGCAAATTTCGCTTATTACATTAGTATATATATTACTGAATTTTTTTATGGACATTAATTACCACTTTTTTAGAAGAGGGTTTTTCGAGGAATTTGTTTCAGCGGTCCGTAATCAATTTATATTTACGATCTTATGGATTTTAATATTATTTTTGGTACATAAAACAGCTGATTTGTCACGTCTGGTTTTTGGATATTTTATCGTAATAAACATAATCCTTACTTTTATTTTTAGAATCCTATTCAAGCAATACATGACACGGATTTATAAAACAAGCAAGTACAGTAGTCGCCTTTTAATAGTTTCATCATCGAAACAGATTGAAACGGTGCTTGGAAATCTGATTGGCTATAATGAGTGGAATCGTATACTGGTAGGCGTGGCTTTAACGGACAAGTCTCAGATCGGTGAGGCAATTTGCGGTTTGCCAGTCGTAGCAGATCGAACCACACTTCTGGAATATGTCGTCCACCATAATGTTGATGAAGTATTTATTAATGATAGCAATATAATGAATGAACCAGTTCTGGTAGAATGGATATCTGAACTTGAAAATATGGGAGTTAATGTTGATTTGAATATTGATATCTTTAATATTCCTTCAAGTGGTAAAAAGGTATTAAATCGTGTGGGAAAATATGCAGTGGTAACATTTGCACGAAATATATTTTCAAACAGGCAAATACTGGCGAAACGAATACTGGATATTGCGGGTAGTCTGGTAGGAATGGTTATACTTTTAATAGCCACGATTTTTGTAGCTCCTGCGATAAAATTGGATTCTCCTGGCCCCATTTTTTTTGGTCAGACAAGAGTCGGAAAGAATGGGAGAAAGTTTACTTTCTATAAATTTCGCTCCATGTATCAGGATGCAGAACAGAGAAAAAAGGAACTCATGAAAAAGAATGAGGTTAAAGGTCTCATGTTTAAGATGGAGGATGATCCAAGAATTACGCGTGTTGGTAGATTTCTGCGTAATACAAGTATTGATGAACTCCCCCAATTCTGGAACGTTTTAAGAGGAGACATGAGTCTGGTAGGTACGAGACCACCTACCGTGGATGAGTTTGAGCGTTATGAGGCAAAACACAAGTGTCGTCTTAGCATGACACCGGGGCTTACGGGCTTGTGGCAGATCAGTGGGCGCAGTGATATCAAGGATTTTGATGAAGTTGTAAGATTGGATATGCAGTATATTGATAACTGGTCCATTTTAACAGACATTAAAATATTAATATTGACTGTATGGGTTGTGCTCACAGGGAGAGGATCTCGCTGATCTATAACCTTTAAAGATTGATTGTTTAATAGGCAAATTACACCCTGAAGGAGATAAATATGGATAACAATATATACGAGCAGGAAATTGATTTAAAAGAACTAATGTTTACGGTTTTCAGAAGGTGGCGTCCGGTTATACTTGTTGGCTGTTTATTCGCTGTGCTGCTGGGAGGGTATAAGTCTGTAAAAGAATTAGTACATCAGAGCGACGAGGAATATATAGCTGAAATAAAAGACCAATATTCAGCAGATGAAGTAAAATATGAGCAAACAAAAAGAGGATATGAGCGAGATATTGAAAATTTCACTGCAAGCATCACATTTCAGGAAAAGTATAAAGAAGATTCGGTTTTGCTTAAGGTAGATCCTTATAACAAAGGGAATGCTTCCGTAGATCTGTTTATTAAGATGGCTGAGACTCCCAATGAAGATGGAATTACGGTTACGTCTGTAGATGCTGCAGATGGCGTAGTGAAAGCATATGCATCAGCAATTCAGCAGGGAGGCTTT
>Ga0316613_10000454_pt1 | contig 34195 bp, 29 predicted proteins | sample OWC_soil_day10_C_2_FD_207647 | JGI IMG/M metagenome (GOLD analysis project Ga0316613, IMG submission 207647) | Wetland soil microbial communities from Old Woman Creek delta, Ohio, United States - OWC_soil_day10_CT_b | ecosystem: Environmental > Terrestrial > Soil > Wetlands | place: USA: Ohio...
TCCGAACACGCTGCACTATCGGGACTCTCGGCGCGGCGTCGACAAGGTGGCGATGTGGTCAGACGATGGGCGTCTGATCGGGTTGAAGCTTGCCGGCGAAACCGCCGCGCAGGATTGGCTGCTGGCGCTGATGAAGCAGGGCGGGCAGTGGACCTGGCCGCGGCAGTGGGTTTTCCTGCCCAACGCCACGCCGCCATCCGGCGCGCCGGGCAAGGATCGCACCGTGTGCAACTGCCTCGGCGTGACCGAATCGGCGATCAAGGCGGAATTCGCCAAGGGCTGCGACCTGATTACCGTGCAGGACAAGCTCAAGTGCGGCACCTCGTGCGGATCGTGCATTCCGGAACTCAAACGGCTGGCTGCGGGATAAAACGAGCTCTCCACCGAATCCGTGATTCACGCTGGAAAGGTTTTTGTCGGGTTGCATCATCGGCGCCTGCGGTGCAAGCTCGGGGTTTTGCTTTTTAACTGATAAAAACATGACGACCCCGGACAACGATCTTTCCCGACTCTGGCAGTTGAAGAGCTTCACCGCGTTCTGGATCGCCCGTCTATTCACGATCAGCGGCTACCAGATGCTGTGCGTGGCGATCGGCTGGCACCTGTACGACATCACTGGCAGCGCGCTCGATCTGGGGCTGATCGGGTTGGTGCAATTCCTGCCGCGCGTGCTGTTCGTGCTGCCTGCCGGCGATGTCGCGGACCGTTTCGATCGTCGGCGCGTGGCGGCGATCATGCAGTTGTTGCAAGGCGTGGCCGCGTTTGCCATGCTGTTCGCCCTGATCCTGCCCGCCTACGCGCGCGATCTGATTTTTGTCGTCTCTTTCCTTGTGGGCGCGGCGCGGACTTTCGAGTTTCCGGCGAGCCAGGCCATGCTGCCGCGCGTCGTGCCGCGCGATCTGCTGCCCAGCGCCATTGCCCTGTCGTCCTCGGCGGTGCAGGTCGCTACGATCGCCGCGCCGGCGCTGGGCGGCCTGGTCTATGCACTAGGTACCAGCGTGGTGTACGTGCTCACCGGTGCGCTCTACCTGACCGCCAGCGTGCTGATGCTGCGGGTCAGCTTCATCGCGAGCGATGCCCCGATCGCCCCGCCGCAGAAAAGCGGGCTGAATACCCTGCTGGCGGGCGTGCGTTTCATCAAGAGCAAGCCGGCGATCCTGGGCGCGATCTCGCTCGACCTGTTCGCCGTGCTGCTCGGCGGTGCCACGGCCTTGCTGCCGATCTATGCCAAGGACATCCTGCATACCGGGCCGTGGGGGCTGGGTATCCTGCGCGCCGCGCCGGCAGTCGGCGCGCTGGCGATGGGCGCCTGGCTCGCGCGCAAACCGATCAAGAATCGGGTTGGCAAGACCATGTTCAGCGCAGTGGCCGTATTCGGCCTTGCCACCATCGTGTTCGGCGTGTCGACCTCCTTGCCGCTGTCGTTTGTCGCGCTGGCCGTGCTCGGCGCGTCCGACATGATCAGCATGGTGATCCGCGGCTCGTTCGTGCAGCTGGAAACGCCCGACGAGATGCGCGGGCGGGTCAGCGCGGTGAACTCGCTGTTCATCGGCGCGTCCAACCAGCTTGGCGAGTTCGAATCTGGCGTCGTCGCCGCCGCGCTCGGTCCGGTGTTGTCGGTCGTGACCGGCGGCGTGGGCACGCTGATCGTGGTCGGGCTGTGGATGAAGTGGTTTCCGCAGTTGGCGCAGCAGGACAAGATGCCGGGTAGTTAAAGCAGGACATTGAAGGATTAGCCTTGAAATGAACCCCAGCCTGATCGACCCCTTTGGCCGGCGCATCGACTACGTTCGCGTGTCGGTCACGGACCGTTGCGATCTGCGTTGCAGCTACTGCCTGCCCAAGGATGCGCACGGGTTTGAAACGCCCACCAACTGGCTGTCGTTCGACGAAATCACCCGGCTGATGGCGGCGTTTGTCGCGCTCGGCACGCGCCGCATCCGCCTGACCGGCGGCGAGCCGCTCACGCGCAAGCATCTGGCCGAACTCGTCGGCAACTTGGCCGCGCTGCCGGGCGTCGAGGATATCTCGCTCTCGACCAACGCGACCTTGCTCGCCGCGCAGGCTGCCGACCTGAAAGCCGCCGGCCTGCAGCGCCTGAACATCAGCCTCGACACGCTCGACCGGCAGAAATTCGCCCGCATCGTCGGGCGCGACGTGCTGCCGCAGGTGCTGGCCGGCATCGACGCGGCACAAGCGGCCGGCTTCGGGCGCATCAAGCTCAACGCGGTCGCGCTGCCGGATACCACGCCGGCCGAGATCGAGGCGCTGTTTGCCTATGCGATCGAGAACGAGCTGACGCTGCGCCTGATCGAGCCGATGCCGATGGGCGATACCGGTCGTGCGTCCAGTGGGGAAGGGTTGGAAAATTTGCGGCTGGATCTCGCCGGCAAGTTCGGTCTGGTGCCGAGCGCGGAGGAACTGGGCGGCGGGCCGGCGCGCTACTGGAAAACCGCCGACGGCCGCACACATCTCGGCTTTATCACGCCGATGTCGCAGCATTTCTGCGCCACCTGCAACCGCGTACGGCTCACCGTCGAAGGCGCGCTGTACCTGTGCCTGGGGCAGGAGGACAAGGCGGAATTTCGCGAACTGCTCAGAAGCGGCGCGGATGCGGACGAATTGCAGGCTGCGATCCGCGCGGCGATTGCGCTGAAACCCGAGCGCCACGAGTTCGTCGAACAACCCGCCAAGCTGATCCGCTTCATGGCGCGTACCGGCGGGTAGGGCATCGATTCCACGTTCTTGTTTTTTTGACGTTCTCTCGTGCCTGGTGAGGACGTACGTGCCGGATAGGGTTGACCCATCTGGCTACGGTGAATACGTGTTAACAAGCTCCCAGGAAAGCCACCAGCTTCTTATCGCAGAACTCCACATGATTTAGCAGCCAGTCCCGCAGCAAATTGAATACGACACTGTTCAAATCAATTTCACTGCGCGAATATCTGTGCTGCAAAGCCTGAATTTCCAGTGCCAGCCGTTCGTGTTTGGCAAGATGTGCGGAGTATTCGGGATAACGGTGTTGCCGCATCAGCTGCTCTTCGAGTGCGAAATGTTTGCTTGTGTGGCTGATAAGCTGCTCGATGGCATCCAGACTCATGGCGCGATCGGATCCGCATTCTACTGCGTGCGCGATTTTGTTCAGCAAAATGAGCAGCTGCCGATGATCTGCGTCGATCTGAGGGTGGCCGGTATCATGTTCGGCGGACCACGCCAAGGGCGCCATGCCGGCTCGGGTATGGATCATTTGGCCAGGGCCGATTTGAGTTCACGAATGATGGTCGTCAGCTTGTCTTGCAGATCGATCGCATTCGATTGGCTGTTGAGAATTTTGTCGAGCCCCTGTTTGATCGTGTTCGAGAAATAGGCTTCCTGCGCTTCCGACAATGCCACCGAGAGCAACACGCGATCGAATTGATCCATGGCTTCATCTACGGCGAGGCTGGTGTTGATCTGGCTTTGGCGCTGGTCGGCATCGATATCGCGCAGGGCATTGCTGATCCGGATGACGGTTTGTTCAATCGCCGTGCCGCGCCGGTTGGATTCCTGCATGGCGAGGATGCCCTGCAGCCTGACATTGGCCCCCTCTGCCAGCATGGCGAGGTGATCGCGCAGCCGGCCGCAACGATCGGCATCCCCGACGGGCATGTTGTTGACCAGCAGTGATACATGCTCATAAGTGATCGACATGCGGTTCTTGAACAGCATGATGCGTTCCATTTTGGCCATATGGTCAATCACGGATTCTTCCAGGGGCGTGGCCATACCTTGTTCTGTTTTGGTCAGCTTGCCATCGGGCGTGCGTATCTGGACTGCGCCTTGCAATTCGTAAAGCCTCAAGCCGGCTAACATGGCATCGACCAGGCTTTCGCAATTCAGGCAGGTGTTGAAGTTTTTCAGTACTTCCAGAAGCAGCCCCATTTCGCCCATGCTGGTCATGGCGGTCATTGCGGTCTGCGTGGCATCCTCAACCCGGGATTTAAGCTCGCCGCGCTGCTCCACCATGCTCAGCACATTCTGAATCTTGGTCCTGAATTCAACGGGGTTGAATGGTTTGGTCAGGTAATCTTCACCACCGGCTTCATACCCTTTCAGGCGGTCTTCAATCTGATCGTGCCCCGATAGAAAGATAACGGGCACGCCAGCGGTTGCTGCCATGGCCTTGAAGCGGCGGCAGGTTTCATATCCATCAATGCCCGGCATTTCCACATCGACCAGAATCAGGTTGGGGGTCCAGTGCTGGGCTGCCATCAGCGCATCATCGCCGGTTTCCACCGAGATTACATCGCAAAAGGCATCGAGCGCTTCACCGACTAGATCGTGAATAAAAAATTCATCATCAATCAGCATCACCTTGCGCTTGCTTGCTGCTAAATCGAAATTATCTTGCATCATCTCATCCCCATTTTTTTTTAAATCCAGTCACTGGATTAATTCTGTTTTGAATTGTTTTTGGGCTATCAAGCCCTTCCTTCACAAGAGCGTGCCGGCTTGCCGCTACGAGGCAACGTTTTTTACGAAACACCTGGTTCGACAGCAAAGCTGGTGATCAATCGTTGTAAAACGACGGCGGCTGCCGGGGCATCCCATGCGCGCAGATATTGCTGAAACTGTGCGAAATCGTGTGCCACCGGACTTTTCTCCATGGCCGGGCGAAGCGCGCGCTCCAGCTTCAATGCTTTTCCGATGTCGTGCTGGAGCAATGCCGCCAGCTGGTGCAATTGGTACGGAATATCCAGAGCCGCTTCTGGCATGGATGTCGCTGCGGAGGGAGGCTGGCCGTCCAGGGCATTATGAAGGGCCTGTGTGACCAATTCACTTGCTTGGGTAAATTCGAGCAGGCGCGCCTGGATTGTCTCGGTCTCTCCCTCCCGCAGGGATTTTTCCAGCAAGGCTGCCGCAGCAGAGAGCTTTTCGGCGCCGATATGCGCAGCAATGGATTTGTGGGTATGTGCAATTCGCCGTGCCGATTCCAGATCTCCCAGATCGATTTGTGTCTTGATTTCCTGCGCGGCGCCGGACTTGGAGTGCAGGAATTTATGCAGCATTTTCAGATAAAAATCCACGTTGCCGCCGGAGTAATTCAGCCCGGTCTCCAGGGAGATTCCGGCAATTGACGAGGGCAAGTGCTGCGATAATTCGGGCGTTGGCCGTTCGGTGGGGGCCTCTTCAAGCAAGGCTGGCTGGGCGAGGGGCGCGATCCACTTCATCAGGGTGGCAAGAAGGATTTCCGGATCAACCGGCTTGCTCAGGAAATCATTCATTCCCACGGCCAAGCACTGATTCTGCTCATCGACAAGAGCGTGCGCCGTCATGGCAATGATCGGCAAGCTCTGCAACTGCGGCGCGCAACGCAGGCGCAGCGTGGCGTCCAGACCATCCATGACCGGCATCTGGATATCCATCAATACCAGATCAAACGGCTGCGCCATGGCCAGGTCGATGGCTTCCTGGCCATTGTTCGCAACCGTGGTCACGATGCCGGCTTCGCGCAATATTTCGTATGCCACTTCCTGGTTGAAATCATTGTCTTCAACCAGCAGCACGCGCCGTCCCCTCAATGCTTCGCGCGGCAATGCCGCTGCCGGAGGCTTGTCCAAGACCGGGAATGTGCGGCGATGGCAGCCAAAAACCGTCATGATGGCGTCGAGCAACGGAGGTGCAAGTACCGGCTTGCTGATATGCCCATCGGCTGCGGTCTGGATCTCCGGGTGTTTCTCGACAAGGGTCTCGGCGGTCATGAGAATGATGCGCGGCGCTTTGGTGGCATGGGCCGTTTTAAGTGCGTGGAGGTGTTGTTCCTGCCCTTGCAGCATTTTTCCGTCGAGCAAGACAAAATCATACGGGGTGTTTTCCGTCGAACGCAGGCTTTCGACGGCTTCACCAAGGCTGGCGGCGCTCGATGCTTCATAGCCCAGCGAAGAGAGCAGCGCGCAATGGATCTCGCGCGAAGACGGGCTGGCATCGACCACCAGCGCTTTCAAGCCCAGGATCACCGGGTAGATCAACGGATGCTGCGCCTGGGCGGGCGCGCCGAAACTCGCGGTGAATTTGAATTCGCTGCCCACTTCGGGCGTGCTTTCCACCCAGATGTGCCCGCCCATCATCTCAACCAGTTGCCGGCTGATGGCCAAGCCGAGGCCGGTGCCGCCGTAGCGCCGGGTGTTGGAGTTGTCCACCTGGCTGAAGGGTTTGAATAACATGCGCATTTCCTGGGCGGACAAGCCGATGCCGCTATCCCGTACCGAAAATTCCAGTGTCATCTGATCTGGTCCGGGATGCGGCAGCATCACCACGGACAGTATGATTTGTCCGCAGTCGGTGAACTTCACCGCATTGCCGCACAGATTGATCAGTACCTGGCTCAAACGGATCGGATCGCCTACCAGCGTCCGGTTCACATCCGTGGTGATATTCAGCAGGAATTCGAGGTTCTTGTCGTGGGCTTTCTGTGCGGTGACCGTGGAAACCTTTTCCAGCACTTCGGCCAGGGTGAATTCGGTCTTTGCCAACTCAAGCTGGCCCGCTTCGATCTTGGAGAAATCAAGAATGCCATTGATCAAGTTCAACAGGAGATTGGAAGAGATGTTGACCTTTTCCAGATAGTTTCTTTGCTTGGCCGTGAGCACGGTATTCAGGGCCAGGCGGGTGAACCCCAGAATGGCGTTGATCGGCGTGCGGATTTCATGGCTGGTATTGGCCATAAAATGGCTTTTGGCCCGCGCCGCATTCTCTGCCGCATCGCGTGCCACGACCAATTCCAGCGTACGCTGCTCGACCAGTTCTTCCAGATGCTGCTGGTGTGTTCGCAGCTCGTTTTCTGTCCGTTTGAATTCGGTAATATCCTGTACCGCGCCGAGAATGCGAGTTACCTTGCCGTTTTCAATAATGACCTCACCGACCGCCTTCACCTGGCGCAATTGGCCGGCGGGAGTCCGCAAGGAGAGTTCCAGAACGTGGCTTTCCCCTGTACGTATGGTCTCTTCAACTGCACTGGCCCATACGGCACGGGATTCGGGGGTAAACAGCGCGACAATGTTTTCCACGGTCGGCGTAAAGGTTCGTGGTGAAACTCCGTGAATCTGGTAAGTCTCATCGCTCCAATATATTTCATTCGTCAGCACATCAAATGCCCATGCGCCAATATGTGTCATGGACTGCGTTTTTGCCAGCAAGGACGAAATGCTGTGCAGTTTTAATTCCGCATTCTTGCGGTTGGAAATATCAAATTTGATCATGATGGCACCGGCAGGGCGGTTGTCCTGATCGAGAATCGGCTCGTAGATCAATTCATACCAGCTGCCGTGAATCAAGGACTGCCCATGAGCGCATTCCCCTGCCATGCATCGACGAAAATCAGCCAGTATTTCAGGGTGTTCTGCATAGTGTTCAATGAATGATTTTCCGACAAGCTCGCCGGAAGCGAGTCCTGTCTTCTTCAGCCCAAGTCCTTCGCAAAGCGTGAAAATCCCATTTTCATCCACGACAGACAGCACCACGGGCAGATTGCCCAATAGCGTGCGCATGCGAGCTTCGTTGGCGGCCTTGTCTAATTCGAAACGTTTTTTTTCGGTGATATCGGAAATAAAGCCTTCGCGATACATGACCCCGTTCGAGGAATCGATCACGCCCCGTCCGCAATCATTGACCAGCCTGAACGAGCCATCTTTGCCGCGAATTCGATAAGCCACTTGCCAGGATTGGTTTCCATCAATGCATTGTTGTTTTACCTGATCGACATATGCCAGGTCATCGTGATGAATCAGTTTACGGAACAAGGCCAAGCCATTGGCTTGCAATTGCGTATTGGTGTATCCGACCAGATTGATACACCCCGCGCTCAAAAAACCGGCGTCTGGAACGTTGTCATTTCGTACGCGGTAAACCACACCCGGGAGATGGTTGATCAGCAATTGCATTTGTCGTTCTTGCTGCGATAGCAAATAAGCGGTTTGCTTGATGCTGTCTGCCAGGTGGACGAATTCCGATATGAAAAGAATGGGACCGGGAGGGGCGGTTTCTGTGGAGGCTACGCCTGTGGCCACTTGCGAGGCCAGCTGCGCCATGACGGAAAATTGACTGGCTATCTTTCGGGAAATGAAAAATGCCGCCATGGTGCCCAGTGCAAGAATGAAGAGGAGAAAGACAATCGTTGTAATGGTGATCGAGTCTGAAATCGCGTTGGCAACAGTAGCAGGCTCGGCGTAAACGACGATCAAATCCGTATTTTCAACCGGCGTGATCACCCCTTGAACTTCATTGCCATCCAGGGTGAACGCAACCGAAGCTGTTTGCTGGGATTCAATGGCCAGTCTGATGGCGGGAATGTTTGAAATGACGGATTTGTTATTGAAGAACTGGCCGTGTTGATCAAGGATGACCCTTCCCTGTTTATCCAGAATCAGGACGACGTGTTTCGAATCTTCAGATGCCCTTTCCAGATTCAGCCACATTTTTTCCAGGCTGATCTCGCCAAGCACAATGCGGTTTTTGGCCGGAATGGCAAACCCGATAAACAATTCCTTGTTGGGGCCTGATTTGAATGAATCCGACCAAACCGTTTTCTCGCTTTGAACGGCGCGTAAAAACAAGGGATTGCGACGCATGTCCTGGCGCAGCAATTCCGCGCGGCGATTTTCATTGATGGCCGGCAAGCCGACTGCGCCAACCTTGCCGCTCAGGTCGACAATGTAAGTTGCGTCGAGGAATCCCGATACATTGACCTGCGCATCCAGTGCCTGCTTCAGCGTGGTCCAGTCGGCATGGGTATCCTGCGCCAGTGCAGCAACGCCCTCAAGTTGCAAGGCCGAGGTGGCAAGGTAGATTTTTATCTGGTGCGATAAAACATCCGACACTAAAAACTGCCGTTGCTCGGTTTCGATTTTGACGTGCGGATCGAACCAGTAAATCTTGAATAAGGACAAGACGATCGCGGCCAGCAGCATGATCGCCAATACCAGCAGGCCAAGATATTGTCTGATGGACATCATTCGCATAAGCATTACTCGGTTAACGGATTGGCAAGGATCAAATTCCTGCGAATCCGCTGTGTTTGCATGCGTGGGTTATCCCATCAACGCACAGGGCCTTATCGTGCATTGACCAGGGAGACGATGCGTTGGGCCATGTCTTCCAACGGCAGAACCTCATCGACGCCGCCGGCCGTGACGGCTTCTTTGGGCATGCCGTAAACCACACAGCTGGCTTCGTCCTGGGCCAGGGTATAGACCCCGGCATCGTGCATTTCACGCATGCCCAGTGCGCCGTCTTTGCCCATCCCGGTGAGAATGACGCCCAGCGTGCATTTGCCCAGCTTGCTTGCCGCCACGGAGCGAAACAGGACATCAACCGAAGGTCGATGCCGGTTTACGGGTTCCGAGGGTTGCAAATCAATGAAATAGCGGCTTGCGCTGGTTCTGAGAAGCATGTGATTGGCGCCGCCGGGCGCGATGTACGCGCAGCCGGGCAGGATTTGCTCGCCATGCCGGGCCTCCTTCACGCTGATCTGGCACAGTCCGTCGAGCCGGTTGGCGAAGGAATGGGTGAACCCTTCAGGCATGTGCTGGGTGATCAGGATGGCCGGCGAGGAGGCGGGCAGTTGCATCAATATATGGCGGATTGCTTCAACCCCCCCGGTCGATGCGCCGATGACGATCAATTTCTCTGCCGTACTCCCGCTCCGAATACCGCTGGAAGGCAAAGCGCGGGGTTGTTGAAGGGGCGCAGCGGGCTGGCGCTTGATCCGGGCCACTGCGGCGGTGCGGATTTTTTCTGCAATCAGGTTGGCGTATTCCGCCAGACCATGCTGCACGTCCACTCTGGGCTTGGAGATAAAATCGACGGCGCCCAACTCCAGCGCACGCAGGGTCACTTCCGAGCCGCGCGCGGTCAGCGTGGAAATCATCACCACGGGCATGGGACGCAGCCGCATCAGGCGTTCCAGGAATTCCAGCCCGTCCATCTTGGGCATTTCCACATCCAGCGTCAGCACATCCGGATTCAGGGTGCGGATCATTTCACGCGCAATCAGCGGATCGGATGCCGCGCCGACGACCTCCAGATCGGGGTAGCGATTGATGATGTCGGTAAGCAGGTGCCGGATCAGCGCGGAATCATCGACCACCAAAACACGAATTTTTTTTTGCATCAGAATAATTCCACTCCGCCGTCGATATGCATATTGCGCAAGCGGCTCTCGTAATTGCGTTCACGCTCGATAATCGTATTGTTCCGCAGCGTTTTCAGTTTTCGCACCAATACCCGGCCGGTTTTCGGAAAAAAACAAACCTTGCGCGGATAAACATCGAGCAAATCGCTGGCAACCAAAGGAATGCGTTCGGTTTTCAGGAAGTGCAGTACAAAATTGGCATTGCGTATGCCCACCGTGTTGGTGGTGAAGCCGCGCAAGACCTTGCCGCCGCCAAATGCCTTGGCTTCGAGGTTCTGGCGTTGCGCGCCGTGCTGGAGCAGGCGGTTTACCAGCATTTCCATGGCATGCACGCCATAGCGCGCCGAAACGGAAACCGGGCCATTGGCGTTATCCTCGCCGGGCAACATGAAATGATTCATACCGCCGATACCTGTGACGCGGTCACGAATGCAGGCGGAAACGCAAGAGCCGAGCACGGTCACCACCATCATGTCGAGACGGGTTACGAAAAATTCGCCCGGCATGATTTTTGCCGCCTGCGTATCAAAGAGGCGATCGTAATAGCTTGCCGACGCCAAGCCTTGGGAGAAAACCTCTTCTTGCCCGTTCACGATGACGCCTTGTCGGCCACTTTTCGGTAAAGCGTTCTGCCGCACAAGCGGAACAAATGACCTGCATGCGGCAGGCTTTCGGAGTGGCCCAGCAGCAGCATCCCGTCAGCAGACAAAATCGGCGCGAACTTTTCCAATATCTGCAGTTGGGTTTTTTTATCGAAATAGATCATGACGTTGCGGCAGAAAATGATATCCAGCGGCCCTTGCAGCGGCCATTTGTCGGCAAGCAGGTTGATCTGCTGAAAGGTGATCAATTCGCGCACTTCCTGCTTGATGCGTGCATAACCAGTTCGCGTTCCACGCCCTTTCAGAAAAAACTGGCGCCGCTGCGCATCCGGCAATTGCGCCAGTTGATCCAGTCGATAAATCCCGGTTTGGCCGTGTGCCAGAACCTGCGTATCCAGATCGCTGGCGATGATACGGACCCGTTGGGCGGCAGTGTGGCCCAGTGCCTCGATTGCCGTCATTGCGATTGAATAGGGTTCTTCACCGGTCGAGGCCGCAGCGCACCAGATCGTGATGTTTCGGTCTGCGCTCTGGCGCTGCAGGTAATCCGCCAGGATCGGGAAATGATGCGCCTCCCGGAAGAATGAGGTCAGATTGGTGGTCAGGGCATTGATGAAATGTTCGCGCTCCGTCTCGTTTTCTTCGACGAGATTCAAATAATCATGAAACAGGGCAAGGCCGTGCGCACGGAGCCGTTTGCCCAGCCGGTTGTAAACCAGCGGGCGCTTGGAATCATTGAGCGAGATTCCGCCCCAACTCCGCAGCAGATGGCGGATGCGTTGGAAATCCCGCTCGTCAAACCCCAGAGCCTGGCCTGCGTCATTCATACATAGCGCCGGTCAGAATTCCTGCCACTCTTCTTCATCGACAGTCTTCGGCAGTGCTTTGGCCGAGTGCTTGGCCCCCCCTTTCGAAAAGCTCTTGATGCCGGCGGAGACCGGTGACGAACGCCGGCTGCGCGAACTGACAATCGCCGCGCCGGCCGTAGTGTGATCCATCTTGAAAACGGCAATTGCCTCGGACAGATTCTGCGCCTGGTCTTCCAGTGATTTGGCAGCGGCCGCAGCCTCTTCAACCAGCGCGGCATTTTGCTGGGTCACCTGATCCATCTGGGCGATAGCCTGGTTCACCTGCTCAATGCCGGCGCTTTGCTCCATCGATGCGTTGGAAATCTCGTCCACGATTTCGCTGACGCGCTTCACCGAGGAAACAATCTCGGACATGGTTCGTCCGGCTTCCTCAACCTGCTTGGCGCCATCCTCCACGCGCTCGACCGAATCGTTGATCAGTCCTTTGATCTCCTTCGCCGCCGCGGCCGAGCGTTGCGCTAGATTGCGCACTTCGCCGGCCACCACAGCAAAGCCCCGGCCCTGTTCGCCGGCGCGCGCGGCTTCCACCGCGGCGTTCAGCGCCAGGATGTTGGTCTGGAAAGCGATGCCGTCGATGACCGAGATGATGTCGACAATCTTGCGCGAGGCGTCGTTGATGCCGCTCATGGTGCAGACCACGTCGCCAACGACATTGCCGCCCCTGCTGGCGATATCGGAGGCGTTGCGGGCCAGTTGGTTGGCATGCGCGGCGTTGTCCGCATTCTGTTTCACTGTGGAGGTCAGTTCTTCGATGCTGGAGGCGGTTTCTTCCAGGCTGGATGCCTGTTCTTCGGTGCGTTGCGACAGATCGGAATTGCCGGCGGCTATTTCCTGCGAGGCGATATTGATGGTTTCGACCGATTCCTTGATCTGTGCAATGGTTTGTTTCAGGTTGTCCTGCATGGTTTTCATGGCGGCCAGCAGGCTGCTTTCATCGCCGGGCTTGGTGGTGATCTTCTGCGAGAGATCGCCGCTGGCAATGATCTTGACCACTTCCGCGGCGTAATCCGGCTCGCCGCCGAGCTGCCGCATCAGGGTGCGGACCGTCAGCAAGCCCACGATGGCGGTCAGCAATGAACCGATGGCGATGGCAAGCCAGGAAACGAACGTGCCTGTTGTCGATGATGCTTTGGCTTCCGCGGCCAAATTGCCCGCCAGTTTCTGGTTGTATTCCATATGGGCAACCAGCGCGGCCTGCATTTTGGCGGCCACTTCTTTGCCGGCAGCTTCAACGATTGCCACGGCCTCGGCGTTTTCACTCTTGCGAGAGTGAACCAATATCTTTTCGACGACTTCAAAGTAATCCTTGATCGCCTTTTGCTCATTCACCGTCAGGGTTTTGTCGGTCTCGTTTGAAATCAATTCTTTTGCATATTTTTCCAGGCCAGTGTTGATTTTTGCCCGGATATCATTCAACTGGGTTTCCAGTGTTGCCTTCCTGCCAAGGTCCGCCGTGACCACGTGCGAGAGCACCGTGGCACGGGCGCGCATGAAGTCGTACTGGACTTCTGAAAGGGCCAAAATATTGGGAATGGTCTTGGTGTTTGCCGAGTCGAGGGCATCACTAGCCTTGTGGAGCTGGCTGATGCCGGTAACGCCTACGACCAGCAATGCCAGCACGGCCAATGCCGTCATAATAATCATGCGCTTAGCAACGGTAAGTTTCATAGATATCTCCAATTCATCAGATCGCGCCTGCCTGTAGGGCTGGCGGCTTTGTCTATCATTTTCAAAATGGCGATCAGGCCAGCGCTTCGTCCATGAGCTCCATGTCCCGGCTGCTCATCAGTTTTTCGATATCCACCAGGATGATCATGCGTTCGTCGATCGTTCCCAGACCCTTGATGAATTTCATGTCCAGTGCCGCGCCAAATTCCGGTGCGGCCTTTGTTTGTTCCGGCGGCAGGGCGATCACATCCGACACGCCGTCCACCACGATGCCTACCACGCGCTGGAGTACATTCAGGATGATGACGACCGTGAATTCGTTGTAAGTCGCGTTGCCCACATTGAACTTGATGCGCAAGTCGACAATCGGAACAATCACGCCGCGCAGATTGATCACGCCCTTGATGAATGCGGGCGTATTCGCGATGGCCGTCACGGCGTCATAACCGCGGATTTCCTGCACTTTCAGAATGTCGACGGCGTACTCTTCCCGGCCCAGGGTGAAGGTGAGGTACTGGGCGGCATCGGCCATGCTCTGGGCGGTTTCTTGCGTGTTTGACATTGAATACTCCTTTACCGAATAAGATCAGCTACGGCTTAGCTGGACCAGCGCAGCAGCATCCAGAATCAGGGCCACCCGACCATCGCCCATGATCGTGGCGCCGGAAACGCCCCGCACTTTGCGGTAATTGTTTTCCAGACTCTTGATCACCACCTGGTGTTGACCGAGCAGGGCATCGACAAACAGCCCGACCTTGCCCCCCTCGACCTCCAGAATCACCACGATCCCGTTGCAGGGATCGCGGGTTTGCGGCTGGATATTCAGCACCTCATGCAGCGCCACCAGCGGCAGGTATTCGCTGCGTACGTGCACCACGCGCCCCGATCCTGAAATCGAGGAGATTTGCGCCGGGAGTGGCTGCAGCGATTCGACGATCATGTTGAGCGGCAGGATGAAGGTTTGCTCGCCCACGCCGATCGACATGCCGTCCAGGATGGCCAGCGTCAGCGGCAGGCGAATGGTGATACGGGTGCCGATACCTTGCTGCGAGCTGATTTCGACGCGCCCGCCCATGTCTTCGATGTTGCGTTTAACCACGTCCATGCCCACGCCGCGGCCGGAAATGTCCGTGATCTGTTCTGCCGTGGAGAAGCCCGGCGCGAAGATCAATGGCCAAATTTCCTGATCCGGCGCGTCTTCGCTGACGGGGATATTGCGTTGGCGTGCCTTGGATAGAATCCGCTCGCGGTTGAGCCCGGCGCCGTCGTCGATCACCTCGATCACGACATTGCCGCTTTGGTGCGATGCCTGCAACGTCAGTAAGCCCTTGGCCGCTTTGCCCGCGTCGAGGCGGATTTCCGGCGCTTCGATGCCATGATCGAGACTGTTGCGCACCAGGTGGGTCAGCGGATCTGCCAGTCGCTCGATCAGTCCCTTATCCAGCTCGGTGCCTTCGCCGACCAGCTTCAGTTCGACCTGCTTGCCGATCTTGCCGGACAGATCGCGCACCAGTCGCGGGAAACGGTTGAATACCGAGCCAATCGGCAACATGCGGATCGACATCACCGACTCTTGCAGATCGCGGCTGTTGCGTTCGAGCTGGCTCATGCCGTTGAACAGTTTTTCGTGCAGCACCGGGTCCAGTGTGGAAATGGTCTGCGCCAGCATGGCATGGGTGATGACCAGTTCACCGACCAGATTGATCAGCTGGTCGACCTTGTCGATGCCGACCCGGATCGAGTTATCCACTTCGCGATCACTGGCGCGGCGCCGGGGCATCTCGAGCGGGTGGCTTTCGCTTGCTGCGGGGTCTTGCGCCGGCGTGGGCACGGGGAGCTTGTCGGTAAAGAAGCCATAGCCCGGGTCTTTGTCTTCAGGCTTTTGCGCAGTTTGCAGCGATGCGGGATCGACGAAGAAGCCGAAACCCTCGTCCTCGGTCGTGGGCGCAGGCGGTTCCGTTGATGCAATGGGTTCGAAAAAGCCGAATCCCGGATCGTCTTCGTCAGTCTGCGCTTCCACCGCAGTGCTCTTTGCCGGGAGCGCTTCGATAGCGTACTGCTCGGCAGTCGCGATGAAGGAAAAGATGTCGTCGATCTCTTGCATATCGACCGCGCCGCTCAGGTGCAATATGCAATGTTCAGCCTCTTCTTGTTCGATGCTCACGACGCCGAATCGCTCCAGTTCCTCGATCAGCACGCCCAGGGGCGTCGCCGGATCCGGACCCGGAGTGTAGCGGATATGGAAAGTGCGGAATTCCGGAAGAGGAATGCTTGCCGTGGATATTGCCGTTCCGGGGGTATCAGCGAGGAGAAGCGCTTGCGCTTCAGTCAGGCTGCGCAAGCGCTTCAAGACCGGTTCGGCTTCTTGCGGATCGACCTCTACGCCATCGCGATGTGCGCCAAGTTGCGCCCGCAGGATATCGCCCGCTTGCAACAAGGCATCGACCATGTCATCGCTGAGCGCCTGTTCGCGTTTGCGGACACGATCGAGCAAGGTTTCCAGCACATGCGTGACATCGGTCATGTCGTTAAAGCCAAACGTGCCACTGCTGCCTTTAATCGAGTGCGCGGCGCGGAAAATGGCGTCCAGATCCTGAACGTCTGGCGCCGCAATATCCAGCGCCAACAACAGCCGTTCCATTTCACTCAGATGCTCGCTCGCTTCCTCGAAAAACAACTGATGGAAGCGACTCAGGTCGGTGTTCATCCCAAGACCTTTTTGACGACCAAGAGCAGCTTGTTGGGATCGAACGGTTTGACCAGCCAGCCCGTGGCACCGGCCTCGCGGCCCTGGGTCTTCATGCTGTCGCTGGCTTCCGTGGTCAGCATCAGGATTGGCACATTTCGGTACTGTGCGGTTGCCCGCAAGGTGTGGATCAGCGTCAGTCCGTCCATATTGGGCATATTCTGATCAGTCAGAATCAGATCGAATTTCTCCGCTTGGGCCTTGGCGAGTCCGAGCTCGCCATCCGCTGCTTCTGCAACGCTGTAGCCGGCGCTCTTCAGCGTAAACATCACCATCTGTCGAATGGAAGGGGAATCATCAACTGTAAGAATTTTTTTGGACATCTTGGTAGTTGCCTGCTGAATAGTGTTGTTTTGCCGAACTGCTTTATGTAATTGACCAACAGGGAATGCGGTAAGTAAGCGAGGTATGTTACTAATAAACCTCCTTGTAACCGAGCCCTGCTCAAGACTAAATTTTTGCGCTATATCATGAAATTCTAATATGTTACCGATAGACAATTTCTCGTCAAATTAATCATTGGAAAAGCGGGCGGGAATGGGGATTGCAAGCGGAATTTTTCATATCCGTCAGCAAAATCGTGCATACGTGGGTGGTTTGATACAGAGATATTTCAGAATAAGAAAGAGAGGCTGATAGAGCCGGCGGTCAACACAGTATTTGATACAACCTTCGCCGACATGATGACGGCACCAACTTTAACTGCCGAATCAAGACCGCAAATAGGTCTGTGGCATCGGCCGTCAGGGCAGGGCGGAGCGCAGGCTATTCATCCGAGCATGGGGCGCAGTGTCCGCAGCGCCGTTTTCAATTGCCCCGCACTGCTTGCTGCCCCTATACAGAGCCGTACATGCCGGTTGGGTAACTGGCGGTTCGCGGCAAAGACCGACGCCGGTGTGACAACCAACCCTTCTCGCCGGGCTTTTTCACAGAACCTGTTCGCATCCTGCCCTGCGGGCAGTTCGATCCAGGCGTGCGGGCTTTCGGCCGCGTGCGTCCAAATGTGTGCAGGCAGAGCCTGTGCCATGATCCGTTGTCTGCGCTGCAATTCTTTGCGCTGCCATGCCAACCGGCGCTGCGCCGTGCCGTTGTGTATCCACTCGGATGCGATATGGGCCATCAACGGGTTGACCAGCCAACTGGTGGTATGAAACTGGTCAATCAGGTCTTGCCCGCTGGCGGTCGGATCGTACAGGAATCCAAAACGCAAACCCGGGGCCACGCATTTGGAGAGACTGGTCACGTAGCGGACATGCTCCGGTGCCAGTGCTGCCAAAGGCGGTATGTGCTCGCAGGGCAAATGGCCGTAAACGTCCTCTTCAATGACCGTGCCATTGCGCTGTCGCAAGACTTCGGCAATGGCGCGCCGCCGGGCCAGGGGCATGATGATCGAGGTCGGGTTCTGCAGCGAGGGCATCAGAACGGCAACCCTGGCCAGCCCGGTTTGCAGCGCGGTATCCAGTGCATCGGGCAGTACGCCGGCCAGGTCCATCGGCAGGGCATGGAGATGCAGGCCAAGCTTGCGAGCCAACGCATGCATGCCGGGGTAGGTATAGCTTTCCACCAGCACGGTATCGCCCCGGCTGCACAGGCCGGCCAGTGCCGATGCCAGGGCGTGCTGCGCGCCGCAGCAGAGCACCATGTGTGCGGGATCAGGCAGCAGTCCGCGCAAAGCCAGCCATTGTGCTGCCGCGGCGCGGTGAATCCGCCAGTCGTCCTGGGTCTGGTACTGCAGCAGACGGCCGGTCATGGCGCGGGTTTGCAGGTCCGTCAGAGCCTGGTCCAGATCAGGGTCCGGCAGGGGGTAGGCCGGGGTATTCACGGATAGGTCGATCAACTGGCGGTTGTCCCGATCCGGCAAGGCGAACAGGTTTACGCTGTCGGCGTGGCCCAGCACATAGGTGCCGCGGCCGGTTTCTCCCCCGATCAAGTGACGGCGAGCGGCTTCCCGGTAGGCGCGGGTAACGGTGCTGACATTGATGCCCAGCAAGTCAGCCATGCATCGATGCGTCGGCAATTGCGTGCCAGGGCGCAGCTCCCCCTTGTAGATGGCGGTTGCCAATGCGCTCACCAAAGCCTGATAGACCGGACCGGGGGCTTGGGCAAGATCGGGAATCCACAATGTCATGCATACAATCCTGTTTTTTGTGCATACATACTAGCCGGGTTGATCTCATCTATGGAAGCCACTCATGCAATTGCCTACCCTGACCGAACTGGAAAAAGCAGCAGCCCGTATTTATCGAACCCTGAACCCGACCCCGCAATTCAACTGGCCTCTGCTCTCGCAACGGCTGGGGGCGGAAATCTGGCTCAAGCACGAAAACCACACGCCAACCGGCGCATTCAAGGTGCGAGGGGGGTTGCTGTACCTGGAAGAACTGTGTGAACAGCACCGCCCGGCCGGGGTGGTCAGCGCGACCCGGGGCAATCACGGCCAATCGGTTGGCTATGCGGCCCGCCGTCTGGGGGTGCCTGCCACCATCGTGGTGCCCCATGGCAACAGCGCGGATAAAAATGCCGCCATGCGCGCCCTGGGCGTAACGCTGATCGAGCATGGCGAGGATTTCCAGGCCGCCAGGGAACATGCCGGCGTACTGGCGGAAAAAGAGGGATGGCATCCGATTCCGGCTTTTCATCCCACCCTGGTGCGCGGCGTGGCCAGTTACAGCCTGGAATTGCTCAAGGCCTTGCCGATGCTGGACGTGGTGTATGTGCCGGTCGGGCAAGGCTCGGGCCTGTGTGCCATGATCGCGGCGAAGATGGCGCTTAACCATCCGGTCGAAATCGTCGGGGTGGTATCGGCCCATGCCCCGGCCTATGCGCTGTCATTCGAGCGCAGGGAGCTGGTATCCCACGCCGTCAGTACCCAACTGGCCGATGGATTGGCCTGCCGGGTGCCCGATCCGCAAGCGATGGAAATGATCTGGTTCGGCGCCAGCCGGATTGTCCGGGTCACTGACGAAGAGATCACCCGGGCCATGCGGATTTTGTTTACCGATACGCACCAAGTGGCCGAAGGCGCGGGGGCGGCCGCACTGGCTGCGGCCATGCAGGAGCAGGCCGGCAATATAGGGCGGCGCGTTGGGCTGGTTCTCAGTGGCGGCAATATCGATGCCGCTCCATTCGCGCGTGCTTTGGAGGGCGAAGGGGGGAAGTGAGAGTTTCCCGGGAGCAGTATGAAAATGCGGCGCCTGCGTGCCGCATTTTTCGTTTCAGCGACTGAACTTTGACTGGCCTGCCAGATCCACATCAGCGAGCAGCCAGCCTAGCGCGCTGTTTTCCACAATTGACCTCGGCCCCGGGCCGGCACAGACTCATCGCTTGCGTGAGTCTGAAAATCACATGTCTTGAGAATGGTTTCATATGCATTTCCCCCGGTCAGTTTCCCGCCGCTTGCTACATATCGCACCCCGGAATTCACTTTGGCGAAACGGCGATTTCCGCAAGCTGTTCTACGCCACGACGCTGATTTTCCTCGGTGCGGCCGTCTCGCAGATGGCGCTGCCGCTGACCGCGATCCAGTTGCTGGGCGCAGGGGCGAGCGAGATGGGTATTCTGGCCGCCTGCCAGTTGCTGCCGTTCGTGACGGTCGGCCTGCCGGCCGGGGTGTGGATCGACCGCAGTAGCAAGAAAAAGCTGGCGGCGTCGTTCGATCTTTGCTCGGCCTGCGCGCTGGCGCTGGTGCCGCTCGGTGCCTGGTTCGGTTTTCTGTCGATGCCGATCCTGTATCTGGTCGGCTTCATGGTGTCCACGACCGAAGCCATAGGCGGCTCGGCGCTGCAGGTGTTCGTCACGCAACTGGTCGGGCGCGATCAGCTGGTCAGCGCCAACAGCAAGCTGGGCGCCGGCTCGTCGATTGCGATGGTGGTCGGTCCCGCTTTGGCCGCAGCGCTGGTTTCCCTGCTGGGCGCCCCGTTTGCCATTTCGCTCAATGTACTGGGGTTTTCCGGATCGGCTTTCTTTGTCAGCCGCATTGCCTTTCGCGAAGCGCCGGCCAAGCCTTCGGCCGAACCGTTTTGGCCGCAACTGCGCGAAGGGTTGATGTTCGTCTGGCGCTCGCCGATGCTGCGCGGCCTGGTGGCCGTGGTCGCGGTCTGGATCATGCTGGCCGATAGCTTCAAGGCGCTGTACGTGCTGCACGCAACACGCAATCTGTTGCTGGAACCGGGCCAGATTGCCTTCGTCAATACCCTGGGCGCGTTGGGCGGATTGGCCGGCGCGCCGTTGGCACATGCGCTGGCGCGGCGCTTTGGCATCCGCAATGCGCTGCTCGGCGGCGTGGCGGTCGCGGCCTGCGGCATCCTGCTCTTTGCCTTGCCCACCGCGGCACTGACCGGGGTGGCACTCTGGAGTGGGCTGGCGCTCTTGGTGTTCGACTGCGGCGCGGCGGTTTATGTGATCAATTACCTGACCTTGCGTCAGACCGTGACCCCCGATGCGCTGCTTGGACGTATGGTGACCTCAATGAGATTTGTTACCATTCTCCCCGGGCCGCTCGGTGCGATCGCGATCGGGCGCGCCGGGGATGGCGTCGGATTGGTGCCGATCTTTGTGGGGATTGGCATCGCCTTGCTGCTGATCGCGCTGGTCGGCACGCGTTGCCTGCCTGAATCAAAACAATAACAGGAGAACACGATGGATTATCTGGCAGTCAAACACGCCCATGTCGGCTTCGTGTATGTGTCGATCACGCTGTTTACCCTGCGCGGCCTGATGCAGCTGGCGGGCATCGACTGGCGGCGCTGGCGGGTGCTGAAGATCCTGCCGCATGTGAACGATACGCTGCTGCTGACCGCCGCGATCTGGCTGGCGGTGACGAGCCACCAGTATCCGTTTGTCGCCGGCTGGCTCACGGCCAAGGTGTTCGGGCTCTCGGCCTATATCGGCTTTGGCATGGTTGCACTGCGCCGCGATGCGCCGCTGCGGGTGCGGCTGCCGGCTTTCATCGCGGCACTGGCCTCGGTCGGCTACGTGGTCGGCGTGGCGCTCACGCGCTCGCCGACGTGGGGCCTGATCTGAATATCGATTGATTCTTCAACTTCACGCCTGCAAGCCGCACCCGAGTGCGGCTTGTTTTTTGGACGACGCAGGATGAACGTGCCTTACAGGCCGATCTGCTTCATAAAGGACTGGTTGTCCCACATCAGCCATTCCTCATCCATGACTCCATCCTGCGTCCAGTGGCCAATCGTGACCATGCCAAGTTTGTAGGCCTTGCCGGTCGGTGCGATCGTTTTGCCGTTGCCAACGGGCATGGGCTGGGTGAAGCTGCCTTCAATAATGCCGGAAACGGCCGTCCATTCACCTGAGGCGATCCGGATCGGGTGCTCCTTGATTCGGGTATCCGGCGCAAAGACGAACATCGCCTTGAGGTCTTCGATGTGCGTTTCGATGCCCTTTGTCACCCGGCCGTCGGGCCAATGCACGGTGATGTCCTTGGCGTGGCTCTTGCCAAGCTGATTCCATTTCTGTCCGCTGTAGACGTTGAAATCCAGATCGTCGAAATTGGCCAGGTTGCCCGATTCGATGCGACGGGCCTTGGCAATTGCAGCAACTTGCTGCTTGAGCATTTCCATCTGGGTGCTGTCGGCCGGCGGTTGGAAGGTTTCCTTGGCGCGTTCTCCGGCTGCGGAAACATTGGGGGCGGCCAGGGCGAGCATGCCGGCGGCAAGCAGTGTCATGGCAGGGGTCAGTACGCGGTTGATTTGGCGCTTCATGGTGATCGTTCCTTTCTGGTGGTTAGGGCCGGGGATCGGGAGAAAGTCCTGGTTTTCTCGTCCGTGTGGCATGGAACGCACTTTATCCCTTGTGTATTTCTGGATAAACGCGATTTAAATGCATTAATAATCCCTTTAATCGGGATAATAGGCGGTGCTCACCGGTGTGAAAAATCGTTGTTCTGAGCGATGCCCCGTCCGCTAGCGCATGCTTTGCAGCATCAACCGTGTTTACCCACGGGCGAGGGGAGGCTTGAATGTCGGCGATTCGTACCCATACAAGCCGGTGTAAACCCCCTACAAGCCTGGAGAAAACCATGAAGCTGTATTACTCCCCCGCCGCTTGCTCGCTCTCTCCGCATATCGTGCTGGCCGAGGCTGGATTGAGTTATGAGCTGGAAAAGGTCAACCTGCGTGAAACCCCGCACCGCACCGAGTCCGGCGTGGATTTTTCCGCGATCAATCCCAAGGGTTACGTGCCGGTACTGGAACTCGACAATGGCGAACTCTTGACCGAAGGCGTAGCGATCGTGCAATACCTGGCCGACCAGGTGCCGGGGAAATACCTGGCGCCGGCCAACGGCACGCTGGCGCGCTATCGTTTGCAGGAATGGCTGAATTTCATCGCTACCGAAATCCACAAGGGTTTTGGCCCGCTGTGGAACCCGGTCAATTCCGCTGAAATCAAGGATGCTGCCTGGGCAAGGCTCGCGAGCCGCATTGACTGGCTGGTGGCGAAACTGGGCAGCAAGGAATACCTGCTCGGCGAGTTCAGCGTGGCCGATGCCTATCTCTTCACCTGCCTGAGCTGGGCCAAATATCTGGAACGCCCGCTCGACGGCTGGCCGCAACTCTCCGCTTATCTTGCCCGCGTGGCCGCCCGTCCGGCGGTGCAGCAGGCGATGGCCGAGGAAGGCTTGTCCGCCTGATGACCCTGCCCGCATCCGGGTTGTTGTGCGCAAGCCAATGCGTACAATAAGTTGATACCCCCGAGGAGGGCAGGAACATGAACAAGGTTTTTGGTATTGTCGGCTATTCCGGCAGCGGTAAAACCACGTTGATCGAGCGCCTGTTGCCGGAATTCGCCCGGCTGGGCCGCACGGTCAACGTGATCAAGCATTCGCATCACGATCTGGAACTGGAGCCCTCGAGCAAGGACAGCGCGCGCTTTCGCTCGGCCGGCGCGGCGGAGGTGCTGGTCGCCTCGCCCTACCGGTTTGCCATCGTGCACGAGTTGCGTGGCGCACCCGAACCCATGCTGGCCGAGCAACTGGCCCGGCTGAAACCTGCCGATCTGACACTGGTGGAAGGCTTCAAGCGCGAAGCGATCCCGAAGCTGGAAGTCTGGCGCGCCGCCACCGGCCAGCCTTGTCTGGCGCTGGCCGATCCGCACATTGTGGCGGTGGCGAGCACCGGCAAGCCTGATCTGCCGCTACCCTGTCTGGATCTTGACCAACCCGCGGCCATTGCCGCATTTATCCTGGATTACCTGGACAATGATGCTCGAACTTGATGCCGCGCTGGCGCGCCTCAATGCGGCCGCGCGGCCGGTGGCCGCCACGGAAAACATCCCGCTTGGCGCTGCCTTGGGCCGGGTGCTGGCGGAAGCCGTGGTCGCATCCATCGACGTACCCGGTTTCGACAACAGCGCGATGGATGGCTACGCGCTGAATGTGGCCGATTTTGCCCGGCCGCCCGAGCATTTCTTGTTGAGCGGGCGCATTGCCGCGGGCGAGGTCGGCGCGGCGCTGGCACCGGGTGAAGCCGTGCGCATTTTCACCGGCGCGCCGGTTCCGGAAGGCGCCAACGCGGTGGCGATGCAGGAAGTGTGTGCGGCCGACGGTGAAAAGGTCCGCGTCGATGCACCGCTCAATCCCGGCATGAATATCCGCTGCCGGGGCGAGGACATCGCCACCGGGCGGGTGGTTCTGGACACCGGCACGCGCCTCGCGCCGCAGGCGATGGGCCTCCTGGCCTCGATCGGCATTGCGCAAGTCAACGTGCTGGCGCCGCTGAAAGTTGCGCTGCTTTCCACCGGCAACGAGCTGACCGAACCGGGCTTGCCGCTGACGCCCGGCAAGATCTACAACTCCAACCGCTATGCCTTGCTCGGCCTGTTGCAGGCACTGGGTTGCAGCGTAACCGATCTGGGCATCGTTCCCGACAGTCTCGATGCGACGGTGGATGCGCTGGCGCAGGCGGCCGCCGAGCACGATGTGGTGATCACCTCCGGCGGCGTCTCGGTCGGCGAGGAAGACCACGTCAAGGCCGCCTTGCAACGGCTGGGCGAGCTCGATCTGTGGCAGATCAATATCAAGCCGGGCAAGCCGTTCGCGCTCGGGCGCATCGGCGCTGCCGATTTCATCGGCCTGCCGGGCAACCCGGTTTCGGCGTTCGTGACCTTCCTGCTGTTGGCGCGCCCCTTTTTGCTGCGCCGGAGCGGGTTGGCCAATACCGAATCGGCATGCTTGCGGTTGCCTGCGGCATTTGCCTGGCCCAAGTCCGACAAGCGGCGCAATTTCCTGCGCGCGCGCCTGACTGCCGAGGGCACGGTCGAACTCTTCCCGCAGCAAGGTTCCGGCGTGCTGACTTCGCTGGTCTGGGCCGATGGCCTCGTCGATATCGCCCCGGGCCAGACCGTGGCGCCGGGCGATGCGGTGAGTTACCTTCCACTTGCCAATCTGCTCTGAGAGCGCACTGAAAATGAACACGATCAAGATTCTCTACTTTGCCCGGCTGCGCGAAGCCTTCGCCTGCGCCGAAGAAAACGTGACGCTGCCTGCCGAGGTGCACAACGTGGCCGCCCTGATCGGCTGGCTTGCCGCGCGCGGCGGTGTCTGGACTGACGAGCTGGGCGGAAAGCGCGTGTTCCGCGTCGCGATCAACCAGGATATGGCCCGCTTCGATGCGCCGATTCCACCGGGCGCGGAAGTGGCAATCTTTCCGCCGGTCACCGGGGGCTGAGATGCAAGCCGTGATCCGCGTGCAACAGCGAGATTTCAGCCTTGCCGAAGAATACGACTGCCTGGCAGGTAGAACCGACATCGGTGCCATCGTGGCATTTGTCGGCCGGGTGCGCGATCTGGCGCCGGGCGAGGCGCTGGAACTCGAACACTATCCGGGCATGACCGAGAAGGCGCTGGCCGGCATCGCCGAAGCCGCGCAGCAGCGCTGGCCGCTGCAGGCCGTGACGGTGATTCACCGCGTCGGCAAGCTCGGTCCGGCCGAGCAGATCGTGCTGGTGCTCACCGCGAGCACGCATCGCGCTGCCGCTTATGAAGCCAATGCGTTTATCATGGATTACCTTAAGACCGAAGCACCGTTCTGGAAGCGGGAACACACGGCGCAAGGTGCGCAGTGGGTCGATGCGCGGGAATCCGACGAAACAGCCAAGTTGCGCTGGGAGAAACAATGATTGATGCAGTGGTGTTGGCCGGTGGCGAAGGTCGCCGCATGGGCGGGCAGGACAAGGGGCTGGTCGAACTCTCGGGCAGGCCGCTGGCGGAATGGGTGCTCGATGCGCTCAAGCGCCAGACCAAGCCGGTCGAACACGTGCTGATTTCCGCCAATCGCAACCTGCCCGAATATGCCCGTTACGGCTACCCGGTGTTGCGCGATGTCTATCCCGGCCAATCCGGTCCCCTGGCCGGCATCCATGCCGCCATGCTCGGCACGCCGGCCGATTATCTTTTGGCGGTTCCCTGCGATATTCCGTTCCTGCCGGCCGATCTGCTCGAAAAACTGTGGCAGGCGCTGCAAGCCAGCCATGCCGATCTGGTGTATGCCCGCGCCGGTACCGAGCCGGCGTATTCGGCTGTCTGCCTGATGCGGCGCAGCGTGCTCGATGGGCTGACCGAACGCCTGGCGCGCCAGGAGCTGCGCCTGGGTTCCTGGTATGCCGCGATCAATGCCATCCCGGTCGACATGCCGGCCGGGAGCCTGCGCAACCTGAACACGCCGGACGATCTGGCCGAGCTCGCCACGCGTCTCGCCGGGGCCGAGACGATCCCGATGGCGGGCGAACTCACGCATTTCAATGCCAGGGGCGAGGCCCACATGGTCGGCGTTGGCGCCAAGGATGAAACGCACCGCATCGCCCGCGCCGAGGGTGAAATCCGCATGCTGCCCGATACCCTGCGCAAGATCGACGCCGGGGCCAGCAAGGGTGACGTGCTCGGCGTGGCGCGCGTGGCGGCGATCATGGCATCCAAGAAAACCGCCGACCTGATCCCGCTCTGCCACCCGTTGCCGCTGACGCGCATCGAGGTCGAATTCATCGTCGACCGGCCCCGGAACACCGTGATCTGCCGGGTCACCTCCGAAACCGTGGGCCGTACCGGCGTGGAAATGGAAGCGCTGACTGCGGTAAGCGTTGGCCTGCTCACCATCTACGACATGCTCAAGGCGGTGGACCGCAGCATGACCATCGGCTGCATCCGTCTGCTGGAAAAGGTGGGGGGCAAGAGCGGCCACTGGCTGGCGGGTGACAGCATTCCCCTGTGAGTGGTTATGTATTCGCCCGGCGTTATTTGGCAATCCTTTGTCCGCAATGGATGCGTGTACATCTTGCCGATATGCCGAACGGGGGAATAAACAAGATCACCGAAAAACCCAGACACGATACATCAGGAAAGTTAAAACAGTCATAAATCCCGTCACAAAAAACTGCGCGATCCAAACCGAAACTTTAAAGGCGATAAGAATTTCAAGAAAGCCTGCATTGCCAATGCCTTGAAATCCAATCCAGAGCAAAAATTTGGGTAGTGCCCTAATCCATGAGGCCGCAGGCTCGAAAACCACAAAGTGCGCAGTTAGAAATCGAACGGTCGCGCCGAGAATAAATCCGGAACTGCTTGCAATGATCGGCGTGGCTCCCCCTTTCAGCAAAAGCCACATGCATGAATAATGAAATAAAACCGATATCCCCCCGGTTAGCACATGCAGCGCGAATTTTTTTATCCAATGATCTTTCAGTTGAGGGGGGATGTTCATGGGATTAATTGTCTGAATTCGGCAAAGTCAAAAATCTGCCATCTGAACGTAAACCGAGTCGCCAAAGCAGGCCTTGAAAGCCAACGCCAAGAACGCCAAACCCATACCGCACGGATCGGGAAAAATTTATCGAGCTGGCTTCTGCAAAATATTTTGCTGGAACGGAAATTTCGCCTAGTGGGAACCCGGCAATGATTATTTTTGCAAGCATTTCATTGTCGTAGACGAAATCATCAGATCCGGCATCGAATCTAATCTGGCGCAGCAGTTCGACCGAGAATGCGCGGTAGCCTGTATGGTATTCAGAAAGCTTGGCTCCGAGCATCACATTTTCAACTGCAGTCAATACGCGATTTGCGATATATTTCCAAAGAGGCATGCCGCCTGCGCGGGCTTTTCCGCCTAATATTCTGGAACCGATGACCGCGGAATAAACCCCCGATTCAATCATGGCCGCCATAGCGGTAACCAGTCTGGGCTCATACTGATAATCGGGATGAACCATGACAACAATATCCGTTCCCCCGCTTAATGCCGCGTTGTAACAAGTTTTCTGATTGGCGCCGTAGCCCCGGTTATTTTCGTGGACGATGACCTCTATCCCTAACTTGCGTGCAACATCGACGGTGTCATCGGGACTGGCATCATCGACAAGGATGACTCGGTCAACAATCGCTTGCGGAAGCGCATTCCACGTTCTCTCGATGGTCTGGGCGGCCTTGTAGGCAGGCATGACTACTGTTACATGTTTTCCATTGATCATTTTTATCCTCACCGCAGCGCCGGCAGATAAGACCACTCGGGGCGAATTCACTCAGAAGCAATGAAGGCACAGCCACACCAAACTTAATCGATCTCCGAAGTAACATCCGAAACCCAAGCTGAAAGCGGTTTGTCATGACCTTGTTTGGCAACGTGATAAACCACATAGCCTAGTAGGCCGAGCCATACGAGGGGGCCGATTTGACAGGTTGGTGGAAACAAAAAAAACATCGGCGGAGCAAGCCACAGCGTGGTGATTATTAGAGCCCGTTGATAAGTAAACCCCGCGGTCCATACCTCCTTGGCCAGGAAAACAAAAGGAATGGAAAAAATGGCCATGTCGTAATCAAAAAAGTAGGGAGTTGCGAGGGGGATTGAAGCTGTCAAAGCCAGCGCTTTTTGCCAATCCTGATCTGATCGACGCCAAACCCAAGCGCTTCCCGCTAATGCCGTGACTGAGACAAGAATTTGGACAGCCGATGCGAACGTCTTGCTATCCGTCAATTGCAACATCATGGCCATAATGGTTGGCATGCGCAGCAAAAGATCTGAATGATGATCAAAGACAATTTGTGAATGGGAAGTCAGGTTTAAAAAAAATGCAATCAGCGGTTTTGTTCCGAATGCGAGAATGCTGATCAAAATAGTCGCAAGAGCGGTTAAACCCGTGGCAGCCAGCACCCGATAATATCTACCGGCAAGCAGGCAGAATGGTATTGCCACCGCAAGATGGGGTTTGTATGCCATGAGCCCAAAAGCAATTCCGGCGACAATGGGTCTGCGCTTTAGCAGCAATAGCCCAGCACCGATAAAGGAAGCAGACAAGATACCATTTTGTCCCACTGCAACACAGAAAGCTAACGCAGGAAATATTATCACCAGGCTCGGTGTAAGCCAGTACGATGCAATGCAATAGGCAACAATCGTAAGCATTGCAAGCGTTATTGCCACGTAGAGCCTGTATGCAGTGATATAGTCAAAATTCCCCAGTGGCATTATCAGTAATTGGTAGAAGGGAGGATAGGGCCAGGGGATTGGCGGCATTGATAAATTGTTGGAAACCTGCTTTTCTATTGAATGAATCTTCTTGATGTCAAAGGCTTGCTCGGGCGTGCCGTCAATAGCAAGCAACGCGGCTGCATAAGGAACCACAAAATCACTAACCATGACGGTGGAATTGTAACGTTTTTGCTCTGCTGGCCTTATTACAAGATTATCGACATATACCCAGGAAAATATTAAGCTAAGTGCGAGTATAAATGGGATGAAGAGAAGAAGAATTGGTTTGGGTATGGGGGGCTTATAAGGCGTGGGGTCGGATTCCACGCTGCCACCTCTGGCGTGTATATGGGTGGATTCTTCCCTGGCGGCTTTATTGCGAAATGGCCATGCAATAAATTTGCATGCTGAATGTAGAGACCATTTCACAATTGTCTACCCCGCGTCTGATATCAATTTCCCAATTAAAGATGATAATTATTTAGTTTTATAATATGACACGAGGCCATTTATTCAAGGTCTCGTTGCACAATACTGCACAAGCCATGTAGCCCAAACACCACGCGTAAACGAAAGTCGCGTTGATCCGCAACAGTCCCTTCGGCACATCCCGGCTGCTGGAAAACTGCCGGTCGAGCTCGTCGTGCTCGATCAGCAGGCGCGATCTGGTCTTGTGGTAGAGCCCGTCTTTGTGCGTCACGCTCAGCCGGCGCGTGGCGCGGTTGGGCAGGCGCACGCCCAGGCACTGTTCTGCCAGGCAGGCTCAGCTTTCTTTTTCAGTTTGAAGCGAATGCCAGAGCTCTTCCAGCGTGGCATTGGTGCTGTGTCTGGCGCGGTAGGAGCGGATCTCGAGCTGCGTACTCCACGCCGCGTCGCCCGCCCTGACCAGGCTGCCTTGTTGCAACGCATCGGCCACCGCGCTTTCCGGCACCCAGGCCACGCCATATCCTTCCTTGGCCATGTTCATCAGCAACATGGCCATGTCGGCTTCGTAGCACCGTTCAAGGAAATGCGCTGCCGGCGAATCCTTGAGAATGACGTCGACGATGCGCCCCAGAAAGGTGGTCGCGGTATAGGCGAGGTAAGGAATCGGGCTGTTTTTGCGCCCGGGCAGGCTGAACGCGGGTTTGCCGGATGCCAGGGCCGCCGACACCGGGATGAAGGCTTCCGATCCCAGGATCAGGTAATCGAACTTGTCCGGGTCGAGCAGGATCGGCGCGCGGGGATGGTGGTAGCAAAACATCAGGTCGCAACTGCCTTCGGACAGGGCGGTGACCGCATCCAGCACGTTTTCGGCCACGACCCGGGCATTGAACGGGCCATGGCGCAGCTGGAACTGCTTCATCCATTTGGGCAGGAAAGTCATCGAGAGCGTATGGCCGGCCCTCACCTGGATGGCCTTGCCGGGCATGCGCGTTTCCTGGCGGATATCGGCGCGGGCTTCCTGCAGGATTTTCAGCGCTTCGCGGCCCTCATCGCAGAACAGCTTCCCGGCCGGGGTCAACTCCACCGGGTAGGTGCCGCGGTTGACCAGCTCCGCGCCGACCCATTCTTCCAGCGAGCGGATGCGGCGCGACAGGGCCGATTGCGTGATGTGCCGGATCTCCGATGCGCGTGAAAAACTCTGCGTTTGCGCCAAAACCAGCAAATCGTCGATCCATCTCAAGTTCATGCGTCTTTACTCCGCTTCTGTTCTGACTCGCAGTCGATCGCTGCCGGCAACAGCGTAATCGTGCGATACACCCACCGCAAAGGTTAGTCCAAATCCGCATAACACTATGCCCGCTTCTCATCATGAGGGCGAGCTGGCGGCCCTAGAATTTGTCGACTCCCGCAATATTGGACACGACAGTCATGAAGACAAAAACCTTGGGCATCATCGGCGGACTGGGCGAGTTGGCCGGCGCGGATCTGTTCGGCAAGCTGGTTAAGGCGCATGCCAGGCAGGCGGACCGCGCGCCTTGCCATTTCCTGTACGAACAGCATCCGTACCGCGATGCCGGCGTGGCACTGACGCACGGCATGCGCATGACTTCGCGCAAGCTTTACGTGTTTCAAACCAGCCAGGCTTTTGCCGCGCGGCAGGCCGATGCCATTTTGCTGCCCTGTTTCGCAAGCCACGTCTTCCGCGATGAAATCCAGTCCGAGCTTGATATTCCGGTGCTGGACATGATGGATGCGCTGCGTTGCCACGTCGGGAAAACGGTTGTTCCGGGTGGCAGTTTGGGAATCCTGACTTCGGATTTCACTCGCGAGGCCAAGTTGTTCGAGCGTTATTTCGGCGAACGCTACCGCCTGGTCTATCCCTTGCCGCAACAGCAGTCGCGCTTGATGGATGCCGTGTATGGCCCGCACGGACTGCAGGCCGGGCATGCCGATGACGGGGTGCTGGACCGAGTGGAGCAGTCCTGCCGGGATCTGCTCGAACAGCCGGTCGACCTGCTGTTGCCGGGCTTCACCGAGCTGGCCTTGGTCTCGGCCTTCCTGGCGCTGCGCGGGATCGAACTCCCCGATATCAACGAAATTTATGCCGAATTTGCGCTCGCCGGCAGCGGGCCGATCAAACCGCCGCCTTTCAAGCTCGGCATCGTCGGCGGCGTCGGGCCTGCCGCGACCGTGGATTTCATGGGCAAGGTGATACGCAATACGCCAGCGGGGTGCGACCAGGACCATATCAAGATGGTGGTGGAACAGAACCCGCAAATCCCGGATCGAACCGCGCATCTGCTCCACGGCAGTACCGATCCGTCGGTGGCGCTGCTGGCCACCTGCCAACGCCTCGAAGCGGAGGGCGCGCAGGCCATCGCCATTCCCTGCAATACCGCGCATGCGTTTGTCGGGGAGATTCAGCCTTACCTGTCGGTGCCGATCATCAATATGCTGTCGACCACCGTTGCCCATATCCAGCAGCGCTTTGGCCGCACGCAAACGGTGGGTCTGCTGGCCACTGCGGGCACGGTGGCCTGCCGGGTCTACCATGCCATTGCCGAGCGGGCCGGGCTGCGGCTGATCGTTCCCGAGCCGGCCTATCAAGACAAGGTGATGAATGTGATTTATGGCGAATTCGGCGTAAAGGCAGGCTACACCGATGGCCGCTGCAAGGCGGAACTGCTGGAAGTCGCAGCGCATCTGGTCGAGGCGGGGGCGGGGATCTTGATCCTGGGGTGTACCGAGCTGCCTTTGCTGCTGCAGCAAACAGAGCATTATGAAATTGACGGCAGATCCGTCGCGCTGATCGACCCGACCGAAGTCCTGGCGCAGCGCTGTGTGCAATTGGCGAAACCATCTGTCCCGGCTACGGTGGCATTCGGCGAATGACGCCGGGCTTGCCGGCGGTTCGTCAACCATCCTTTCCGGTTATGGCGCCCTGCGCCACGGCGCCTCGCCAGCAAACTGCTGCGTCAGGAAATCCAGAAACGCGGTGACCTTGGCCGACAGGTTCATGCGTTCGGGGTAGACCGCGTAGATGTCCGCCGGCGGCAGCGACCAGTCGTCGAGCACTATGCACAGCCGTCCGGAAGCCAGATACGGGGCAATCTCCCACTCCGAGCGCATCAGGATGCCGTGGCCGTCGAGCCCCCATTGCAGGGTGGTTTCGCCGTCGTTGCTGCTCATTGCGCCGTGCACCTTCACCGTCTCCTGCTTGCGCCCGCGGCTCAGATGCCAGTTGCCATAGGCCGTGTCGTTCTCGCGCAGCACGATACAACGATGCCTGACCAGATCGTGCGGCAGCGCGGGCTTGCCTGCGCTCTTCAAATACAACGGCGACGCGCACAGCAGGCGACGGTTGGCGACGATCTTGCGCGCGATCAGCCGCGAATCGGGCAGATCGCCAAAGCGGATGCCGACATCGACGGCGTTCTCGGTCAGGTTCATCGGCTTGTCGGTCAGCTCCAGCTGCACTTCCACGTCCGGATACGCCTTGCGAAAAGCCGACACGATCGGTGCGACATAGCGCCGGCCGAAACCGAAAGTCGCGTTGATCCGCAGCAGTCCCTTCGGTACATCGCGGCTGCTGGAAACCTGGCGGTCGAGCTCGTCGAGTTCGGTCAACAGGCGTGATCCGGTCTTGAGATAGAGCTCGCCTTCGTGCGTGACGCTCAGCCGGCGCGTGGTGCGGTTGAGCAGGCGCACGCCCAGACGCTGCTCCAGTTGCGCCAGACGCGCGCTGACCGCTGGCGGCGTGATGCCGATTTCGCGCGCCAGCGCGGACAAGCTGCCAAGCTTGACCAGTTCGACGAAGAAACGCAGGTCGGAGACCGAATCCATTCAATCCTCAATTCATCCCGGAAAAGAAACGGACACGCCGCTACTTTTCAATTTAACTTAATTATCAATTAATTTAACAGCCATTTTGCAACCGGTATGCGTATTAAAGTTCGCTCACTCCAACGGTCGGCCCAATCCCGGTGTCGATCATCATCAAGGTAGAGTAGAAATGGTGGCGCGAACGCTGTACCAGAAACTGGTGGATTCGCACACGGTGGCGCGGATCGATGACCAGCATGTGCTGCTGTATGCGGATTTTCACATCATGAATGAATATACGAGCCCGCAGGCGTTCGGCGGACTCGCCGCCCGAGGCGCCGCGGTTCACCGCCCGGAACAACAGATGGGCGTGGTCGATCACGTGATTCCGACGCACCCGGACCCGGTGGCCAAGCGCACGATCCGCATCGAGGCCGCCGCAGCCCAGGCGGCGAACTTCACGCGCAACTGCGATCGTCACGGCATCCACCTGTTTGATGTCACCGATCCGGCGCAGGGCATCGAGCACGTGGTGGCGCCCGAGATCGGCCTGATCCGCCCCGGCATGGTCGTGCTCTGCGGCGACAGCCACACCACGACCTACGGCGCACTCGGTGCATTGGGTTTCGGCATCGGCACCTCCGAAGTCGAGCATGTGCTGGCGACGCAAACGCTGGTGTACCGCGTCTGCGGCAACATGCGCATCACGATCAACGGCAAGCTGCCATTCGGCACCACCTCCAAGGACGTGATCATGTACGTGGTCGCGCAGATCGGCGCACAGGGCGCGCGCGGCCTGGCGGTCGAATTCGATGGCAGCACCATCGCCGGCCTCTCGGCCGAAGCGCGCATGACGATCTGCAACATGACGGTCGAATCCGGCGCCCGCGCGGCCCTGATTGCGCCGGACGCCACCACTTTCGACTACGTCAAGGCGTATGCCACCGACATGCCGCCCGAGATGTTCGAGCAGGCCGTGGCGAGCTGGCGCGAGCTGAAGTCCGATGCCGGTGCCAGGTTCGACCAGCACTTCACTTTCGACGCGGCGGACATCGGCCCGTACGTGACCTGGGGCACCAGCCCGGACCAGGCCATTGCGATCGATGCGCGCATCCCCGCCGCCGATGCACTCGATGCCGACGCGATCAAGGCGCTCGACTATATCGGTCTGAAACCGGACGCCTCGCTGATCGGCACGCCGATCGACCGCGTGTTCATCGGTTCCTGCACCAACGCCCGCATCGAAGATCTGCGTCTCGCCGCCGACGTGATCCGTGGCCGCAAGGTGGCCCCGACGGTGCGCGCGATGGTGATTCCCGGCTCGGGCCTGGTGCGCGAACAGGCCGAAGCCGAGGGCCTGGTCCACGTATTCATTGATGCCGGGTTTGAATGGCGCCAGCCCGGCGGCTCGATGTGTCTTG
>Ga0316613_10000456_pt1 | contig 34175 bp, 25 predicted proteins | sample OWC_soil_day10_C_2_FD_207647 | JGI IMG/M metagenome (GOLD analysis project Ga0316613, IMG submission 207647) | Wetland soil microbial communities from Old Woman Creek delta, Ohio, United States - OWC_soil_day10_CT_b | ecosystem: Environmental > Terrestrial > Soil > Wetlands | place: USA: Ohio...
CGAGAAGGGCATGGACCTGGTCGACGCCACGATGCAGGCGGTGCGCATCCGCCTGCGCCCGATCCTGATGACCTCACTGTCGTTCGGCTTCGGCGTGCTGCCGCTCGCGATCGCGAGCGGCGCCGGCTCGGGGGCCCAGCGCGCGATCGGTACCGGCGTCCTGGGCGGGATGATCGCCGGCGTGGCGCTCGGCATCTTCTTCATACCGCTGTTCTTCGTCGTGGTGGAACGCCTGTTCGTCCAGCGCGGACAGGCCGCGCCATCGCGGGCGGGAGGCGATACCCATGACTAGAACCCTGGGGACGGCGAGCATCGTGGCGGCCGCCTTCCTTGCCGGCGGGTGTGGCGCGCTCGAACCGACGTTGCCTGCCGCCGCCCCGGCAATTCCGTCCGAGTGGCCGCTGCCGGCGAACACGTCGACGCCGGCGGCGGGGCCGGCCGAGGCCGCCGCGACCGCCGACATCGGCTGGCGCGACTTCTTCACCGATCCGAAGCTCAAGGACTTGATCGCGCGCGCGCTCGACAACAACCGTGACCTGCGCGTGGCGGTGCTCAACGTCGAGAGGGCACGCGCGCAGTACCGTATCCAGCGCGCCGACCGCGTGCCCTCGCTCAGCGCGAACGCGACGCTGGTCCGTACCGGCGGCGACGCGCCGGTGACCGACACCTACAGCGCCAACCTCGGCATCACCGAATTCGAGCTCGACCTGTTCGGACGCGTCCGCAATCTGAGCGATGCGGCGTTGCAGCGCTACTTCGCGCAGGAAGAAGCTCGTCGCAGCGCGCAGCTCACCCTGATCGCCGAGGTCGCCAGCGTTTACCTGACCTTGGCCGCAGACCAGGGGCAGCTCCAGGTCGCGCAGTCCACCCTCAAGACGCGGGAGGAAAACTACGCGCTCACCCGGAAGCGCTATGAGTTCGGCGCCGTGTCCGCACTCGACCTGAGCCAGGCGCGCACCCAGGTGGAGGCCGCGCGCGCCGACGCGGCGCGCTACGCGGGACTGGTGGCGCAGGACACGAACGCGCTCAATCTGCTGGTCGGCGCGCCGGTCGGGGCCGAACTGCTGCCCGCGGCCTTCGACGAGCCGGTCACCGGCATCGCGGCACTTCCTGCCGGCCTGCCGTCCGAGGTGCTGCTCCGTCGTCCCGACGTGCTGACCGCCGAGCACGTGCTGCGCGCCGCGAATGCGAACATCGGCGCAGCGCGCGCGGCCTTCTTCCCGTCGATTACCCTGACAGGCACCTACGGCTCCGTGAGCGACGAGTTGTCGGGCCTGTTCGACGCCGGCACCGGGACCTGGAGCTTCATCCCGCAGGTCAAGATGCCGATCTTCGACGGCGGCCGCCTGCGTGCAAACCTCGGCGTGGCCACGGCCGACCGCGACATCGCGCTCGCGCAGTACGAGAAGGCAATCCAGGCGGGTTTCCGCGAGGTCGCCGACGCGCTCGCCCTGACCGCCACGCTCGCCGAGCAGCGAGTGGCCATCCAGGCGACCGTCGATGCCGCTGCCGAGGCCGACCGGCTTTCGCGCGCGCGGTACGAAGCCGGACGCGACAGCTACCTGGTGCTGCTCGAATCGCAACGGACGCTGTACCTGGCCCAGCAAGCCCTGATCGTCACGCGGCTTGCCGAGCAGTCGAATCGCGTGACGCTTTACAAGGTGCTCGGCGGCGGCTGGAAGGAGGGCGGCCCATGAACCCGCGACCGACCTGCACGTCCAGGGACAGTCCGCGTGCCGAGGCCCAGCGCGAGCGCATCCTGTGCGCCGCCCAGAAGTGCTTCATCGAACACGGGTTTCACGCGGCCAGCATGGCGAACATTGCCGAGACCGCGCAGATGAGCGCGGGGCTGATGTACCGCTATTTCGAGAACAAGAATGCGATCGTGCTCGCGATCATCGAGCGCCAGCTGCAGGAAGGCCGGGGCCAGATCGCGCGGCTGCACTCGTCGTCCGAACTCGCCGCGGAGCTGCTTCACGTGTTCTCCCGCTGGCAGGCTCGCGACCCGAGCGTGATGAACGCGGCGCTGTTCCTCGAGATGAGCGCCGAGGCCACGCGCGACCCGCAGATCGCCGCTGCGCTGCGCGCCTCGGACGAATTGATACTCGCGGACCTCCAGTCCTGGATGAATCGCAGCCGCGAGGACGGAGGACTGGGGCTTCCCCCTGAAACGATCGCGACCCGCGCCTACCTGCTGCAGTGCCTCATCAAGGGCCTGACGGTCAGCGCCGTCCGCCAGCCCGACGTGGATTCGCGGATCTTGAAGGACGCGATCGACAAGGTCGTGGACAGGCTGTTGTCGCCTTGATGCGACATCAGTCGCCGTATGTCATTGATACAGTTGCATTACTGCACCGCACAATTCGGGCCTCGCGCAGACCGCCCGCGACGTCGCCTCGCCATCGAAGCAAGTGCTTGCCCGGGTTGAAGAATTTGCTATTGCGGCAGCGCAGCAAAGCAGGGCATATTCGACGTTGACGCGGGGCATTTCGCCCCGCCCCACACTGCGAGGACCTGCAGCTGTGATGACCGCTTTCTGGATCCTGCTCATCGTCGGCGGCGCGCTCTATCTCGCGTACCAGCGAATTTCGCTCGGCGTCGCGACGCTCGCCGTCGGCGCCGCGCTCGTCGCCTACAGCCTGCTCGGCAGCGCCCCGCTGCCGTGGCTCGTCGTGCTGTGGACTGGCTTCGCGGTGCTGGCGTTGCTCAACGTCGGCGCATTCCGCATGCGCTACATCACGAAGCCATTCCTGGTGGTTTACCGGCGCATGCTGCCCGCCATGTCCGACACCGAGCGCGAGGCGCTCGAGGCCGGCACGGTCTGGTGGGACGGCGAGCTCTTCACCGGCAAGCCCGACTGGCCGAAGCTGCTCTCGGCCAAGGCACCGAAGCTCTCCCCCGAGGAACAGGCGTTCCTCGACGGACCCTGCGAGGAACTGTGCCGCATGCTCGACGAGTGGGACATCACCCACCGCCGCGCCGACCTCCCGCCGCACGTCTGGGATTACCTGAAGAAGAAGGGCTTCTTCGCGATGATCATCCCGAAGAAGTACGGCGGCCTCGAGTTCTCGGCGTATGCCCACTCCTGCGTGCTGGTGAAACTCGCGAGCCGGAGTGCCACGGCATCGTCGACCGTGGCCGTGCCGAATTCACTCGGCCCGGCCGAGTTGCTGCTCCACTACGGCACCGAGGAACAGAAGAACCACTACCTCCCGCGGCTCGCGCGCGGCGAGGACGTGCCCTGCTTCGCGCTGACCGGTCCGCGTGCCGGCTCGGATGCGGCGTCGATCCCGGACACGGGCGTCGTCTGCCGAGGCGTGTACGAGGGCAAGGACGTGGTCGGCGTCCGCCTGAATTTCTCCAAGCGCTACATCACGCTCGCGCCGGTCGCCACCGTCATCGGCCTCGCATTCAAGCTCTACGATCCGGACAAACTGCTCGGCGGCGACAAGACCGATTACGGCATCACGTGCGCCCTCATTCCGCGCGGCACACCGGGCGTCACGATCGGGCGGCGTCACTTCCCGCTCAACGTACCGTTCCAGAACGGGCCGCTGTCGGGCAAGGACGTGTTCGTGCCGCTCGACGCGATCATCGGCGGGCCGGCGATGGCAGGCCAGGGCTGGCGCATGCTGGTCGAGCAACTCTCGGTCGGCCGCTGCATCTCGCTGCCGTCGAGCGCCACGGGCGGCGCGAAGGCGGGCACCTACGCTTCGACCGCGTACGCGCGCATCCGCAAGCAGTTCAGCCAGCCGATCGGCCGGTTCGAGGGCGTCGAGGCGGCGCTCACGCGCATGGCGGGCGCCACTTACATCGTGGATGCCGCTCGCTCCGTCACGACCGGCGCGATCGACGGCGGTGAGAAACCGTCGGTCCCGGCGGCGATGCTGAAGTACCACTGCACCGAACTCGGACGCAAGGTCGCGAATGATGCGATGGACGTGCACGGCGGCAAGGGCATCAGCCTCGGACCGAAGAACTACCTCGGCCGCGGCTACCAGGTGGTGCCGGTCGCGATCACCGTCGAGGGCGCGAACATCCTCACGCGCAGCCTGATGATCCTCGGGCAGGGCGCGATCCGCTGCCATCCGTACGTGCTGAAGGAGATGAGCGCGGCCAAGGAGAAGGACAAGGCGAAGAGCCTGCGCGATTTCGACGCGGCGCTGTTCGGCCACATCGGCTACACGCTGTCGAATGCCGCTCGCTCGTTCGTGTTGTCCGCGACGCTTGCCCGCTTCTCGAGGACGCCGGACGACGGACCGACGCGCCGCTTCTACCAGCACATCAACAAGTTCAGCGCGCAGTTCGCGTTCGCCACCGACATGGCGATGCTGACGCTGGGCGGCTACCTGAAGCAGAAGGAGCACCTCTCCGCACGGCTGGGTGACGTGCTCTCGTCGCTCTACATGGCCTCCATGGTGCTGAAACATTACGAGAACCAGGGGCGTCCCGCGGAGGATCTGCCGCTGGTCGAGTGGAGTTGCCGGACGCTGCTCTACGAGGCACAGGAGCAACTGCATGGCTTCCTGCGCAACTTTCCGAACCGCTGGGTAGCACGACTGATGCGGCTGGTGATCTTCCCGCGCGGTCGCACGTACTCCGCACCGAGCGATCGCCTCGGCCGCAGGATCGTCGAGCCGCTGATGGTGCCCTCGGAGACGCGCGAACGCCTGTGCGATGGCATCTACAAGACGGTCGAGCCCGGCAATCCCATCGGGCTGCTGCAGGAGGCGCTCGTGCTCTCGGTAAACGCCGAGCCGCTCGAGAAGCGCCTGCGCGTCGAGGGCGTGAAGACCGGGCGCATCACGGCGCTCGACCTGCCGGGCCAGGTCGAGCAGGCGCTGGCGATCGGACTGCTGAACGCGTCGGAGGCGCAGCTGCTGCTCGAGTACGACCGCAAGGTCATGGACATCGTGAACGTGGACGACTTCACGACCGAGGAGCTGATGGCGGGCGTACAGGCGGGGGCGTCGGCGACTCCGCTGCGCCAGATTGCGTGACGACCACCTGAGGCATCCGGGGCCGGGCGGCGCGAGCACCGTCCGGCCCCTTTCGTTTTGGTAACCTTGCGCGCGTGAGCGAGCAGCCCCCGGAAGCAGACGACGTCGTCTACGAGGTCAACCTCGACGCCGATGCCGAGATCGCCGGGCCGTTCGACACGTGGTTGCGAGACCACATCGCGGACATGCTCGTCCTGCCCGGCTTCCAGTCCGCCGAGATCCTGAGCGACGAAGGCACCGCCGCCGGCCGGATCAGCCGCATCGTCCAGTACCGGCTGCGCGACCAGGCCGCGCTCGACGCCTATCTCCGCGACCATGCACCGCGCATGCGGGCCCAGGGCGTGGAGCGCTTCGGCAATCGGTTCTCCGCCGAGCGACGAGTGCTCGCGCACCGCGAGGAATTCATCCGCGGCAGGGTGTCGACCGAGAATTGCCTCAATTGCGGCGAGGTGCTCACCGGCCAGCACTGCTCGCATTGCGGGCAGCGGGCGAAAGTGCGCGTGCTCTCGCTGTGGGGCATGACGAAGGACGTGCTGGGCGACGTCCTCGACTGGGACGCACGCGTGTGGCGCACGTTGCGGCCGCTCGCCTTCAAGCCGGGATTGCTCACCCAGGACTACCTGCGCGGTCGCCGGGCGAGCTACACGCCACCGTTCCGCATGTACCTGATCCTGAGCGTCGCATTCTTCCTGGTCGCATCGCTCGGCAACGACCCCGGCGGCGGGATCAAGTTCAATCTGGACGGGGACAGCGCGAACATCCAGCTCACGGATGACGGAAAGAGCACCGATGCTCCCGCAGCACCCACGGAGAAGGCCACGCCGAAGCTCGATGCGGACGCCCAGCGGCTCGTGGACCAGATCGTGAGGCGCATGCCCGAGGCAGACCGGGCCAGGGCTCGTGCCGAAATGGAAGCCGAATTCAGCAAGCTCACGCCGGAGGAACTGGCGCCCGTAAAGAAGGTGCTGAATGACCCGTGCAGCGAGGAAAACCTGCACGTCGACATCGGCCCGTTGGGCGAGAAGTACGAATCGCGCCTGCGCACCGCCTGCAGCCGGATCATGGCGGACACGCCGAGCTTCGGCAGGGCGCTGTACGAGAACATCCCGAAGATGATGTTCATCTTCCTGCCGCTGATCGGCGCGGTCATGTACATGCTGTACCTTGGCTCGGGTCGGTACTACGTCGAACACCTGCTGTTCGTCGTGCACTACCACGCGTTCTTCTTCCTCGGCGGACTCACGATCCTGCTGCTCGAGCGGATCGCCGCCGCAACGGCTGGAACCGGCCTGGGACCAGTGGCCGCCTTCGTCGAAGGCCTCGTCACCGCCACCTTCGTGGTTTACGTGCCGTACTACCTCTACCGGGCGATGCGCCGTGTCTACGGCCAGGGACGCATCGTCACGCTGGCGAAGTACTCGGTCCTCGGCATCGCGTACCTCTTCTGCATGGTGATCACCGCGGTCGGTCTGCTTTTCTACACGGCGCTGACCCTCTGAGTCGTCGGCCCGCGGCGACGTATGATTGCGCGATGGACGAGCGATACATCCTGCACGTGGACATGGATGCCTTCTATGCGTCGGTCGAGCAGCGGGACGACGCATCGCTGCGCGGCAAGCCCGTGATCGTCGGCGGCACCGGCCCACGAGGTGTCGTGGCCGCCGCGAGTTACGAGGTGCGGAAATTCGGCGTGCATTCCGCCATGCCGATGCGCGAGGCGCTGCGCCGCTGCCCGGAGGCGGTCTGCGTACACCCGCGCATGTCTCATTACGCCGCCGTGTCGCAGCAGATCTTCGCGGTCTTCCACGAGTTCACGCCGCTCGTGCAGGGGCTTTCGCTCGACGAGGCATTCCTCGACGTCACCGCCAGCACGGGCGCCTTTGGACCGGCCGAACAGATTGCGCGGGAGATCAAGCAGCGCATCCGTGAGCGCACCGCGCTCACGGCGTCGGTCGGAGTGGCGCCGAACAAGCTCGTGGCCAAGATCGCCTCCGACCTGCGCAAGCCCGACGGCCTCGTGGTCGTGCGGCCGGAAGACGTGCGCTCGCTGCTCGACCCCCTGCCGATCCGCAAACTCTTCGGCCTTGGCGCGAAGACGGCCCCCAGGGTCGAAGCGCTCGGGATACTCACGCTCGGCGAGTTGAGCCGGGCCAACACGTCACGCCTGCGCCTGGTCTTCGGTCGTTACACCGAGCGCGTACAGCAGCGCTCTGCCGGCATCGACGATCGCCCCGTGATTCCGGACCTGGACGAGAAGCAGATCAGTGCCGAGGAAACCTTCGATTCGGACATCGCGGAGCCGGCGCGCCTGCGCGCCGAGATCACGCGCCTCGCCGACAAGACGTGCAGGCGGCTGCGCGCGAAGCAACTCGCCGCGGCCTGCGTCGTCGTCAAGATTCGGCGCAGGGACTTCACGACGTACACGCGCCAGCGCCACATCGAACCGCCCACGCAGGAAACGCGCGTCGTCGCCGATGTGGCCACCGAGCTGCTCGATGCCTGGCTCGCGGCTCAGCCGGGCACCGCGTTGCGGCTGCTCGGCGTCGGGGTGAGTGACCTCGCGCCCGCGACGCAACTGGACCTGTTCGCGGCGCCGGAGTCCGTGAAGAACCGCGGGCTGGACGCCGCGGTGGACCAGATCCGTGAACGCTTTGGAAATGTCGCGGTCAAGCGGGCCAGCACCCTTGGTGGCCCATCCGGCGCAACCACCCGCAAGCGCTAGCCTTGCCCGCCCCGGGCAGGCATCATTGGCGACCGACCCTACGTAAGCGCCGAGCACGGCCTAAGCCCGCATGTACACGAGCTTTTTCGGACTCCAGGAAAAGCCGTTCGCGATCACCCCGGACCCCCGCTACCTGTACCTCAGCGAGCGGCACGCGGAGGCGCTCGCGCACCTGCTGTACGGCATCAACGAGGCCGGTGGGTTCATCCAGCTCACGGGCGAGGTGGGCACGGGCAAGACGACCGTCATCCGCAGCCTTCTTGAGCAGCTGCCGGGCCACGCAGACGTCGCGCTGATCCTGAATCCGCGCATCACGCCGGCAGAGTTCCTGCTCACGATCTGCGAGGAACTGCATGTCCACGTCCCGGAATCCGGCCGCGGCAGCACCAAGACGCTGATGGACCTGCTCGGGCGCCACCTGCTCGACACGCACGCGCGCGGTCGCCGCGTGGTGCTGATCGTCGACGAAGCGCAGAACCTCGGCATCCAGACGCTCGAACAGGTCCGGCTGCTCACCAACCTCGAAACGGCCACGACGAAGCTGTTGCAGATCATCCTGATCGGGCAGCCCGAACTGCGCGAGTTGCTGGACAAGCCGGAACTGCGCCAGCTTGCCCAGCGCATCACCGGCCGGTACCACCTGAGCCCGCTGTCCACGGAAGAAACCGCGGGCTACGTCAAACACCGCATGCGGGTGGCCGGGGCCACGGCAGAGGCGTTTACGCCGTCGGCCTTGCGCGAGATCCACCGCCTGAGCCACGGCATTCCGCGCGTCATCAACGTGATCTGCGACCGGGCGCTGCTCGGCGCGTTCACGCAGGAAGACCATCGGGTCGGCCCCAAGCTGGTCCGCCAGGCGGCGTCCGAGGTGTACGGCCGGCCGATTCCAGCGCCATGGCTCAAATGGGTGACTGCGGTCGCGGTCAGCGGGGCCGTACTGCTCGTCGCAGTCGGCCTGTGGACGTTCCTGGCCAGCCGCCCGGGCGAGGCGCCTGCGGTTTCCTCCGCCGCGCCAGCCCCGGTGGTCAACCCGCCGGAGACCGCGACGCCGGCACCGGCCGTGGAGTCCGTGCCGCTCGCGCAGTTGCTCGTGCGTCACGGCAACGACACCACCACCGAATCCGCCATGGGCAAGCTGTTCGGCCTGTGGGGTGCGACATATGACCCGACCCGCGGCCGCGGGTGCGACCAGGCGGCGAAACAGGGTCTCGAGTGTCTGTTCCAGAAGGGCTCCTGGGCCCAGCTGCGGACGCTCAACCGTCCGGCGATCCTCACGCTGACCGACGACGTGGGTCGTACGCATCAAGTGGTGCTCACCGGGCTCGGCGACGAGTTCGCGACGTTCGAGCTCGGCGGCGAATCGCGCGAAGTCTCGATTACGGCTGCCTCGCGGTACTGGTTCGGGGATTTCCTGCTCCTGTGGCGGCCGCCACTCGCCGTGGCCAAGGTGCTCACGCCCGGCACCCGGGGCGAGGACGTGCGCTGGCTGCGCGAGAGCCTGCGCGCGGCACAGGGACTCCCGCCTGTGCCCGCAGGCAACGACGTCTACGACGAGGAACTGGGGCGCCTGGTGCAGGATTTCCAGCGACAGCATCGCCTGACCGTCGACGGTGTGGCGGGCGTGCAGACCCAGATCGTGCTCGACACGGTCCTCAGCGCAACCGGCTCGCCCACGATCCTCGCACCGACCGCGGGAGGCTGACGGGAATGTCGTTCATCCTCGACGCACTGCGAAAATCCGAGCACGAACGCCAGCGGCAGACCGGCCCCGGGCTGGCGGAGGTCGCGGTCGCGCCCCCCAGGACCCGGACCAACGTCTGGGCCACGGCGGCGATCGCCCTGCTCGTCGTCAACCTGGTCGCGATCGGGGTCCTGCTGTTGCGCAAGGCCCGGGACGAGCCGACGGCCGGCCCTGCACCGGCCGCCGAGCAGGCGGCACCGCCCACCGTCGCAGCTCCGGCCATCAGCACGCCGCCACCGGCCACGGCCGCAGCGCCGGCACCCCAGGCTTCGATCACGCAGACCGTGTCCGAGCCGCCGCCGATGTTGCGGCCCGCGGAGCCGGGCCCTGTCGCGCCGGCGACGCGCAATCCGCTCGAAGATCAGGTGTCCGATTACGCACCTCCCATCGATCCGCGGATGCAGGCTGCCGCAGCCGCCCCACCCGAGGGCCCGCCGGCCGTCACGCGCAGGCCGTCGACCGGTGGGTCGGTGGTGTACGAATCGCTGCCCGAGGCGTACCCGAACGGATCGTCCCAGTACGCGGCGCAGACCGGCGCCTCGGCGGGCCTGCCCACCGCAGACGAATTTGCGGCGCGCGTCGGCCTGCCCGAGCTCAAGCTCGAGCTGCACGTGTATTCGAACCGGCCGCAGGAGCGCGTCGCCTTCATCAATTCGCACAAGTACCGCGAGGGCGACACGCTGGCCGAGGGGCCGCAGGTCGAGCAGATCACACCGGACGGCGTGGTGCTGAGCCTGCGAGGCAGCAAGTTCCTGCTTCCACGCGAGTGATCAGGGAGACGGTCGGGTGAGTGCCGCTGCGGTGATGGCCGATAGCCTCGACGGGCTGCGACTCAATCGCGCGCTCAAGGCCGGTATCGTCCGCCTGCTGTCCCGCCAGGAGCACCTCAACAAAATCAACGTGTTCCCCGTGCCCGACGGCGACACGGGAACGAATCTCGCGCTCACCATGCACGCGGTGCTCGGCACCCTGCAACGATGGCCGGACAAGCACGCGGGCAAGACCCTGACGCGCGTTGCGGACGCCGCGCTCGACGGCGCACGCGGTAACTCCGGCGCCATCCTCGCCCAGTTCTTCCTCGGCCTGTGCGACAAGCTCGGCCATCTCGGGCGCCTGAGCCCGGAGGATTTTGCGGACGGGGTGCACGGCGGCGCCGCCTACGCGCGCGACAGCCTGAGCGAGCCACGCGAGGGCACGATCCTGACAGTGCTCACCGATTTCGCGCGCGAGGTACAGAGCGTCCGCCGCGAGGGCGTGCGCGACTTCCGCGGGCTGCTGCTCAGGGGCGTCCGTGCGGCACAGGTCTCGCTCGAGCGGACGCCGCTCCAGCTCGAGGTGCTGCGCAAGGCCAACGTGGTCGACGCCGGGGCGCAGGGCTTCGTCGAGCTGATCGCCGGTATGACCGATTACATCGAGAGCGGCTCCGAGGACGATCCGCCCGTGCCCGAGCACGCGGTGCTCGATGCAGGCGCGGAGGCGACCGCCGGCGGCGAGGAGGACCTCACGCACCGCTACTGCACCGAGTGCCTGGTCGTGGGCGAACGGGTCGACCGTCGGCACCTCCGCGAGCAGCTCTCCGCCGTCGGCAGCAGCCTCGTCGTAGCGGGACTGCAGAAGAAGGTCCGCGTGCACATTCACGTCAACGACCCCGCGGAGGTGTTCCGCATCGCCGCGCGGTTCGGCGAAGTCTCGGCCGAGAAGGCCGACGACATGCAACGGCAGCAACACTCCGCCCACTCGACCGGCCGCAAGGTCACCATCGTGACCGACTCCGCCGCGGACATCCCAGAGGACGAGATGGACCGGCTCGGTATCAACCTGGTCCCGGTGCGGGTGCATTTCGGCGACCGCAGCTATCTGGACAAGGTGGGCATCACCCCCGAGGAATTCTTTGCCGAACTCGTCCGCAACCCGGCGCACCCGAAGACCTCGCAGCCGCCGCCGGGTGACTTCCGCCGGCAATTCGAGTTCCTGGGCTCGCATTTCGAGTCGGTGATTTCGATCAATCTCACGCGGCAGGTGAGCGGCACGTGCGGCGCGGCGGAGACGGCCGCGAGCCGCACGACGACCCACGGCACCGTGACCGTGATCGACAGCATGAACGCCTCGGTCGGCCAGGGACTCGTTGCGATGTATGCAGCGGAATGCGCCGACGCAGGTTATTCGGCCGACCGCGTCATCCAGGCGACCCGGGCCATCCTGCCGAAAACGCGGACGTTCGGTCTCGTCGGCTCGCTCGAATACGCGGTGCGCGGCGGGCGCGTGCCGCGCTGGGTCAAGAGCGTGGCCGACGCGTTGCAGCTCATGCCCATCCTGCACGCCGACCGCAAGGGCCGCGTCACGGCGGGCGGAGTGCTGTTCGGGCGCAGGCACCTGAAGGAGAAATTTGCGCGCCTGGTCCGTCGCCGCATGCGCGATGACTGCAAGTATCGCGTCCTCGTCGGCCACGCCAACTGCGAGGCCGACGGGCACTGGCTGCTCGAGCGGCTGACCGGCGACAACGTCGCCTACGGACGCGTGCTGCCCCTCGGCAGCGCGCTCGGCGCGCACGGCGGACCCGGGATGCTGGTCGTCTCCCTGCAGGAATACGAGCCACCGAAATGAAGGTTGAAACGATCGCGGTCCATGCGGGGCGCGAGCCCGATCCCTCGACCGGCGCGCTGCGCGAGCCGATCCACCTCTCGACGACGTTCGAGCGTGGGGAGGACGGCAACTATCCTCACGGCTACTACTACTCCCGCGCCGGCAATCCCAACCGTGCCTCCCTCGAGCGCGCGATCGCCGCCCTCGAAGGCGGCGCGGACGCGGTGTCGTTCGCGTCGGGCTCCGCGGCAACACTCGCCGCCTTCACGCTGGCCGCACCCGGCGGCCACATCGTCTGCTCGTCGGACTGCTACCACGGCACGGCGAAGCAACTCCGGGACCTGTTGCCCGCATGGGGCCTGACCGCGGAATTCGTCGACACGACGGACCTGGGCGCTGTCGAGCATGCGCTTCGGTTGCCGACGGCCCTCTTGTGGGTCGAGACGCCGTCGAACCCTCTGCTGCGGGTCAGCGACATCGCCGCACTGTCACGCCTGGCCAGGGTCCACGGTGCACTCCTCGGCTGCGACAACACCTTTGCGAGCCCCATCCTGCAGAGGCCGTTCGAGTTCGGCGCCGACCTCGTGATGCACAGCACCACGAAATACCTCGGCGGGCACAGCGACGTACTTGGCGGAATCGTCGTGCTGCGAGAGGCCGGATCCGGTTTGAGCCGCCTGCGTGAATTCCAGGGCGCCGGCGGTGGCGTCCCGTCGCCGTTCGACTGCTGGCTGCTGCTGCGCAGCCTCGCGACGTTGCCGCTGCGCGTCCGCGCGCAGGCCGCGAGTGCCCTGGAGGTGGCGCAGTTCCTGGCGGCCGACGAGCGGATCGAGAAGGTGTACTACCCGGGACTCGCGACCCACCCGGGACACGCCCTTGCCGCGCGACAGATGCGCGACGGCTTCGGCGCAGTGGTGTCCTGCCAGGTGCGGGGCGGCGCGCCCGAGGCCCTCTCCTCGGCGGCGCGCGCGAAGCTCTTCACGCGAGCGACGAGCCTCGGCGGCGTCGAGAGCCTGATCGAGCACCGCGCGTCCATGGAAGGCCCGTACAGCTACACGCCGCAGAACCTTCTGCGCCTCTCCATCGGGCTCGAGAATGTCGCCGACCTGATCGCGGATCTCGATCAAGCGCTCGACGGCTGAGGGCTCGCTACTGCCCGGCCGCCTTCGCCCCCGCCGGACGTTCGACAGGCAGGCCCTTCGCTTCCCACGCCATCATGTCCCCGTCGAGGTGCCCGAGGCGTGTGTATCCCTTCGCTGCCAGCGCTTCGGCGGCGAGGGCGGACCGCCGTCCGGAGCGGCAGTAGATGACGACGTCCTTGTCTTTCGGTACGTCCGTCACTCGCGCGGCGACCTGATCGTGCGGGATGTTGACCGCCCCGGGGACGTGTCCCGCGGCAAATTCCTCAGGCGTGCGCACGTCGAGCACGAAAAGCGCCGGATCGCCCTTCTGCTGCCGCGCGAGCAACGCCTCCTGGGACACGAGGGAGACAGCGGGCTCCGCGGCGAAGGCCAGGGTCGCGACGAGGAGAGTGCCAAATGTAAGCGTGAGGTTGCGGATCATGGTTCAGTTCTCCTGCTTGGTGCTCCCCAGCGCTGGGGCACCTTGAGTAGCTTGCTCGTATCGTAGCCGAGGTCGGCAACCTTCCTGGCGAGCCGGGCATATTCGGCATCAGGCAACGTCGGCGAGCGGGCCATGATCCATACGTAGTCGCGCCGGCTGCGCGCGATGATCGTCTCGCTGTAGTCGGCGTCCACGTGTGCAATCAGGTACTCGGCCTTGATCGGCCAGATGAACTGCATGCCCCAGACGGCGTTGGAAGCCGGGTCGCGTACGAATCCCCTCGGCCGCATCACCTTCTCGGGTCCGTCGAAGGAGCCGTCGCGGTAGGTGAACGTGGTCGCAATCGAGCCATCCTGGTCCAGGCGGTAGGATTCGACGGCGTTGTGCGCGCCGCGCTCCATGGATGTCGGGATGCTCGCGATCACGTACCAGTCGCCCATGAAGCGCTCGAGGTCGACGCTGCGCGCGACCGGGATGGCGGGCGTGGACGAGCAGGCTGACAACATGCAGGTGAGCGCGAGCGCGCCCTGGCGGCGGCCGGTCATCATCGGGACTTCTCCTTGCGGGACCATCGTTTCGCTGCGGCCCGCTGGCCGGTTTCAGACTCCGGCGTTTCTTCAGATTCCCTCGATAGAACTAGCGGATATCGCTTGCGCATAAGGCATCGCGCCAGTATTGTTAACGAATAGTTTACTTGAGGGGTCCCGGATGTCCGGCGATACCGACCGCGTGCCGTTGAACGCCCTGCGGGTCTTCGAGGCCGTCGCGACGCACCTCAGCTTCACGGCCGCGGCCAGGGAGCTCGGCGTGACGACGGCGGCCGTCAGCGCCCAGATCAAGTCGCTGGAGGCGGACATCGGCGTCCCGCTGTTTCGACGGCACACGCGGGCAGTGGCGCTGACCCAGGAAGGGGCGGAACTGCTCCCCGGCGTGCGGCGCGGGCTGGACGAACTCCGCCGCGCGGTGGACCGCATCCGGCGCGAGCGCGTTGGCGGCATGCTGAACCTGAGCGTTCCGAGCGAATTCCTGCAGCGCTGGCTGCTGCCGCGTCTTGGCGAGTTCACACGGAGGCATCCCGAGATCGAGGTCCGCTTCGGCCCCGCCCGGCCGGCGCTCGATTTCAGCCGCGACGACTTCCATGCCGCGATCCTGTACGGATCGGGCAACTGGCCGGGCCTCAAGTCGGAACGGCTGCTCGAGGAATGGGTGTTCCCGGTCTGCAGCCCGGCATTGCTCGCCAGGCTGGGCCCGATCGAGACGCTCAACGACTTCGCGCGTTATCCGCTGATCCACAGCCGCTCCGAGCCCTGGCCGGACTGGCTCCGCCGGGTCGGTGGGGACACGACCCGCACCGACACGACCCCGGTGACCGAGGACTCTGCCGCGACGCTGGCCGCGGTCGAGCAAGGCAAGGGCGTGGCCCTCGCCCGTTGGTCCCTCGTCGCGGCAGACCTCGCCGCGGGACGACTGGTGCGCCCCATGCTGCCAAGCGTGCAGCAGCGCAGCGCATGGCACCTCGTCGCGCCCCCGGAGAATTTCTCGCTGCCGAAAGTGGTTCGGTTCCGGGGCTGGCTGGTGGAGTGCTGCCGCGAGTTCCCGCCGCCCACGGGCGAGACCCTGGCGGCGGAATAGTCCTGCTGGGCGCCGGTCTCTACGGCAGCCGGAGCTGCGCGATCACCGGGCGGTGATCGGACCCGATCGACGGGCCAACCTCGGCGCGCTCGACGCAGACCTCGGGCGAAACGAGCACGTGATCGACGGGCAGGGCGAGCGGCCAGAAGCCCACTTGCCAGGTCGGTCGCCACTGGTGTCCGTCCATCCCGTCGCGCAGACCGGCCTGGCGCAGGAACTCCGCGAACACCGGCGAGTACGGCGTGAGGTTGAGGTCACCGAGTGCCACTACTGGCAGGTCATGGCTCGCGACCAGCCTGGCGGCTTCGCGCAGGGACCGGTCGCGAGCTCGCGCGAGACTGGGCGTGATCGGCCAGCGCGTATGCAACCCGAGGACCTGCAGGCCGTGTCCGCCCGCATCCAGCCGCCCGACGAGCGAGGGCAGGCCGTCTTCCGCGAGGTCCACCTGCGTCACCGCATCGAGCGGCCAGCGACTCAGGATTCCGATGCCGTAGGGGTCCTCGCGGACGAGGAACTTCCGGTACGGATAGCCGGGTTGCCTGGCGAGATCGGCCGCCCAGGCGGCCGTCAGCTCCTGCACCACGACGACGTCGGCCGGGTGTGCCGCCAGCCAGTCCAGGAACTGCTGGTGGTCACCGTTTCTGTACCGTACATTGGCCGTAACCACAGTGAGCGCCGGGCCGCCGCACTCGGTAACGCGCTCGCTGGCCAGGGCGTCCTCGGCGGCGGGCAGTGCATGGAACAGTGCGAGCGCAACGGCGAGTACGGCGGTCCGGGGATGGCGTAGCCAGACCAGCACCGGCGCGAGGACGAGCGCGAGCGCCGCGTACTGCACGCGGAAATGCGCGAACAGCTCGAATGGCCAGCCGAGCGGCGCGAGCAGTGCGAACACCGTCGCGGCACAGAGGCCTATGAGCAGAGGTGCCGGGTTTAACGTTTTAAACGTTCGCAAGGTGTCGCACAGAATACCCCGCAAACGTTTAAAACGTTAAACCCGGCACCTCTCTCAGATGGAAAACAGGATCAGCGCGAGGACGACACCGAGCAGTGGCACGACCGCCGTCAGGCAGAAGACCGGCCAGTACGCGGACTGGTGCGTTTCACGGCACACGCCCCGGATGGTCGTGACCACGTACCCGTTGTGAGGCAGCGAGTCGAGGCCGCCGGACGCAATCGCGACGACCCGGTGCAACGCCTGAGGGTCCACCCCGAGCCCGAGGTAGTGGGGCGCGAGGATCGGCAGGGCGATGACCTGCCCGCCCGATGCCGAACCAGTGAGTCCCGCGATCAGCGTCACGGCGATGGCGGCGCTGATGAGCGGGTCGCCCGGCAGCGACGTCAGGCCGTCCACTGCGGCACCGAACGCGGGCGACAGCTTGGCGATCGCGCCGAAACCGACGACCGCAGCCGTATTGGCGATGGCGATCAACGCACCGAGCGCGCCGTTCGTGACCGCGTGCGACAGGTTCACGAAGTACTTCCGGTTGACGACCAGCACCGCCAGGACACCTGACAGCAGTGCGACGATCAGTGCCGACTGCTTCAGCGTGTCGTGCAGGGCGAACGCGACGCCGAGCACGGCAGCGAGCGGCAGGAGGCCACTGGCCGGATGCGGCAGGCCGCCCGTCTTCGGCTGCGGATCGCTGTCGCGCTGCTCGTATCGCTCGCCGGAGGCGAGCGCACGATTCACCATCCACTTGAGCCACATGAAGCCGAACACCGCCATGCCCACGGCGACGACGAGGCTCACCTGCCAGGCCGCGTACGGCGTGGTGCCGAGATACTCGATCGGGATCCAGTTCTGGATCTCCGGCGAACCCGCCGACGTCATGGTGAATGTCACGGACCCGAAGGCGATCGCCGACGGAATGAACCTTCGCGGCAACCCCGCGTCGCGAAACAGCGCAAGCGCCAGCGGAAAGACGGAGAACGCCACCACGAACAGGCTCACGCCGCCGTAGGTGAGGAGTGCGCAAGCACCCACGATCGCGATCAGCGCGTGCTTTGCACCGAAGCGCTGCACGACCCACTGCGCGACGCTGTCCGCGGCGCCGCTGTCCTCCATCACCTTGCCGAACACCGAGCCGAGCAGGAACACGAGGAACCACGAGGCGATGAATCCCGTGAATCCGCTCATGTAACCAGCGGTGAAACTGGCGGCGCCCTCGGCCGCGGTCTGCGGAAACAAGGGAAGCCCGAATGACAGCGCGAGCAGCAGCGCGCAGACCGGCGCCGCGATCAGGAGATCCACGCCGCGCATCGTCAATACGATGAGCAGCGCCAGCGCCCCGATGAGACCGATCCACTCGAGGATCATGGGAGGCTCGCCAGGAACCGGTCGATGGCAGCGACGCACTCCGGCTCGTCGAGCATCGGCGGGTGGCCGCGTCCGGGCACCGTGAGGCACTCCAGGTCGGGTTTCTCGGCGGCCATCCGGTCGAACGTCGGCACCGAGAGCACGTCCGAAATCTCGCCGCGGATCGCGAGCGTAGGCACCGGTTTCAGCGCCGCGAACAACGGCCAGAGATCGGGAGCCGCCGCCGCAGGGGCCGCGCGGACGGCCTCGCCAATCATCGGGTCCATGTCGAGGCGTGGCACGCCGACGACCTCCGTGTAGCTGCGGCGGGCGAATGCGAGCCACTCGTCGTCGCCAAGCCCGGGCAGCGCGAGTCCGTACGTGGCGCGCGCCTGCTCGGCCGCGTCCGCCCAGCTCGTGACCGGCGTGTGCCGGCCGACATACGCGGCGATCCGCTGCAGGCCTTCCGGGGCGACCTCCGGTCCGACGTCGTTCAGCACGACCCCGGCCACGACCTTGGGTTGCGTTGCCGAGATCAGCATCGAGAGGATGCCGCCCAGCGATGTCCCGAGCAGCACGACGCGTTCCGCGCCGGCGTCGGCCAGCAGCTGCGCGAGGTCGGCGAGATACGTGCCCGGATGGTAGTTCTGCCACTTGGGGTCGTGCTGCGAGCGGCCGCGTCCACGCAGATCCGCACAGAGCACGCGCCGGGTCCGCGCGATGCGCGGCGCGACGGTCTCGAAGTCCCGCGAGTTGCGCGTGAGACCCGGCAGGCACAGAACCGGCAGGCGCGGCGAGCCGGCCGACGCATAGTCGCGGTAGTAGAGACGCAGCCCATCGGCCGATGTGTAGTAGCGGTCCTGCCATGCGTTGCCGGTCACGATGCATTCTCTCCGCGCCGGTCAGGCGCTGACGTACTCGGCGCGGAGTTCGCGCTTGAGGATCTTGCCATTCGGATTGCGCGGCAGCGAGTCCCGCAGCACGATCCTGCTGACCCGCTGCTGCTTGCCGACGCGCGCGTTCGTCCACGCCACGAGCGCGGCGGGCTCGATGCTGGAACCCGCGCGAGGCACGACGACGGCCATCGGCGCCTCACCCCATCGCTCGCTCGGCACCGCGATGACCGCAACCTCGGCGACGTCCGGGTGACTCAGCATCACTGCTTCGATGTCGCCCGGGTAGACGTTCTGACCTCCCGACAGGATCATGTCCTTCTTGCGATCGACGATGTAGAGGAACCCGTCCTCGTCGAGGCGCCCGATGTCGCCGGTGCGCAACCAGCGACGGCCGAGTTCGTCGGTCCACGTCGCTTCCGCGGTCGCATCCGGACGATTGTGGTAGTGCTCCATCACGAGCCGGCCGTAGCCCACGATCTCGCCGCTTTCTCCTGGTGCCGTCTCGCGGCCGTCGTTGTCCACTAGCTTCAGTTGCTGCCCGGGGATCGGCTTGCCGACGGATTCGATCTTCCGGTCAAAATCCTCGGGGGCGAGTGTCGTGATGATGCCCTCGGTGAGTCCATAGAGCTCGATCAGGTCGCACTCGAGGCGATCACGCGTCGCGCGCTTCAGGGCCGGCGCCAGCGGGGAACCGCAGCACATGATGGTCTGCAACGAACTGATGTCGCGCCTGTCGAGGTCCGGGTGCTCCAGGAGCCGCTGGAACTGTACGGGCACGAAGCCGCCGTGCGTGACGCGGTGGCGTTCGACGTGCTCGAGGAGCCCTTCCGCGCTGAATGCCGGCATGACGACGAGGGTTCCGCCCATCAGTATCGTGGCCAGCATCGTGGCCCAGCTGATGTTCGAGTAGAGGCCTAGCGAGCACAGCGTCACGGCGCCGCTGTGATAACGGAGCGCGAGGCCGAGATCGGTCGCCCAGTGCATGCGGCAGGCATGGGTGTGCACGATGCCCTTCGGCAGCGCGGTGGTGCCCGAGCTGTAGATGATGTTGCACTCGGTGTCCGGGGCCACCGTGACTGCAGGGACCTCGACCGACTGCGCATCGAGCCAGTCCGCGAACTCGACCCAGCCCGCGCGCGGGCTGTCCACCCCGAGCTTCACCAGGGCCGCGGGTAACGCGCCCGATGCAACCAACGCGTCGATCCGCGCGCAGTGATCCCCGGACGCGGCGATCGCCACCGCGCCGCTGTCGGCGATCATCGCGCCAATCGCCGGGTCGCTCACGGATGTGTTGAGCGGCACCACGGTCACACCCGCCTTGCCGCAGCCGAACAGCACCTGCGCCATCTCGACGCCGTTCGCCATCAGCACCGCAAGACGCGCGCCGGGCGCGAGCCCCAGCCCGGCGAGGCCGTTGGCGACCTGGTTGGTCGAGCGGTCGAACTTGCGCCAGCTGAGCCGGCGCTCCCCGCAGATGAGCGCCGGCTTGTCCGGATACCAGCGTCCGTGCTGGACGATGAGGTCCGGGATCAGCGGCCGCGGTACGTCGAACGCGCCCATGCGCGCCTGCACCTGCCGCGCCTCACTGGAACGAGTAGCCGACGGTCAGCGTGAAGGTCCGCGGCGGGCCGTAGAAATTGTTCACGATGTTGCCGTACAACGGGCCCTCGAACAGGTACCCGCCGATCTTGTACTCCTCGTCGGTCAGGTTGCGCCCGTGCAGCTCGACGCGCGTGTGTCCGTCCTTCAGGTTCCACACGAGGTCGGCGTCGATCAGCGTGTAGGCGTCCGTCTGGTCGATGGATGGGTTCTTGAACTCGAACATTGAGTATTCACTGCGGTATGAGGCGCGCACCGTTCCGGAGAGTGCCGCGCCCGAGTCGAGGCCGCGCGCATAGGTGAGCGCGACGTTGCCGTTCCACTCCGGGGTATTCTGGAACACGGCGGAGTCGGACAGGTCCACCGGTACCACGATCGAGGTCGGCGGCGGTGTCGGGTTCGGGACCAGGGTCGAGGTGAGATACTCGTCGAACTGGGCGTCGATGTAACCCACGCCGTAGGTTGCCGTCAGGCTGTCGGTGAAGCGGATGGCGCCTTCGAGTTCCACGCCCTGGATGGTGGAGCTGCCCGCGTTGTCGACGAAGCTCGCGATCGTCCCGGTGGTGTTCGGCACCTGCCGCGTGATCTGCTGTCCCTCGTATTCGGAGCGGAACACGGCTGCGTTGAAGGTCACCCGGCTGTCGAGCACGCTGCCCTTGATGCCCAGCTCGTATGACTTCACGTATTCGGGGTCGTAGCCGTTGACGGTATCCGGCGTCGCGATGGCGTCGCCCCGCATGTCGAAGCCGCCCGACTTGAATCCCTCGGAGTAGGCTGCATACGTCGTCAGGTCGTCGGAGAACTTGTAGGACACGCTCACCCGCGGCGTGAACTCCTCGAACGTGTTGTCGTTCGTGTAGTTCGTCCGCGGCGCGCCGAGCGGAATGGCCGCATCATTGCCGAACAGCGGCGAGTAGAGGCCGATGAAGTTCTGGCGATAGACCGTGCCTTCCCGTTCGTCGCGCGTCCAGCGGCCGCCGACGGAGGCCGACCATGCGTCCGTGAGGTCGAAACTCACGTCCGCAAACGCGGCGACGCTCTTCGTATCTGCCTGTCCCGAGCTGCCGATCGTAAGGGGGAATCCGAAGAACAGCGCGTACCCGCCTACGATCGTATCGAATTCACCGGACGCCGTTGCATCGAGGTAGTACAGGCCCGCGACGCCCTGGATGCGCTCACCCTCGTAGAGCAGCTGGAATTCCTGCGTGAACTGGTCGTCCTTGTAGTGCCCGGGCACGTCGAGCGCCGGTTCAGGGCTGGTGTCGAAGTCGATCAGCGTGCGCGTCTCGCCGTCGCGGTAGGCCGTGATGGACTTGAACGTCATAGTGTCGCTCGCCTCCCACTGCGCGAGCAGCGAGGCGCCCGAGGTCTCGACGCGGTTCCTGTCGCCGATCCCTCCGCGGGTGTCGTAGACGTTGTCGAGTTCCACCTCGCCCGCCGTGAGGCCCGCGCCCGGCGCCTCCCGGTGACCGTGCTTGGGGTTCGAGCCGTCGTCGACCGTGTCGACCGCCAGGCGGAACAGGAGGCTGTCGGTCGGCCTCCACTCCGCCGAAAAACGCGCCGCGTCGACGTCCTTGTTGTAGTGCTCCGCGCCCGTGTAGAGGTTCTTGCCATAGCCATCGCGACGGTAAATTGCGATCGAGGCGCCGATCGACAGGGTGTCCGTGACCGGTGCGGCGCTCGAAACGATTACGTCCCTCTGGTCGTAGGAACCCAGGTTCACGCGCGCGTCGAAGCGCGCGTCGCCGCCGAGCGGGCGCGTCACGTACTTGATCGCGCCGCCGATCGTGTTGCGTCCATAGAGGGTGCCCTGCGGGCCGCGCAGGACCTCGACGCGCTCGATGTCGAAGATGTCGAGCACCGCGCCCTGCGGCCGCGCCACGTACACGTCGTCCACGTAGAGGCCGACGCCCGGCTCGAAGCCCCACAGCGGGTCCTGCTGGCCGACGCCGCGGATGAAGGCGATGAGCGTCGAGTTCGATCCGCGCGCCACCTGCAACGTCAGGTTGGGCGTGGTCTGCTGCAGCCAGGTGATGTCCACGGCGCCGGCGGCATCGAGCTGGTCGGCGGTGAAGGCGCTGAGGGATACCGGCACGTCCTGCAGGCTTTCCTCGCGGCGGCGCGCGGTGACCGTGATTTCCTCGAGCCCGCCGGAGGCCGACGGTGCAGCGGGCGCGGCCTGCTGCGCGAGAACGGACGGTACGGCGAACATCGACACGGTGGCGGCGGCAATGGCCTGCACCGGGTATACGGTGAGCTTCTTCATGAGTCCCCCTGCACGGCGCTCTGAGGCGCACTGGTTTCAACGACTGCTGAAATCTAGTTGAACGCTCGTTGAATTTCAACACTCGTTGCAGGAAACGTCCGTTTTGGCCAGAATCGGTCGCGCAGGGGTGGCCCGGCATGCTTCCGGTGCCAAAGCGTTTTTTCGCAGCGCAAGAAAGACACCATGGCCGCACCAACCAAGAAACGAGCCAGGCAACCCGCGGGCCCGACGCGCCGCGGCGAGCGCTCGCTCCCGACGCGCGAGCGCATCCTCGACGCCGCCGAACACCTCTTTGCTGCGCGCGGCTTCCACGGCTGCTCGATCCGGGACATCACGGGCGAGGCCGGCGTGGACGTCGCGCTCGCGAATTACCACTTCGGGAGCAAGCAGGGGCTGCTCGAGGCGGTGGTCATGCGCCGGGGCGAGGACCTCAACGCGGAACGCCTGGCGCGACTCGACGCGCTGCTCGCGAAGGGAGGCCGCAAGACACCGACGCTCGAGGAGATCATCGATGCGTTCACGCGTCCGCTGCTCGACCGTTCGGGCCGCGGTGGCCCGGGCTGGAAGAGCTATTTCGCGCTGATCGCCGAGGTCAACAATTCGCCCGAGTTCGGCAGCTGGCTGATGACGAAGCACTTCGACCCGGTGGTGCAGCGGTTCATGGATGCGATACGGATCGCCCTGCCCGGCCGCGACGAGCGCGACCTTTACTGGGCGTATCACTTCCTGTCGGGTGCACTCACCCTCACCTTCGCGGAGACGGGACGCATCGACAAGCTCTCGGGAGGCGTCTGCCGGTCGACCGACCTGGACGATGTACACGAGCGGCTGGTGCCGTTCTGTGCGGCAGGATTTCGCGCCGTTTGCGACCGCACCGCAGGTCGTCCGGCCGCCAAGCGCCGCGCGAGGGTGACGAAGTGACTGCGCGGCCACGGCGTATGCGAGTGCTCGTGACCGGCGCCGCCAGTGGCATCGGTCTCGGCGTCGCGAGTCATCTCGCGGCAGACGGCCACGCGGTGTGGCTGAGCGACGTCGACGGCAACGCCGCCGAGCGCGCAGCCGAAGATCTGCGAGCGCAGGGACTCGCGGCGACTTCCATCGAGCTGGACGTGACCGCGGCCGCGAGCATCGATGCGGCCATGACCGCGCTCGGGCCCGAGGGCGCGGATCTTCTGGTGAACAACGCCGGGCTGCAGCACGTCGCGCCGCTGGAAGACTTCCCGCGCGAGCGCTGGGAGCTGCTCATCGCCGTCATGCTGACGGGGTCGGCCATGCTCACCCGGGCGGTACTGCCCGGCATGCGGCGCCGCGGTTTCGGTCGCATCGTCAACGTGGGCTCGATCCACTCGCTGGTCGCGTCGCCGTACAAGAGCGCGTACGTGGTGGCCAAGCACGGCCTGATCGGCTTCTCGAAGACGCTTGCGCTCGAGACGGCCGACACCGACATCACGATCAATACCGTGTGCCCGAGTTACGTCCGTACGCCGCTCGTGGAAGCGCAGATTGCCGCGCAAGCCCGGGCCCACGGCATTCCCGAGCAGCAGGTCGTCGATGAGATCATGCTGAAGCCGATGCCCAAGGGAGCGTTCGTGACCATGGAGGAGCTGGCCGGCATCGTCGAATTCCTCGCGAGCGACGTGGCGCGCAACATCACCGGCCAGTGGATCGCGGTGGATGGTGGGTGGACGGCGCAGTGAAGAGAGTGATCAGGGGATAGGGGGTAGGGGGTAGTGAAGAGCGGTGTGGCTACGTCGGCGGGTCGATGGCTGGCGCAGTTGCTCGTGGCGGCGATGGTTGCGGTGGCCGGATGTGGCGGCGGCGAGCAGCCGGACTCGCGCCTGTCCGCGCTGCCGATCGACGCTGGCTCGGTCACGGTGTCGGGCATATCCGCGGGCGGTTACATGGCCGTCCAGTTCCACGTGGCCCACTCCTCGCTGGTGCACGGCGCTGGCGTGATTGCAGCGGGGCCCTATTTCTGCGCCGAGGACTCCATGCGCCACGCGCTCGGCCGGTGCATAAAGGGCGACGAGGAGATTCCGACCAGCCGGCTGCTCGAGCTCACGAGCCATCTCGCCCTCGACGAGGCCATCGACCCCATCGCGGGTCTCGGCGACGACCGAGTCTGGATCTTCCACGGAGCCGCCGACCCGAAGCTGCGAAAACCCGTGGTCGACGCGCTGGAGGCCTATTACCGGGCCCTCGTCGATCCGGCGAATGTCGCGCGCATCGAACACCCGACGGCAGGACACACGTTCCCGACGGCAGATGCCAGCGCCGCCGCCTGCGAGGCGACCGAGTCGCCCTTCCTCGGCAACTGCGGCCTCGACGGCGCGCGCGCCCTGCTGGAGCACTTGTATGGCGATCTTCGGGACGGACGTCCGCCCCAGGATGCCGACCTCGTCGAGTTCGACCAGCGGCCGTACGCCGCGGCCTCTGGCAGCGAAGCGCTGGCCGAGCGAGGCTGGGTGTTCATCCCCGCCGGCTGCGCGACCGGCGGCACCGCGCATTGCCGGCTGCACGTGGTCTTTCACGGCTGCAAGCAGGGCAAGTCGTTCGTCGGGGATCGGTTCGTGCGGCGGTCGGGATACCTCGAGGTCGCGGCAGCGAATGACGTGGTGCTGTTGTTCCCGCAGATCGAGCCGAGCTACGCGCCGTTCAACCCGCAGGGCTGCTGGGACTGGTGGGGCTACGAGGGTGATGCCTACGCGGTCAAGGCCGGGCCGCAGATGCGCGCGGTGCGCCGCATGGTCGGCGACCTGCTGGGGAAACCGGCGAGCTGATCAGGCCTGCGCGCGCGAACGCTGCGTCCCGTAGAGCACGCTCAGGCGGCGAACCCCTTTCATGCGCTTCGAGGATCGGCGGATCTCCTTCATGAACCTGAGCAGGAGGTTCCATCCTTCGCGCTCGCCACCCGCGCAGTACTCCTCGCCGAGGCCGAGGTGCAGGACCGCGACATGCTCGAGATCCGCGCGCACGTAGACCGCCACGCCGATGGGCTGGCCGGTGGCGCTGTCCACGGCGAACAACGACTGCACGTCCGACAAGCCCGCCACGCGCACGCGCAGCCAACCGCCTTCCGGCTGGATTTCGGGCGGGCCGTACTTGTCGATGGCCTCGACGATGCCCTGGGCAACGCGTCCCTGGCAGCCATTGAAGAACAGCAGACGCTCGAGCGTCTGTCGATGTTCTTCGGCGATGCGCGAAACGAACGTGACCGGCGTCCTCATGCCCCGCACTGGACCGGCCTGCCGGCCTTCTGAATGAGACCGCTCGATCATGCTCGCGGCTTCGTGTTATGTCGAGTGCATGTCCGCAGGCGATCCGTGTTGCGCCGCAGCCATAGACTGTGTCCAGAGTTGGCTCGGCGGAATCATTGAACTTTGAATTACCTCAGGTTTCTGAGCCGCCGCGGTGGACCTGTGGGGCCGGCTGGTGCGCAATCCGTAGGTGTCCACCCCGACCCTCCTGCGACAACCAGCCTCACAGATCCAGGCGTCCACGTCCGGCGTCATGGTCGACGTCGTCGTGCTGTCTGCCGAGACGGCGTTGTTCGAGGCGATCCGCAGTGCGATCGGCGAACGCAACCCCGTCTGGCGTGCCCGGACCACGGAAGAATCCGTTGATCTCCTCATGACCAGTCGGTGCGGCGTGCTGGTCGTCGACACGGACGCAGTCTCCATCGAGGTGACCACGCTCATCGAGCAGATCGCGGAGCAGTTCCCCGAGGTCGTCATGGTGGTGGCCGGTCGTCGTGAGGACGAGGCACCGCTGGCAAGGCTCGTGAGCGAGGGCCTCGTCTACCGGTTCATGCACAAGCCGCTGTCGGCGAAGCGTGCCGGCATGTTTCTCGGAGCCTCCATACGCCATCACGTCGAACGCCGCGAGTCGCGGCTTCCGGCATCGCGTCGTCCCCGCGTCGCGCGACTCCAGGCGCGTGTTGAATCGCGCAAGTGGTTGTTCGTCGCGACCGGCCTGGGGCTGTTCGTCGCGGCAGTCGCCGTGTTCCTGGGCAGTTACCGCCGCGAGGCTGCACCGGCAGAGACTGCCTCGACACCGCGCGTCGCGGCTCCAGCGCCGCGGCCGACGGGCCCTCAGGCGGACCCCGTCCTTGCGCGTGCGCGGGCCGCCCTCGCAGGCGGACGTTACGAGTCCCCGGCTGGACGCAACGCACTGGACCTCTATGCGGCCGTGCTGCTGGCCCGGCCGGATCACGCGGAGGCGCGCGCCGGTCTCGACAAGACCATTGGGCACATCGTCGCCGAGGCCAGGCAGACAGCCGACACCGGCCGGAAAGGCGAGGCCAACCGGCTTCTGCAGCGCGTCCTCGCCGTTGATCCGCACAATGGCGCTGCAACGGCGCTGTCGCAGAAGCTCAGACCGCGCCCAGCGCCATCGCTTCCAGAAGCCGCGCCGGTGACGATGGCGCCGACACCTGCGCCAGCGCCTGCGGCGAAACCCGCGACGCCTGCGACCCTTCGGACAGCGACACCGCCCATTCCACCCGCGGTGCCGGCTGTGACCCGGCCGACTCCGATCATCGTCACGCGCGATCCGTTGACGCCACGCATCGTCAATGCTGACGCCATGCGCGAGGCTGCGAGGACGAGGCTGCGCGCAGCCAGGGCAGTCGGGCCCCCCGCCGCTTCGGGGCACCCGATCGCAGGATATGTGGAGCCGGCGCCCGAAGAATCCCGGGCCGAGCCGGTCGCGTTGCCGGAGGTTCCTGCGGCAGCGCGGGCGGCCGTGGACGCGAGCGGTACGTCGCTCGATACGTTACAACCTCTGGTCACCAGGGACCCGGTCTATCCCGCCCAAGCGCTGCGCAATGGCATCGAAGGCTGGGTGCAGATGGAATTCACCATCACGGAGACGGGCACCGTGCGGGACGTCGAGGTGCTCGGCTCGGCGCCGCGCGGAATCTTCGACACTGCCGCGACCGAGGCCATCGCGACCTGGCGTTTCAGGCCGAGGGTCGTAAACGGCCGCCCGGTAGCGCAGCGTTCAGACGTGACGCTGCGCTTCAACGTTGACCGTTGAGCGCTCCACGAGCCGGCTACCCAGCGCCCAGGCCACCAGTGCCCACACCGTGGCGATGCCGGCACCGCACCAGGCGATCCCGCTCACGCCGAGTCCGAACGTTGACTTGAGCAGCGCGTGGAGGGAAGCCGAGGTGGCGTCGCCGCCGCGATACACGAACGTGTCGATCAGGCTCTTGGCCTTGTACTTTTCCTCGCGCGATACCACGGTGTACAGCGTGTCGCGCGCGGGCCGCGCCACGGAGTACTCGCCGATGCGGCGGACCATCATCACGCCGATCAGCACCGCGAACGTCGGGACCGCGGCGAGGGCGGCGTAGCCCAGGGTCATCAGCAGGGGCACGGACACGATCAGCGCGCGAAAGCCGAACCAGCGGAACAGGCGCCCGAACACGAACAGCTGCATGACGAGCGATCCGGCCTGCACCCAGAAGTCGATCGTGCTGAAGAATTCAGTGCGCGCGTCGCGACTCGCGAACGTCGTCTCGACCATCGCCTGCTGTTCCAGGTACAGGAACGTGGACGCCCAAGTGAGCAGCAGCACGAAGAGCGCGATCAGCGCGAGATAGGGCGACTGCACCACCTGGCGGAACGCTGCGAGCGCGGTGCCGCCGAGCCGTTCATCGCGATCGACGCCCCGCGCCGTGTTCTCGCCGTGGTGGCGGTGCCAGCGCAGGACGAGCAGCATCAGGCCGAGCGCGAGCGTCAGGAGCGCGGCCGACACCAGCAGCAGGTTGATGGTGCCGAACGGCTGCGCCAGTTGCTTGCCGAGTAACGGCCCGAACAGCCCGCCGAGACTCAATCCCCCTGCAACGAAGCCGAACAGGCGCCCGGCCTGTTCGCGGCTGAAGACGTCCGCCATCAGGCTCCAGAACACCGCCACGACGAACAGGACGAACACGCTCACCCAGATGAAGTAGGCGCGCGCGATCCACGTGTGGTCGGCTTGCAGATTGAACCAGGCGTAAAACCCGAGGATGTTCAGGATGAAGAACAGGTAGACCCACGGCAGCGACACGGTGCGCGGGTAACGCGACGTCAGCCACCCGTAGACGGGCTGCATCAGGAGCATGCCGACGAAGGTGCCCCAGAAGAGGGCCGGCAATGTCTCGAGGCCCGAAGTGAGGCCCATCGTCTCGCGGATCGGTCGCAGGATCGAATACGACGAAAACATCGCGAAGGCGCACAGGAACGCCGCGAGTGCACCGCCGAGTTCGTGGGGCTTCGCGTTGATCGCGCCGGCGATCACACGCTTCATGCCGCGTCCGCCAGGTCGACCACGACTCCCGGTGTCGCGACCTCCGCGCGCTGCCCGCGCTGCCTCAGCACGTCGCGCAGTGCCGTCGACGACGACGGCTCCCCGTGCACCAGCAAGACCGCCGGGCGTCCGGGAATCTGCTCATACCAGCGCAGCAGGTCCTGCTGGTCACCGTGCGCCGAGAAGCCGCCGAGCGTGTGTATGCGGGCGGAAACCTTCACCGGGGAACCCTGGATGCGCACGTACTCGCGGCGGTCCACGATGGCCCGGCCGAGGGTGCCCACGGCCTGGAACCCCGTGAATACCACGTCGCACTCGGGCCGGGCGAGATTGTGCTTGAGGTGGTGGATGATGCGCCCGCCGGTGCACATCCCGCTGCCCGCGATGACGATCGCGCCGTGAGGGATCCGGTTGACCGCCATCGATTCCTCCACGGTTCGGCAGAGCTTGAGGTTCGGCAGCGGCGGCATCGCGGCCGCCCGGATGCGCAACGCCTGCGCCTCTTCGTCGAAGAGATCGGCGTGCTTCCAGTACACCTCCGAGGCCTCAATGGCCATCGGGCTGTCGAGAAAGATCTGCCACTCGCCGAGCTCCCACTCGTCGAAGTGCGTGCCGAGCTCGTAGAGCACGTCCTGGCTGCGGCCGACCGCGAAGGCCGGGATGAGCACGTTGCCGCCGTCGGCGCGCGCCCCACGCAGGATATCGCCAAACTCCCGCAAGGTCGCCTCGCGATCACGATGCAGTCGCTCGCCGTAGGTGCTCTCCATCACCACGAGGTCCACCGCCACCCCGGGCTCGGGATCGCGCAGGATCGGTGAGTCGTACTGCCCGAGGTCGCCGCTGAAGACCATGCTCCTTGCGGTGTCACCCTCGCGCAGCCTGAGCCAGACACTCGCGGAGCCCAGGATGTGGCCGGCATCGCGAAAAGTCAGCTCGAGCCCGGGCAGCACGTCGAGCGCGCGGCCGTAGGGAAGCGGACGGATGTCCCGAACCGTCTCGGCGGCTTCCTCGACGGTGTAGAGGGGCTCCACGCGGCGCTTCCGGCCCGCCGCCTGCAGCTTGCGGTTCTCGCGTTCCGCGTCGCGATGCGCCATGGCGGCGCTGTCGGCGAGCAGGATTCGCACGAGGTCGCGGCAGGCCGGGTTTGCGTAGATCGGTCCGCGAAAGCCGCGCTTGCGGAGCAGGGGCAGCCGCCCGCAGTGGTCGATGTGCGCGTGGCTCAGGATGACGGCGTCGATGCTCGCGGCCGCGAACGGAAACGGCTCGCGATTGCGCTCGTCCGGCGCCGGCCCGCCCTGGATCAGGCCGCAGTCGAGCAGCACCCGCCGTCCGCCGACGGTCAGTATGTGGCACGAGCCGGTGACCTCACCGGCCGCGCCGTAGAACTGCAACTGCATGGACTCGCCTCAGGCGATCCGCTGGCCCGGTGCCGATTCGCCTTCTGTTCGTGTTTCGCGTTCGCGCAGGAGCTTGACGCAGGCCTTCACGACCCGTGCATCGTAGCGGCGACCGGCCTGGGCCTGAAGCTCCTCGAGGCAGGCCGCGACCGACATGGCTGGACGCTGCGGCCGGGGCGACAGCATCGCGTCCACTGCGTCGGCAACGGCGACGATGCGCGCCTCGAGCATGATCTCCTCGCCCTGCAGCCCGCGCGGATAACCCGAGCCGTCGAGCCGCTCGTGGTGCTGGCGCACCGCCTCGGCAACCGGCCATGGGAACTCGATACGCTTCAGGCATTCGTGACCGCGCTCGACGTGTGTCTTGACGAGTTCGATCTCGGGGGCCGAGAGCGGCCCCGGGCGCCAGAGGATCTCACGCGGAATCTGCAGCATGCCGACGTCGATGAGCTGCGCGATGACGCGCAAGCCGCGCACCGAATGCCCGGGCAGGCCGATCGCGGTGCCGATGCTGGTCGACAGGTCCGCGACACGACTGGCGCGACCGGCCCTGGAGGCATCCTGAGTCTCGCCCAGCAGTGCCAGCGCCTCGATTGCACCGAGCATGACGCGCTCCATGTGGTCCATGGCGCTCACGACCTCGGCATCGGAGCGCCGCCGCCGCAGGATCTTCCAAAATGCGTCGGCGACGTCGGTGGCATGCCGCTGGTCTTCGTCGTCGTAGGACCGCGGCTTGTTCGCGAGCAGCAACACGCCCACGAGCCGCGCACCGTCCAGGATCGGCGTTGCGAGCTGCCGACCCATCGATCCAGGCAATCCTGCCTGCTGCAGGGAGCCCGTGCCCTCGGGTGCATCGCGCGCGACCGGACGCTGCGAACTCAGGCACTCGTGGAGGGCCGTTGCGGCCGGCGGGGTACCGCGCCATCGCGTGAGCACGGACAGGTCCCGCGACGCGGCCGCGCCGTCGTGGCGCGCGACAAGGTCGAGTTGTGTGCCGTCCTGCAGCGTCAGGAAGACGTATGCGCATTCGCTGCCGGTGAGTTCCCGCAGCAGTTCGAGCGCGTTGGCGTGGATCTCGGATTCCGCGAGCGAGTGTGCGCGCTGCGCCAGGTCGAGCAGTCCGGCGATTCGCCGCTGGTCGCGTTCGGCGCGCTCGGTGATCCTGCGACGGGTCGAAATGTCGCGGACGGTGACGACGCGCATTCCCGCCGGGATGCCGCCGACCGAAGCGGACGAGATCTCGACGTCGACCAGCGAACCGTCCGGCCGACGCCAGCGCGTTTCATGGGCCACCGGCCCGCCGCGCGCCATCGCCGCCCGGCGTATCGTCGAATCGGCATCGTCGTCGCGCTCGAACTGTCGCAGCGACGCGCCGGAAACCTGGGCGGGCTCGAGTCCGATCAGGCGCAGGAACGCCGTGTTTGCGTACTGCAGCTCGCCGGACCCGTCCACGAGGCAGGCACCGAGCGGCGCATCGTCGAGCGCCGTCGCCCGCAGCGCGAACGCCTCCCGCGTCGCACGCTCCGCACGCTCCGCCGTCACGTCGTGCCCTGCCGTGAGCCAGCACGCGCGCCCGGCGAACGAGACGGACTGCCTGCGCAGCTCGAGGATCGCCTGCGTACCGTCGGGCCGCGCGAAAGGAACGTCGACAGGACGCGAAGGCTCATCGCCAGGCTCATAGCCCGGCAGGAGATCCGCGAGCGACCGGCCGACCAGTTGCTCCCGCGGAATGCCCAGCAGCGCAGCGGCCGCGTCGCTGACCACTCGCACTTCGTGTGTCTCCATGTCCGAGACCCAGACCGGGACCGGCTGGGCGGCGAATACGCGCTCTGCGTCGATCGCTGCGGCCTGGGCCCGCGCCCGGCTCTGCTGCAATTCGGCCAGCCGTGTCTCCAGCACGCCCACGCGCGCAAGCTCGGCGCGGGATTCCTCCACGACGCCGCGAGCCTGCGACTCGGCCTGCGACATCTTCTGCTGCCGTGCCTCGAGCTCGCTCACGCGCGCCAGCAGTTCGCGAATCCGGTTCGAATCGGCGGCGGCACGGTCGGCGCGTGAGCGCGCCTCACGTTCCACTGCGTCGCGCGCGACCCGCTCGGCCGCCGTGAGCTGCGCGTTGGTCGCTTCCAGTTCCCGCAGGTGCTTTTCGAGGTCGACGAGGCGGCGGCGGTCCTGCTCGCGGCGCTCGAGCAATTCCGGGACGAGCGCCGGCATGCGCATGGTGCCTGAACCCGGATTGTGCTCCTCGATGGCCGTGGCGAGTTCTTCGAGGGTTGAGCCGCGCGGGAAGAATCTTTCCGCGCCGACTTCCGCGGCAAACGCCTCGTACTTCGGGCCTTCCACCCGGAACGACAACAGGAGCACCGGCAGGTGCTGCAGCACCGGGTCTTCCTTGATGCGCCTGCAAAGCGCGAATCCGTCCATCCGCGGCAACAGGACATCGCTCACGATCACGTGCGGCTTGTCGCTGCGCGCAACCTCGAGTGCCTCGAGGCCGTTGCGCGCTTTTGCCACACGATGACCACGCGACTGCAGCAGGGTCTCGATCGCGGCGAGATCCTGGTCGCGTTCATAGGCCAGCAGGACTGTTTTCATGGCCGGGCAAGTATGCTCCGACGGGGCTCGCGGACCAACGTCTTGGGCGTTACCGGCGGGAGATCCGTCACAGATTCACCCCGGTCCGTTGCCGGGAAACACGGTTGTCCCGTCCGGCAGCGCGGGCATAGGATCGAATGCAGGCAGCCCACGGCGATCACCCATGACGTCCATTCCAGACGATCTGTCACGCTGGGTCTGGGATCAGCGGTACCGCTGGCGTACGGGCAACGATGCACACGACGCCGGCATGGAGGCGACGCGGGCACGGGTCGCTCGTGCGGTGGCGGCGGCCGAAGCGTCACGACGATCCGAATGGGACGCGGCATTCCGCGCGCTGCTCGACGGCTGGAACTTCCTGCCCGGCGGGCGGATCCTCGCCGGGGCAGGCACCGGCCGCTCGGTGACACTCCTCAACTGCTTCGTCATGGGCCAAATCGAGGACTCGCTGCCGGGAATCTTCGGCGCGCTCGAGGAAGCAGCCGTGACCCTGCAACTCGGCGGCGGAATCGGCTGCGATTTCTCGACGCTGCGTCCGCGCGGCGCATCGGCAGCCTCGGCGGGCACGACTGCCTCGGGCCCCGTCTCGTTCATGCATGTCTGGAACTCGATGTGCGCGACGGTACTGGCGTCCGGCAATCGTCGCGGCGCCATGATGGCGACCCTGCGCGTCGATCACCCGGACGTCCTCGAGTTCATCGACGCCAAACGCGACCCGTCCGCCCTGCGGTTCTTCAACCTCTCGGTACAGGTCACCGACCGCTTTCTCGAAGCCGTACGTCGCGATGAGCCGTGGCCGCTGGCCCATCCCGCGGGGTCCGAGTCGATTGCGCGCGTGCTGCCGGCGCGCGAACTGTGGTCCCGGCTCCTCGAGTCGAGCTACGGGATGTCGGAGCCGGGCGTGCTGTTCGTCGACACGATCAATCGCGAAAACAACCTCGCGTGGCGCGAGAGCCTCACCACGACCAACCCCTGCGGCGAAGTCCCACTGCCGCCCTACGGGGCCTGCGATCTCGGCTCGATCAACCTGCCACGATTCGTGCGCGGGCCGTTCACGGCGGCGGCCGCGCTCGATCTCGATGCGATCGAGGCCGCCGCTACGACCGCCGTGCGCTTCCTCGATGACGTGCTGGACGTGACGCGATTCCCGCTGCCGCAGCAGTCCGCGGCTGCCCTGGCGACACGACGTATCGGCCTCGGCATCACGGGCCTGGCCGACGCACTCTGCATGCTTGGCCTGCGGTATGACTCGCAGGCGGCTCGAGACCTGGCTGCCACGACCATGCGCCGGATCTGTCTCGCCGCCTATGCCGTCTCGGCCGGGCTCTCCGCCGAGAAGGGCGCGTTCCCGGCGTTCGATCGCGATCGATACCTGGCCGCGCCATTTGTGCGCCGCCTGCCCGCGCAACTGCGCGATCGCATTGCCGACCGCGGCATTCGCAACAGTCACCTGACCGCGATCGCCCCTGCCGGCACCATCAGCCTGCTCGCCGGCAACGCATCGAGCGGCATCGAGCCGATCTTCGAATTCGACGGGCGGCGTCGGGTGCTCGACCGCGATGGACAACCGGTGGATTTCGACGTGACGGACGCT
>Ga0316613_10000457_pt1 | contig 34030 bp, 35 predicted proteins | sample OWC_soil_day10_C_2_FD_207647 | JGI IMG/M metagenome (GOLD analysis project Ga0316613, IMG submission 207647) | Wetland soil microbial communities from Old Woman Creek delta, Ohio, United States - OWC_soil_day10_CT_b | ecosystem: Environmental > Terrestrial > Soil > Wetlands | place: USA: Ohio...
CTTCTGAACTATTTGAGTTTAAGAAACCTCACTTTTCATTGCCAGAAGAAGCAAGAATTTTTACAACTATTATTTGTGAAAAATGCGGGGAGGGAGCTCCAGAACATAAAATTAGATTTCAGGAGGGAAAAAAAGTCTGTTGTGATTGTTTCGTTGACTATCAGAGAGGATGGTAAATAAGTTTTTTTCATAAGAAAAAGCCGTTTTTCCATACATTAAGTTAAGGAAAACGGCTTTTCTTGCAGTCAAACTTGTAATCTGCATAGACCTCATTATTGCTGATTTAGCGTAAGCTTTGGAAAAACAGAAAGATGGTTAATACTTGTTTCTGATTTCCTCATATTGATTAATTAAAGTATATACAGCCTTCTTGTCGAGAGCATTAATGACATTCGTTATAAAATTTTCCATTGCCGTTTTATCACTTTCGTCTACTTTCTTCGAGCCACCAAATATACGATTATTAAATATTGTCATGGCATGAGCTACTGCAACTTTTGTCTCTTCTAAACTTCCTGGCTCAAATACATCTGTAGCTACAAGAGCGGCCAAATCACTACATCTGCCTTTATTAAATGCGCTCTTAATAAACAGTTCATAGGTCAAATTATCGTCAATACTCATATCTTGCTATTCTCCCTTTTTGTCCTTTTTATCCCTTTTTATAGTACTATTCAATAAAATTATATAAAAACCTTCAATAATATAAAAAATTATATTACCTTAAAGTAAAAGAATACTTTAGCGGAAAATGACGGGGCTGGGCTTAGAGAACATACCGCGGTTTTGGGGGGGATCGAATTTAAATCGACGGTGATGAGTTTTCTTCCTATAAATTTAATAGAACTATAAACATCCTGAGCGTAAAATGAATAATGAAAAAACTACAGTTACATTATAGCTAACAGACTGTAGACAAAAGGGATTCTCAAAACCGTTATGGTTTGAGAATCCCTTTTGTCTACAGTTTGCAAATTGTTAAAATTTATGATTTACACCATAGGATATACCTTTAGACTCGATATTATTGCTTGCTCCGCTGTTTTTATAGTTATGATAGCCAAGATCTAAAGATGTAGCCTTTCCAAGGTTGTAGATTAGACCAGCTTTCCAATCTTTCACATTAGTTGATTTGAGATAAGATGCATAGCTTTCAATATTGTTACTAATCTGTTGCTTATACGCGATGCCGCCGAAAATTTCAGTGGAAGGAGTAGAGCCAAGAGATGATAGAAGCTCTGATTTTATACTGCCTGCTGAAACTGCGAGAATATTATTCACTTTATACTGAAGTCCAATTGTTGTTGAATCAAACTTGATACCACTGACAGTTTGATAGCCAGAAGTAGTATAAACGTTGAAATTTTGCGGATTGGAGCTGAGGTAGTCGCCGGTAATAGCAAGTTTGTTACTGAGACCATAAGCTAATTGATATTCATTGGCATTTAAGGTTCCCAGGTCGCCAAAGGTATTTGTTTTGGTTTGCAAATTGCCGTACGAGTATCCAAATTGTGTCTGGCCGGATACTAAGTCCAATGCAGGAGTTGCTGCAAAAGCTGTGCTAGCTAAAGATAACAATGCAAGTGTTGTAGTGAGAGCCTTTTTCACGATTATTTCTCCTCTCCAAAATTGAAATGAAACAAACAGACATAGTTATAAAATATGGGTAATTAAAGTTAGGTGTTGTTGATTGAGTATATAGATAATATATCTGATTTATTTTAGAATTTCTTTAGAAAAAAAGCTGATATAATTTGCTACAGATTTTAAATTTAACCACATTAGGTATTTTGCGCAATTGTCATAATTTTGTCATAAGTATATGCAATACTAAGATTATCTAGTAAAGAATTGGAAAATTAAATCTAAAATATAAGTTAAAGCTCTTTATTCGAGATAATAAGTTCTTATTTCAATAATAGTAGGCAATAGTTGTGCAAACAAATATTGTCTACTATTATTGAAATATTTGAAATTGCTTTTTAGGGCGGCTTCAAATGAAAGAAAAACACTACATAGGAAAGTAGATAGCTTGTTTATACTAAATTGGGCAATCCTTCTTTGATCAATATTTTGATGAGTACGGTATTGGTCTTGGTCATTATTCGTGTTTTCTTTGTCTTTTTCAGGAGGATGGCATTACTCAAGATTGCATCAGCAAATTTATGAATACTGATAAGTTCACTACGAATCGATCTATTACGAGATTAGAGGAATTAGGATATGTGGAAAGACATGTTGATCTTGATGATCGGCGGGCTTATAATATTTATCTACGGGAAAAGGCAGAAAAATTGAATCCAAAGTAAGGAAAATACTTAAAAAGTGGGCGGAATTAATCACTGATGGATTTACACCTGCTGAAGCTAAAAATGCTTATGATCTTATAGAAAGAATGGCTCTGAATACCATTGATCATAAAGCAAGGGTGAATAATGAGGGAAAATACAGAGAGGTGAAAAAAGTGAATGAGACAAGAAATTTGAAACAGCATTTGTTAAGAGAAGGTAATAAAGCAAAAATATTGATTGCCATTGGGATTATGGTCGTACTCATAGCTGCTTTTTATGGTTTTAAGTCCAAAACTGTTGTCAAAGGACAACGTGCAGGAGAGTTAAAGCCAGCAGTTGATGTTCTAACTGTAGAGCGTAAGGATATGATAAAGAATATTGGTTTGACAGGTCAAACCGTTCCTGTATCCCAGGTGGATATTGTGGCAAAATATACTGGCAAAATTACGCAGGTTAATGTTGATTTAGGACAAAGTGTATCGCAAGGTCAGGATTTAATTATCCAGGATATGAGTGATGTGAATATATTGTTAGCTCAGAACGGAGCTAGTCTTCGTCAAGCTAACGCTGATGCTCTCGAAAGCAATGCAAACTTTGAAGCAAGTTATCAAAAAGCCCAAGCTGATTATCAGCATAGTGTGACTAATTATCAACGTTATAGAACCTTATATGATCAAGGAGCTATATCAAAAGAAGCTTTAGATAATTCTGAGCAACAAGTGACTACGGCGCGCGCTTCTCTTGACACTTGGTCAAAACAAATGGCTTCTGGAAGTGCTGCAACTGTGATGTCAAAACGAGCTGTGAGTGATAAAGCACAAAGTGCTATTGACGCACTGCAAAATCAAAAAAATGACTTGGTTTTGCGTGCACCTAGAAATGGTGTTATCGGCTTTCGGCAAGCAGAAGTAGGAGCGATGGCGCAGGCTGGGCAAAAACTACTATCAATCGTCGATAATAGCAATATCTTTATCGATTGTTCGGTATCAGAACAAGACATTGGGCAAATTGCCCTAGGAATGCCTACGACTGTTTCTGTTGAGTCCCTTGGTAAATTTTATACTGGTAAGATTATTTATATTAGTCCGGCAATGGATACTAAGACACAAACCTTTACTATTCGGATTGCTCTTGATAACCCTGACAATAGTATTAAAACTGGGATGTTTGCAAGGACAAATATTAATGTAATTTTAAGGCCGCAAACCTTATTCATTCCCAAAGAAGCTGTATTTTCCCTAAACGGTTCAGATCGGATTTTTGTCGTTGATGGCAATAATCAAGTTACTGAACGTGTTGTGAAATTGGGATTACGTAATGACAAAAGTGTGGAAATTCTTAGCGGAATTAATGATGGTGAACAAGTGTCAGTGACTAATTTGGCGCGTCTTAAAACTGGAGTTACCATTGTGCCAAACATGATTTCTCAATAATTAATATAGCTTAATTTTGGTCAAGGGTAGGTGTTACAATGAATATTACAAGATTTTCCATACAAAGACCAGTAGGTATTACGATGATCATTATGTTTTTTGTTGTTCTTGGTCTATATAGTTTTCATCGAATTGGTGTTGAACTTCTGCCGGCACTGAATACTCCTTATGTTACAGTTTCAGTTCGTTATCCTGGCGCTGGGACTGAAGAGATGGAACTACAAGTGATTAAGCCGTTAGAAGATTCTCTATCTTCAGTAGCCCATTTAAAGCATATGACTTCCATTGCGCGGCCTGAAAGGGCAAACATTATTTTAGAGTTCGATTTTACGGCAAATGCTGATATTGCATCCATTGATGCGACTAAACAGGTAAATGCCGCAAGGCGTAAGTTGCCAGATGCCATTGATGAACCAACTGTTGTCAAACGAGACATTAATGCATCGCCGATCTTAGAGATTGCAGTTACATCAAATCAGCCTTTAGCTGATCTATATACCAAGGCTAACAACGTCTTTAAAGAACGTTTACAACGGGCAGAAGGGGTTTCTGAAGTTACCCTTGATGGTGGCAGAGATAAAGAAGTTGCTGTGGAGGTAGATAGTAATAAACTCCGTTTTTACAATCTTTCTCTTAATCAGATTATAAGTAAAATAAAGGGAGAAAATATATTACTCCCGGCTGGTACTGTATTTAGCGACAAAACACAGATCGATGTTAGGATGCTGGCACAATACGCAACTCCTGATGAAATAACTAAGCTACAAGTGAACAATGCTGATGGAATTGCCGTGGCGCTCAAGGATGTAGCGACAATTAGTGAAAAGGACAGTCGGGTCAATCGTTACAGTCGTGCCAACGGGTCAGATGCTGTTTCCTTATCAGTTTATAAAAACAGTGATGCCAGCATTGTCGATACAAGTAAAGCTGCTAATGAACAATTAGCTACGCTAAAAGCTGAGTTTCCTGATTATAACTTTGTTGTTGTTACAGATGGATCACAATTTGTTGATAATTCATTACGCAACACTTTCGGTAATATTATAGAAGGTCTTTTTACGACAGGCTTAGTATTATATCTTTTTCTGCGCGGCTGGCGATCCACCGCTGCTGTTCTCATTGCCATTCCCACATCGTTAATTTCTACATTTTTTGCTCTCTATGTAGCAGGTTTTACTTTTAATATGATGTCACTTATGGGAATGGCCCTGTGTATTGGTATTTTGGTCGATGATTCAATTGTTGTTTTAGAGAATATTCATCGTCATATGCGTATGGGGAAATCAGCGGATATCGCCGCTGAAGAAGGGCGTACTGAGATCGGTATGGCAGCTATTGCCATTACTCTTTGTGACGTAGTTGTATTTCTGCCGATTGCATTCATGGCAGGCATGACTGGCCAATTTTTTAGACAGTTTGGCCTTACCATAGTTTTCGCGACACTATTTTCTATGTTTGTTTCTTTTACTCTTACCCCATTGCTAGCTTCCCGGTTATTTAAAAATGAAGTTGTTGAGCCTCAGGGGCGTATTTGGGACTTTATGGAGAGGCTGGAACAAGGTGCAATTGAAAAATATGAATCAATGTTACGTTGGAGCTTTCATCACACCAAGAAGGTCGTCGCTGTTGCTCTAATCTTGTTCATTTTATCAGTTGCCTTGGTTCCATTAGGCTTTATTGGTTCAGAATATATGCCTCGTACAGATGAGGGGAGTTTCCGGGTATCGGTTGAATTGCCAGTTGGGCAAACTATCGCTCAAACGGACAATGTTATTAGTAATCTAGAACAATATTTATCCTCTATTCCCGAAGTGGTCAATTGTCTATCCAGTGTTGGTTCACCGACAAGCAATAATGGCTCAATTTCTGTACGTCTGCTTGATCGAAAGGATCGTAAACGCAGTGTCTGGGACGTGACTGATCAAGCACGTGCATATGCTGCTAAAAATATCCCTAATGCCACCATAAGAATCAATGAGACTCAAACTTCAGTAGCTGGCGTTTCCGGCGGTGGTGGAAATGGGCCATCTGCACCAGTACAAATTGAACTACTGAGCGCTGATATGAATAATTTGATAAAAGCTTCATATCAAGTTCAATCAGTGCTTTCCCAGATGACTGGCCTTAAAGATATTCGCAGTTCTTATACAGAAGGCATGCCGGAGATACAACTGAGCGTTGATCGTGAAAGGCTGAAGTTTTATAATGTCTCTGTGGCCCAAGTGACAAATGATTTTAGTGCTGCCATTGCAGGTCAAACAGCTGGTGTATATGCTAATGACCCTACTAATGATGGTCAAGATACTGATATTGTAGTCAGGCTGAAAGGTAGTGATGGATTTAAACCTTCAGATATTCGCTCATTACCAATTATGGCTGGTAACCATCAAGTGTATCTTGGTGATGTGGCAACGATAAATGAAGGAACAGGTCCAGTAATGCTCCGCCGGGTTGATAAACAGCGAGCCATTAGCATACAAGCAAATATAACCGATCGGCCCCTGCAAGAAGTGTTAAATGAAATTAAAACGAAGCTTACTCCCCAGGAATTAGGAGCTAGCGTAAGCTATCGTTTTACTGGGCAAGCAACGAGTATGAATGATTCTTTCGGCGAAATGCTCCAAGCATTAGCATTGTCGCTAATTCTAGTATATATGTTGTTGGCTATTCTCTATGAATCACTGCTAACTCCCTTTATTCGGATGTTCTCTCTACCTTTAGGGTTAATTGGTTCTTTGCTATTCTTGGTTATAACTAATAATACAATCAACTTATATTCCCTTATAGGGATACTGGTTATGGATGGTTTAGTTGCTAAGAATGGTACATTGCTATTAGATTACACCCTGACGTTGATGGATCGGGGTACAGATGCTTTTGATGCCATCATCGAAGCGGGAAAAACTCGATTAAAGCCCATCGTTATGACCACAATTACTATGGTAGTTGGTATGTTGCCAACGGCATTAGCGATGACGGAAGGATCAGAAACAAGAGTTAGTATGGCGTGGGTTCTCATAGGAGGTTTGCTATCCTCTACAGTATTTACCCTCATTATCATCCCTATCATTTTTATGTTCTTTCAGCGTCATCCTGTTAAAAATTGGCATCAAGATATAAGAATTTGGTTAAAACATAAAAGTAGCAACATGCCGAGTGCATGAAGTTATTGATAAATGGTGCAGAAGAGAGTAAAACCTACGTTAAACACAAGAGTTATAAAGAAACGCAAAGAACACAAAGGGTACTTGTTTAATAACCCTTTGTGTTTTTAAACGTGGTTTTGTATTTATTTCACAAGAAAGGGGCACTCTTGATATAATGGTAATTTATTGTAAAATTAAAATAGTTTAGGAATCGCATGTACATAAAAGAGGAATTTAATTACTATTAAGAGAAAATAATATAAAGTAGTAGATGATTGTTTCTTGGAGGTGTTGACATGACTAAAGAACAGATTATTAGTGAAACCATTGATAATTATGAAAAATTTATCAATCCTGCTATGGCTAAATTATTTCGTTTTATAGGATTGTCTACAGTGGAATGGGAAGCTGAAGGCAGTATTATACGTGATATTGATGAAAAAGAGTATATTGATTGTTTGGGTGGTTATGGTGTATTTAGCTTGGGGCATCGTCATCCGCGAGTTGTGGAAGCGGTGAAAAAACAACTTGATACTATGCCGTTATCCAGTAAAGTACTATTTAATAAGCCTATGGCTGATTTATCCGCATTACTTGCTGAAATTACACCAGGAGAGTTGCAGTATAGTTTTATTGTCAATAGTGGTACTGAAGCAGTTGAGGGAGCACTTAAATTAGCGCGTATTCACACTGGGCGATCTAAAATAATCTCTACAATCAATTCTTTTCATGGTAAGACATTAGGGGCCTTGAGTGCGACTGGTCGTGATTTGTTTCGTGATCCATTTAAGCCGTTACTCAACGGTTTTGAGCATGTTCCCTTTAATGATATCCTTGCAATCCAAAAAGTGATTGATAGTGAAACTGCAGCTGTCATTATTGAGCCTATTCAAGGCGAGGGTGGAATCATTGTTCCATGTGATGATTATTTGCCAGCAGTATGTAAGCTTTGTGATGAATATGGTGCTCTGCTTATTTGTGATGAAGTGCAAACCGGACTCGGGCGTACTGGTAAAATGTTTGCTGTTAATCACTATGATGTAGTACCTGATATTTTAGTAACTGCAAAAGCTCTGGGGGGTGGTGTTATGCCGATCGGGGCATTTACGGCTAAACCCCAAATATGGGAAAAATATATAGCAAGCCCATTTTTACATACATCTACTTTTGGTGGTAATCCCTTGGCATGTGTTGCAGCAACCACAGCTATTCATGTTTTGCAAGACGAATATATTGTCGAGCGATCGGCAATTGCTGGTGCCTATTTTCTTGAAAAATTAATTGCCTTGCAACAAGCCTTTCCTGATGTTATTCAAGAAGTACGAGGCAAAGGGCTGATGATTGGTATTGAACTGACTAAAGAAGGCATTGGCGGCTTACTCATGGCTGAAATGATTAACAAAGGGGTTTTAGTTGCTTATACTCTTAATAATCCCAAAGTAATTCGGATAGAACCACCACTCATTATTAGTCAGGAACTAGTCGATGTGGTAATGAAGGCTTTGGCGGAAGCGGTAGAATTAGCTCATGATATGATTGAAGATTTATAGGGGGATCTATTATGCCATATGTTGAGGTGACTATTTCAGTTAAGTGTCAGCCCGATAAGATTTATCCAATCTTAAAGGATATGGAAAAGTATCCAGGCTTTATGACTGACTTGGTCAGTGTAGAAGTATTGGAACGCACGGGTAATACAACTGTGACTAAATGGGTATCAAATGTTGATGGACGAGTTATTAAATGGACAGAATTAGATACTTTTGATGATGAAAATATGCATATTTCTTATAGTCAAATTGATGGAGATTTGAAAAAAATGGCTGGCGAGTGGATATTAACTCCCACTACTGAGGGAACTGATATAAATTTAACAGTGGATTTTGAATTTGGTATTCCCATGATTTCTGGCCTTCTAAACCCAATCTTGAAGAAAAAAGTCCGGGATAATAGCATGAATATGCTCAAATCTGTTAAAGAAAAGATGGAAGTCAGTGTCTAATGTGGATATGTGAGGGGATGCGAATTTGAATACGGTAAGGACGACAGCTTTATTAGCCGCTCTAACAGGATTATTATTGGCGGTAGGCGCTTTTTTCGGTGGCACTAGAGGCATGACAATTATGATTGTGATATCTTTGCTGATGAATTTTGTTAGCTACTGGTTTAGTGATAAAATTGTTCTTAGTATGTATGGCGCAAGAGAAGTGACTCCTCAGGATGCTGTTGATTTGATTAGAATGGTATCCGGGTTAGTGCAAAAATCTAAATTGCCAATGCCTAAGGTATATATTATTGATACGGATGTGCCGAATGCTTTTGCTACTGGGCGTAATCCTCAGCATGCTGCAGTAGCTGTAACAACAGGTATAATACGTACTCTTAAAACGGAAGAACTTGAGGGGGTAATTGCTCACGAGTTAGCCCATATAAAAAATCGTGATACACTGATTAGTACGGTAGTGGCTAGTATTGCCGGCGTGATTACTATGATTGCGAATATTGCTCAATGGACAGCATTTTTAGGTTTTGGGCGGGATAATGATGAGGAAGGTAGTGGCCTTGCTAGTATTGTTGAATTTATCTTTCTAGTCGTATTGGCTCCTTTAGCAGCAACACTTATTCAATTAGGTATTTCACGTTCGCGGGAATTTAAGGCTGATGAAACAGGCGGCATTATTTCAGGGAATCCTTTAGCCCTAGCTAGTGCTTTGGAGAAAATTGAGTATTATGCGCAAAATAAAGTTATGTTAGAGGCCACTCCGTCCACATCTCATATGTTTATTGTTAATCCATTTAGCGGAGCTGGTAATTGGTTGATGAGTTTATTTAGCACTCATCCTGCGACTACTGATCGCATCGCGAGATTGAAAGAATTATCAAAGCGCGGACGTTGAGGGGGAGTTTAGAGGAAATAATAGGTCGATTAACATGAAGAAATGGTGTGATGATAGTGGAAAATAAATTGATACCATATAAAGGTATTATCCCTAAAATACATGAAAATGTATATTTAGCTAATGGTACATATATTATTGGTGATGTTACGATTGATTCTCATTCTAATATATGGTTTAATACTGTTATTCGTGGTGACGTACATCCCATAACAATTGGTAAATATACTAATATTCAAGACAATTCTACTATTCATGTTGTACGTGATCATCCTACAGTCATTAAAGATTATGTGACTGTAGGCCATGGCGTTATTTTACATGCATGTCATATAGCAAGTAATTGTTTAATTGGTATGGGAGCAATTATTTTGAGTTATGCGGAAATTGGTGAAAATTGCATTATTGGTGCAGGTGCTCTTATCACTGAGCATAAGAAGATTCCACCGAATTCTTTAGTTATGGGGTCACCTGGTAAGGTAGTGCGTACAGTAACAAGAGAAGAAATTGAGGCGATTAGAATGTCGGCCCTCAACTATTATGAAGAGTCCGAACAATATCGCTGATTGAGGTGAAGAGGATGGAAAATACATTAGTTTTATTAAAACCTGATGCTGTTGCCAAAGGAGTATGTGGAGAAATTATTGCTCGCTTTGAAAAACGTGGAATTAAAATCATTGGGATGAAAATGCTATACTTATCAAGAGCGCAAGCTGCAATCCATTATAGTGAGCATCAGGATAAGCCGTTTTTTGATGAGTTGGTTAATTTTATTATTTCAGGGCCGCTTGTTGCCATAGCTCTTCAGGGTGAAAATGTCGTTAAGCTAGTACGGACCATGATGGGGTCAACTAATCCGCTAGAAGCAGCGCCTGGTACAATTCGTGGGGATTTAGCCACAAATATTAAAAATAATATAATTCATGGCTCAGATGGACCAGTCAGTGCTAAGCGAGAGATAAATATTTATTTTAATGACAGTGAACTTTGTAAAGAGGTGGCTTATGAAAGTTTATACAAAGACAGGGGATAAAGGTACTACTGGCTTATTAACAGGTGAGCGTATTGAGAAAGATAGTCTTAGAGTGGAAGCTTATGGTACGATTGATGAAGTAAATTCTGCCCTCGGTTTGGCGAGAGTTTGGTGCACAAAGGCTGATGTGCAAGAGATTATTTATAGTGCGCAAAAGGCACTTATGATGATTATGGCTGATCTCGCCAGTATTCATAGTAGTACATACTATATATCTGAGGAACATAGCAGGCAATTTGAACAGTTTATTGATAAACTTGATGCCCAGTTGCCTCCCTTACAGGCCTTTATTATTCCAGGTGGCAACGCTGGTGCGGCTGCTTTAGATTTGGCGCGGACAGTGACGCGGCGAGCCGAACGTCAAGTACTAAGGTTATCGAGGCAAGAAGAGGTAAACGAACATATATTAATAACGTTGAATAGGTTATCAGATTTATGCTTTATGTTGGCTAGAGTTGAACTAGGTGAGTAAAAATAATTAATAGGATAGTATGTAGTGCTAGCACTAATATGGTGGTTGCAGCATACATTATCAATAGATATGGTGTACTGCATGCAATAATGCTGTGCTAAGTAATAAGGGGGCGAACATGGTGAAATCATTTAAGATTTATGTCATGTCATTACCTAAACCACTGCGTAAACTAATGCAAATATTTTGTAAAAGTAGTTAAAATAGGTAATAAAAATAGCCGCCTCACTAGGCGGTTATTTTTATTTTTGATGTATAATAAACTGAAAAGAAGGAAAATTACATATTAACAGAGAATTCCAATAATGGTTATATTAATTAGTGTTACTGAGAGGCTAAATTAATATAGGGGGGATATCAATTGAAAGAGTATAAAAGTGATAAACTGAGAAATGTCGGAATTATAGCCCACGGCGGAGCTGGTAAGACAAGTCTTGTAGAATCATTACTCTTTAATGCAGGAGCAACAACGCGTATCGGTCGTGTGGATGATGGAACGACGATTACTGATTATGAACCTGAAGAGATTAAGCGTAAAGTAACAATTAGTGCGGCTTTGGCTCCGTGCGAATGGCGAGAAAATAAAATAAATTTTATTGATACTCCTGGATATGCTGATTTTGTTGGAGAAGTAAAAAGTGTGCTAAGAGCTATTGATAGTACATTGGTATTATTATGTGCGGCTTCAGGTATTGAGGTGGAAACGGAGAAAGTCTGGAAATACGCTGATGAATTGAAGTTGCCGCGGCTGGCATTTATTAATAAAATGGATCGAGAAAATGCGGATTTTTATAGTGTTGTACAAGATATGAAAGAAAAATTTGGCGCAAGTGTTTTGCCGATTCAATTACCAATTGGAGCAGAGGAAACCTTTAAAGGGATTGTTGATCTGCTGAAAATGAAGGCGATTACACCTGTGAGCAAGCAGGGATCTCAATATGTGGAAGGTGATATTCCAGAGGATATGATGGAAACAGCCCTTGATTTAAGGCAAAAGTTAATTGAATCAGCTGCTGAAGCTGATGATGAACTGTTAGTTAAATATCTTGATGGCGAAACATTGTCTGATGATGAAATAAAATTGGGCTTATTTAAGGGGATCTCTCAGGCGAAAATATTCCCGGTAATGTGTGGCTCTGCTTATAAAAATATTGGTATTCAACAAATTATGGATGCTATATTGGAATATTCACCCTCGCCAGAGGCTAGTTGTGTTTCTGGCGTACATCCTGTATCTAGAATGCCTATAGAAAGAAAAATTTCCGATGCTTTTGCCGCAATGGTCTTTAAGACTACTGCAGATCCCTTTGTTGGTCGTCTTAGTTATATAAGAGTATTCTCAGGAGTAATGAAGCCTGATAGTATGTTGTATAATGCTTCTAGAGACAAAACTGAACGTGTGGGGAACCTTTTCACATTGCGTGGTAAACATCAAGAGGCATTAACTAACGTATATGCTGGTGATATTGCAGTTGTCGCTAAACTTCAGGAAACGGTGACAGGGGATTCCTTGTGTGAAAAAGATAAGCCTATAATTTTTGCGCCAGTATCATATCCTAAACCCATGTATACCATGTGTATTGAAGCTAAAAATAAAGGCGATGAGGATAAAATAGGTAACGCCTTACAACGTCTCGTTGATGAAGATCCAACATTTAAAGTTGTAAAAAATACTGAGACCAAACAATTGTTGATTAGTGGCATTGGTGAAGTACATACTGATATTATGGCAGAGCGTATGAAACGAAAGTTTGGTGTAGATGTATTACTATCTGATCCTAAGGTGCCATATCGGGAAACCATTCGTGGCAGTGTTAAAGTTGAAGGTAAGCATAAAAAGCAAAGCGGGGGTCATGGTCAGTATGGTCATGTATGGTTACAACTTGATCCCTTGCCAGTCGGTAAGGAGTTTGAATTCGTTGATTCAATTTTTGGTGGATCAGTACCGCGGCAGTATATTCCTGCCGTAGAAAAGGGGGTGCGAGAGGGGCTAACCAGTGGTATTTTGGGTGGGTATCCAATGGTAGATATTAAGGTAACTCTGTATGATGGATCATATCATAATGTTGACTCCTCGGAAATGGCCTTCAAAATTGCCAGTATAATGGCTTTGCGCAAAGGAGCTTTACAGGCTAGACCAGCTTTGTTAGAGCCTATTTGTAATGTGGAAATTAATGTACCTGCGGCCTTCATGGGGGATGTTATAGCTGATTTAAACGGTAAGCGTGGACGCATTCAAGGTATGGAACCTGTCGGACAAGGGGAGGGTGTTATCAAGGCGCAAGTACCTATGTCTGAGATGTTTAAGTATGCTATTGATTTGCGCTCAATTACCCAGGGACGAGGCTACTTTGATTTAAATTTTTCCCACTATGACGAAGTGCCTGGGCGGATTGCCGAAATGATTATTTCCGCTAGCAAAAAAGAAAAAGCGGAAGATCATTAATATAAAGAAGAAAAAAGCCAATCTTTATTTAAAGATTGGCTTTGTATATTCGATGATCATAAAATGGCAGGGGCAGCTGGACTCGAACCAACGCATACGGGAGTCAAAGTCCCGTGCCTTACCAACTTGGCTATGCCCCTAGAAGATAATGGTCGGAGCGGCAGGATTCGAACCTGCGACCCCCTGGTCCCAAGCCAGGTGCTCTACCAAGCTGAGCCACGCCCCGATCTCACAGTTATTTATTATATAGAAAATGTGGAACATTGTCAACATAATAAATAATTTTTTTTATTGGTATTACTCATTGATAAATGCTAAGGATAATTTGGGTTTTAGCCATATTTCAAAAGTTCGTTGCCAAGGAAGATTAGTTTTGATATTTAAATCAGTTATTATAATTTTTTGTGGTCCTTGGTTGGTTTCAATAATAACAGGGCGGTTATATAATGCTTCGCTGAGCAGCCAGCGAGCTTTACTAAACATCAACTTTTGAATTTTATAATTAGTTTGGTAATAATGAGAACCTAAATTGTATGGATCAATATGTACTCGTTGTAGCTGTTTATTTATATAAGGGTTTACTTCTTTCTGATAATATAAATCATCTAAAAACCGGGCGGTCAAAAATTCTAGGTTATCTTGATATAAGCCTACAAGTCCAGGTGTATCCGCCTGAGTGGTTAATGCGTTGCTGAAAATACAAGCTTGAGTGATTGCAGTGCCAATCGAGTTGCTCGTTGTATTCCAACCGGCATAAGCAATAAGTTTCGGGAGATCTACATTTTGCGCTAATAATACAGGTAGCAGGGTCTCGTCTAGTTGGAAATTTTCTGTCAAATCTACTAATGCTACTTTATAGCCTTGATTTAATAAGGTTTTAAGTTGCTCCGCTGCAGGCTTATATATAGACTTATTTTTCTTTGAACCAACATGTATGTATAGAATAAAATCAGCTTGTTCAGCATTATCAACTTGTAGACCGCCAGCTATGCGAATTTTTTCCTCGACTGTTGTAGCTACTGTGTTCGGCATATACGGCATTGTTATTTGTGCCCCCTCATTTGTAGAATATACTACAAAAATATGAGGCTGATAATTAGATAAGCTCGTGACAATATGAGAGAGTAAAGTTAAGGCTACTTCGTCAGTACCCCGGGTAATGAATACTTTATTCGCTAAAACGGGTTTCTGTAGAAGTTGATGCTGGAGTTTTTGTTTGTTAATATTAGGCATCCCGAAAGGCTGACCATCATCTTGTCCGATGATTAAACTGCTTAAGATTCCTTGCTCTACCATATCCATGAGTGCACCATTTAGCTTAGTATTTTGCTCATACATAGCTGTATAGTGATTCATTATATGAACTGGTATCTGTTCCTCAAGTGCAGTTAGTTTTTTTATATCTTCAATATTTTCAAATGTATAAATCTGATCTTTTAATATAGAGTACTTAAGCATATTTTTTTGATAAATAGCATTTTCTTGACTATCGGCAATAAGCAAACGGGGGATTATACTAAAAACATACATTTTAAAGTTAGGGTTTTCTTGATGCACCGTTGTTAATAGCTTTAATACATCATTAGTATCATTTACTGTGCCTGAAGATAAACGTGATGCTACTAGGCTGCCATGAATAAGCATATCAGTTGAAATAATCGCGGCATCAGCCTGTTTGCTTGTTTGACGGAGCCAAATTCGCAATGCTTCTTTATTAGCCGGAGTTTTATAATCATCTAATAATTCCGGCTGCGGCATCAGCAGTTTGATGCCAGCTATGTGGGCGAGTCGCTCTACGAATTGAGTGCAAGGCGGTCGGCTATCGAGAGGTAGCAAGATGACGGTAAGCCAGTATTTATTAGAAGCGTTACTGTTGATCGGTGTTGCATTATAGACTTTTCCATAACAAATATATAAAGCAATACTTATAATGCTAAATAGTATAACTAATGAGAGGGATAGTTTGGAAGGTTTAGACATAAGGCACCTCATTGTATGAATAAATTATATAATTCCAATATTATACATAGGACATAAAGGGTATAATAATACTTTCACTTATATTCGACTGATTCCCTAAATAAACCTGTAATTTTTATTTTTAAAATATAAATGTTATATAGTGAAATTATGTAGTATACTATAAAATGTGTTAAAATATAACATGAGATTATAGGGGATTTTATATGAGAATAATAACTGGAAGTGCTAAAGGCACAAAATTAAAAGCACCACCTGGTTTGGATACTAGGCCGACAGCTGATCGAGTTAAAGAATCCGTATTTAATATCCTCGGTGACATCGTTATTGATGCACGTGTATTAGATATATTTGCCGGGACTGGGAATTTAGGTTTAGAAGCCTTAAGTCGAGGTGCAAAATCAGCGGTATTTGTTGATAATAGTAATGATAGCATTGCTATTATCAAAGAAAATGCTCATCATACTAAATTAGTTGAACATACGGAAATTTATAAAAATGATGTGCTAAGAGCCATGGATAGGTTTGTTCAAACTGGGCGCTCCTTTGATTTGCTATTTTGTGATCCGCCTTATCAACAAAGATTTGTACAAACGGTATTAGAAAAACTTGATAAACATCCAATTATGGCTCTAGGAGGCGTTGTTGTTATAGAACATTCTCGGCATGAAGAGATAGCTGATGAGTGGGAACATTTACAACTAAAGCGTACTGAGCGATATGGAGCAACTTTGGTTAGTTTTTTACTATATAAAACCAAGTAGGGGGTTACATAGTGCGTATTGCAATTTGTCCAGGAAGTTTTGATCCAGTTACTAATGGCCATGTTGACATTTTTGAACGGGCCAGTAAACTCTTTGATGTACTTATTATTGCCGTGTTTAATAATCCTAATAAGAAGCCCCTTTTTGATATGGAAGAAAGGGCAGAGTTGTTAACGTTAGCTACTCGGCATATTCCTAATGTTCGTATTGACCGCTTTTCAGGACTACTTACTGAATATGCACTTCAACAACGGTCGTATATTATCGTTAGGGGCCTTAGGGCATTAAGTGATTTTGAATATGAGTTTCAGCGAGCATTGCTAATAAAAAAAATTGCACCGATGATCGAAACCGTATTTATCATGACGAGTAGTGAGTATTCTTTTGTAAGCTCAAGTGGTATTAAAGAATTAGCCGCTTTTGACGGGCCTATTACAGGATTAGTGCCTACGTGTGTAGAAGATAGAATAAATAAGCTTATGAGAAAAACATAATAGATATAGAATGTATTGTTTAAGGCGATGCATATAGTAGAATAATACCAAGTTGGGAGAGGTATTTATGACTATTGAAGGAATTTTAGATGAGTTAGAAAGTTTATTAATCGATGCTTCCCGTGTACCTTTTACGAATAAGAGAGTGTTAGAAGAAGATGATGTTATTCGGCTGCTGGATGAATTGCGGGAAAAATTACCTAGTTCAATAACTGAAGCTAGTCAAATTGTGGCTGAAAGGCAACGTATCTTAGAAAAAGCCCAAGAAGAAGCACAAAAAATTGTTGATAAGGCGAAGAATTATGCTGCTAAATTAACTGATGAAAATGTTATTGCTAAACAAGCCCAGGAGCATAGTAATGAAATTGTTATTCTGGCTCACAAAGAGGCAGCTGACCTGCAGAATGATGCGGTAGTTTATGCTGATGATGTGTTTAAACATCTTGAAGGGCAAATAGAAAGAACATTAGAAGTAGTTCGCCAAGGACACATTGAATTGAATAATTCAAGAAGAAAATAACTGAATTCAGGGCGGTTTTAGCAACCGCCCTTTATAATGTAAAATTATATACGAAGCAGATGCTTCATTTTTCTATATTAGCAAGTATAAGCTTTTGATGATAAAGAATAATAATTAACCGCAAAGGGCATAGAGATCGCAAAGGAAATAATAATGGTTTTCTTTTTGCATGCTCTTTGTGCCTTTTGCGGTTTAATAGAATGTGCTAGCGTTTGAAGGTATTACGCAGTAGCGAGTCTTTTCTGATGTAAATATACAGTTCTTTTATAATGTGTATAGCAATTGACAAAGCGATCATAATACTCATTAGTAATATAATTTGATATCCCACCTGTTCTATCCGTGTAATTAATGAAGTTAAGGCATTGGAGTTGCTAGGAGTAAACATAACTGGAATGGTAAATAGTTTGGTTATGCTATGGGCCGGGTCTAGCATCAAAATAATAGTGATCAATCCTGCGATAATGGTATGTAGCAATCTAGCCACCATATATGGGACCATTCTTATGCCAGATTCGATAACAATGCTAGCAACTTGACCGTGAACTGAAAGACCGCTCCAAGCGATAATTGCACTGACTGCTGCCACTTTTTCGATTAAAGGTGCATCTGCTTGACTAGCTGCCAAAGCGCCTAAGTCTAATTCGAATAAGCCGCTGACCATAGCTGGAGCGAGGTTAGTATTAAAACCGATTACACTTAATAAACCCGCAAAGGCGGTTGTCAAAACATCAGTTACACCAAGGACAGATAAAATTTGCAAGAATACCGAGAATAAAATGATAAAGCCACCTATCAATAAAATTGTATTCATGGAATTTTTTACCGAATCGCCTAATAGTTGCCCCAATGAGCGTTTATCTTCCTGTTTTGCCTTATATAATGCACGTAATGCTCTAAGTATAATGTTGCCACTCCCTAGTTGTGTATCATTAGTATGGCTATCCCGTTTTCGACCATGGAAACGAAAAATCACTCCGACAATAAAACTTGAAAGATAATGAGCTAGTGCAATCGTTGCACCCAGTTCTGGCATGCCAAACATTCCTACAGCTACTGCGCCAAACATAAATAAGGGATCTGCAGTATTAGTAAATGACAATAATCGCTCGGCTTCGACAGCAGTACATAATTGATTTTGGCGAAACTTACATGTTATTACAGCATCCATAGGATATCCTGATGCTAATCCCATGGACATAGCAAAAGCTCCTATACCTGGTACGTTAAAGACTGGGCGCATTAAAGGTTCTAACAAAACACCGATAAAATGTACTACGCCGAGTCCCATGAGAAATTCTGATAGAATAAAGAAAGGAACCAACGAAGGGAAGACCACATTCCACCATAGGTTTAGCCCCATAATGGCTGCGTCAAAGGCTACTTTAGGATATTGCACCATAGCAATAGTAATAAATACTGCACCAAAGGCCATCGCATATGCTAGTAGGCGCGAACGATAGCGTTTGCCTCTGCCGAAATTTATCATATGATAATCTCCTCCTCAACCCGGGCGATCTGTAATATGTATATTGCAATAGAGTTGAGAATATAACCATATAAAATGAGGAATTAATAAAATAAGATTAATCACCTAAAATTGTTTATGGATAAATCACGTGGATTTTATGGCAGATAAAGAGGTGAAAAACGAAAGTCCCATGCACCTGTATTCCAATTAGATGGAGGCATTCCTAAGGAATAAATATCGCTGGCCAACGTATCGATAGCTAACATTTTTTGTAATGGCGTAAGATTATCTTTGCCTCGCTCGTTGCTACTCAGAAAGTGTGTAGTTTTAGTAATGACTGGTATATTACTATACTGGTTAATGTGTTTCAAAAGTATGCGGCCCTGTTGATTAAAGGCCAGTACGCGGGCATATAGTGGACCATATTCATCAAAAAAGGCTAGCTGATCTTTAGTAGTTCCAAGTAGTGAATGTATAATGATACGTTGCAAACGTGTATAGGGGTAACGTTTACTCTTAAGAAGAGAAAAGAGCTGATTTATGTTGGCTGACCGCAATGCAGAATCCCGAAGTTTATAATGCAGACCTTCCGATACGCTAGGTAATTGTTCTAATTTTTCAAGGCTGGCAGTTCGTAATTGGGCGAGTATTACATTGGAAAAATTGGAAAAAGTAACTGGTCCACGTTTTTTCATTAAAATATTCTTAATTATATTTAAAGTCGTTATAGGTATAGCTGAACTTATTTCGTCTGTAATGGACATGCTATTTAATAATGCATGCCGAATTGCGGTTGCACTGGCGAAAGGAGCTGTGATATTTGTATCACTATATTGAGATTGTTGCCTAGTAACAGGAATGGGGATTAGCTGTGGTGCAAACTTTTCTATGGCACGCAGATACTCTACAGCTAAAATATCGTTGGGAGATGTAATAATATCAGGAGAAATATGATAGTTGCTTTGTAATGATTTTCCCAGGGCGGCTGCATATGTACTGCCTGATTGTAAGTGGATGTGCAGATCCTTGATAACCTCAGCATTCTCTGCTGAGGTGGCAATTTTGTTCAATACAGCACGGTCAGCATGTTCAGCTCCAAAACAAATATGACTGACAACACCTAATGAATTCAAAAGGCGGATGCCACCGGTGGCAAAGTATTGAGCACTACGTACAACAAAGGCGGTCGGCAGCTCAATAATTAAGTCGACGCCACCGCGAATAGCCATTTCGGCTCTCTTCCATTTATCGAAGATAGCTGGTTCGCCTCTTTGCATAAAATTACCGCTCATAACTCCTATGACAAATGGACAATCTGACTGCTTTTTTGCGGCATCTAAATGCCATTTGTGTCCATTATGGAAAGGATTGTATTCTACAATAATACCAACTGCTTGCATAATTATTTAGTCACTCCAATTATTAATAAATTTTGCTTATAATCGACAAATTTAGATTTAAATAGTACTTTATAAAAATCTAGGAGGAGAAAACAATATTGTGTCGAATTTAAATTCAATTGTGTAGTTATCTATATTATGTAACGATGTATAAATAAAAAGGGGGATATTAATATGAAAGTTTTAGTCGTTAATTGTGGAAGCTCTTCTCTAAAATATCAATTATTTGAAATGAATGATGAGTCAGTATTGGCTAAAGGTTTGGTTGAACGTATTGGCCTTGAGGGTTCTGTTTTGACTCATGAACCTACTGATAAGGATAAAGTTAAGATCAATGCTGATATTAAGAATCATACAATTGCTATTGGTTTGGTTTTAGAAGCATTAATTGATGCTAACCATGGCGTAATTTTCAGTATGGCAGAAATTGACGCCGTTGGTCATCGTGGTGTTCATGGTGGTGAAATGTTTTCTGATTCCGTACTCGTAACAGCAGATGTAATAAAAGCCATTGAACAGTGCATTGAAATGGCACCACTTCATAATCCACCAAATATTTCTGGTATTAATGCTTGTACAGAATTAATGCCTGGTGTACCACAGGTAGCTGTTTTTGATACTGCATTTCATCAAACTATGCCTAAAAAAGCCTACATGTATGCGCTTCCTTATGAAGCTTATGAAAAATATGGCATAAGGCGTTATGGCTTTCATGGAACATCCCATAAATATGTTTCACAAAGAGTCGCTGAGATGATGGGCAAAGATTATAAGGAGCTAAAAATTATTACTTGTCATTTAGGTAATGGCTCTAGTCTTGCGGCAATAATGAATGGACAATGTGTTGATACAAGTATGGGTTTCACACCACTTGAGGGTTTGGTAATGGGTACTCGTTGCGGTAATATTGATCCAGCAATCATACCGTTTTTGATGAAAAAAGAATCTATGACCATGGAAGAAATTGATACTTATATTAATAAGAAATCAGGAGTGTTAGGTGTTTCTGGAGTATCAAGCGACTTCCGTGATATTGAGAAAGCGGCTGAGGGTGGTAACGAACGTGCTCAATTGGCTTTAGATATGTTTACATATGAAGTTGTTAAATTTATTGGCAGTTATGCAGCAGCAATGAATGGTGTAGATGCTATTGTATTTACCGCTGGCGTTGGTGAAAATGCTATTTCCATGCGTGCAAATATTACTGCTGGTGTGGAATATTTGGGTACTAAAATTGATAACGAAAAAAATAATGTCCGTGGCAAAGAACGGGAAATTAGTGTTGACGGCTCAAAAGTAAAAGTATTTATCATTCCGACTAATGAAGAACTAGTGATTGCTCGTGATACAGCAAAGATTTGCAAAAAGTAATCGTTCATTCCTTTACTAATAATACATTGTTTTTTGTTCAACTTCAAACGCCGACTTATATTTCTTGCTGATTCAAGAGTTTGGTGCAAATTAAGCCTTTTTTTGTTGACAAAATATAGAGGGGTAGCTATAATAGATGAAGGTTGAGGTGGAAAATGATGAAAATTAATATCCTACAAGCTAAAAAAAATATTGGTAGCCGGGAAAAATTTAAATTTGTCACTTCTACTGAAGAAATAGACCTAGTGGGTGAAGGCCCTTGGATCAGTAATGAAATAAAGGTTGAAGGCGAATTAACAAATAATGGGCGGGTATTAAAGATTAATGGCGTTATTCATGCTACAGCTAAACATCAATGTAACTACTGCTTAGAGGATTTTATTACTAATATGGAAATTCCTTTTAGTGAAGATTATCAAGAAGTCAGTAATGAAGAAATTGATGATGAAACTGATTTAGCTTATTATAATGGTGATGAAATTGATATTGCCGATTTAGTGCGTGAAAGCATGATATTAGCTGAACCCTTGAAAGTTGTATGCAGTAAAAGTTGCCTGGGGTTATGTCCACATTGTGGTATTAATCTTAATGTCTCAGAATGTTGCTGTAATGACAATGTAATCGACCCAAGACTTGCAGTATTAAGTAAACTATTAAAGTAAATTACAGTAGCCATGATTGAAATCCTGTTAAGGAGGTGTGTAATAATGGCAGTACCTAAGCGTAAAACGTCTAAAGCCCGTCGTGATAAGCGTCGTGCTAATTGGAAATTAACCGTTCCTGGTTTGATTGCATGTCCGCAATGTCACGAACTGAAAATGCCTCATCGAGTATGTCCTGAATGTGGTAATTATAACGGTAAGGTAGTTATAAAAGCAAAAGCAGAATAAGATTATTTTTAGTGAGCAAGATAAGAGTTGATAAAACTTTTTTCTTGCTCACTGTTTTTTCCTTGCATTTTAAATAGTAACTGGTTATAATACTAAGTGCTAAGTGTTAGGTATATAAGAAAAAAATTAGGTGATATTATATTGCGAATTCAGAAAAAAGTACGCCAGACAAATCTGCAAGAAAAATTAGCGTCCAGTCCTTTTTTGACTGATGGAGAGCTGGCCGTATTGCTTAATGTTAGTGTGCAAACTATTCGTTTGGATCGTTTAGAATTAGGTATACCTGAATTGCGCGGTCGCACAAAGCAAATGGCCGAAAGTGCTCAAGATAAATTAAAAGCAATTTCTAGTGGCGATATTATTGGTGAGCTCATTGATTTAGAGCTCGGCGTACAAGGCATTTCGGTTATGACGATTACCCCGGACATGGTTTTTGAAAAGACGAAAATTGCTCGTGGCCATTATGTATTCTCACAGGCCAATTCATTAGCTATTGCAATTATCGATGCACCAACAGCCTTGACTGGTGTTGCTAACATAAAATATAAAATACCGATTCATGTTGGTGAAAAATTAGTTGCCAAAGCAGAAGTCATAAGAAAGCGTGGTAATAAATATTTTATTTGGGTAAAAACTCGAAATGAAAAACAAGAAGTATTTCGAGCTAAATTTATAATGGTCTCATTGGAACCATGAATGGAGATAAACGAATGAAGGTTGCCGTTGACGCCATGGGTAGTGATTATGCGCCAAAAGAGATTATTCTCGGAGCCATACAAGCTGCTCAAGAATATGAATGTGAAGTTGTTTTAGTTGGAGATGAATTTCAAATAAAACAAGTTCTAGAAACAATTGAAAATTGGGAAGCACTTAATGTTAGCATTTATCATGCCAGCGAAATAATTGAAATGCACGAACACCCTGGTGCAGCTGTGCGTAAGAAAAAGGATGCATCAGTCGTTGTCGCAACACGTTTAGTAAAAGAAGGAGCTTGTGATGCTGTTGTCTCGGCGGGTAGCACTGGTGCGGCAGTAGCGGCAGCTTTGTTTGGATTAGGCCGGATTAAAGGCGTTGAACGCCCAACAATTGCAACTCCAATTCCTAATCTTACTGGAACTACTGTACTGTTAGATTCTGGTGCAACTATAGATAGTAAACCAAAGCATTTGGTACAAAGCGCAGTGATGGGTTCCATTTATTCACAATATATTTTAAATATCAATCATCCACGTGTTGGTTTATTAAATATAGGTGAAGAAGAGACTAAAGGTAATGAACAGGCCTTAGCTACATATCCATTATTAAAACAGTTGCAAACTATCAACTTTATTGGTAATGTGGAAGGCAGAGATATTCCTAAAGGAACCGTGGATGTCGTAGTTTGTGATGGATTTGTTGGTAATGTAGTATTAAAACTAGGTGAGGGTTTGAGTAACACAATTATGCATTTGGTAAAAGAAGCTGTAAAAAGTAGCGGTATTTTAACAAAACTCGCATCATTAATGGTGTTACCTGCATTAAAAAACCTAAAAAAGAAACTTGATTATGCTGAATATGGCGGAGCTCCATTGCTCGGAGTTGACGGATGTTTTATTATTTGTCATGGTAGTTCTAAAGCGAAGGCTATCAAAAATGCTATCCGTGTTGCTAATGAATTTACACAAAATAGAGTTGTTGAACATATACGGGACAATATTGCGCAAGAAGGGGTTGTGACTAGTGCAGGAGATTAAAAAATCAGTAGGTATTATTGGTATAGGTACTTATTTACCAGAAAAAGTACTTACGAATAAAGATCTTGAAAAAATGGTGGATACATCAGATGCGTGGATTGTTGAACGAACAGGTATCAGAGAACGGCGCATTGCTGAATCAGACATCGCTACATCTGATCTAGCTGCCTGTGCTGCCGAAAAAGCGCTCAGTGACGCTGGAGTGTCTGCAGATGAAATTGATTTAATTATTGTAGCGACAGTAACGCCTGATATGCTTTTCCCATCAACGGCTTGTCTTGTGCAAGATAAAATAAAAGCTAGTAAAGCCGCCGCATTTGACTTGTCAGCAGGATGTTCCGGTTTTGTTTATGGTTTGGTTACTGGTAGTCAATTTATACAAAATGGTATATATAAAAAAGTTCTGGTTATTGGAGCAGAGGCTCTTTCAAAAATTATTGATTGGGATGACAGAAATACTTGCGTGTTATTCGGTGATGGCGCTGGAGCTGTTGTATTAGGAGAAGTAGAGTCAGGTTATGGCATTTTAGGGGTTGAACTTGGTGCTGATGGTTCAGGGGGAGATCTCTTGAAAATGCCTGGTGGCGGTTCGCGTCTACCAGCAACAATGGAAAGTGTGAATAATCGTCAACATTTTCTACAAATGAGTGGCAGTGATGTATTTAAATTTGCAATTAAGGTGATGGGCGAAGCTGCAGTTAAAGCATTAGATGGTGCTGGACTCACCAATGAGGATATCGATTGTCTGATTCCTCATCAAGCCAATAATAGAATTATTCAATCAGCTGCCAAAAGATTGAAAGTTCCAATGGAAAAAGTAATTGTGAATGTTGATAAATATGGTAATACATCATCTGCATCGATTCCTATTGCTATGGACGAAGCAATTAAGAGTAATAAAATCAAAGATAATGATATAGTCGTCTTAGTGGGTTTTGGTGCAGGACTTACTTGGGCATCTTGTGTCATAAAATGGTGCAAGGAGGGTAATACTGTTGCTTCAAAGTAAACTTTGTAGAATGCTAAATATAGAGTATCCGATATTACAAGGCGGTATGGCTTGGGTAGCCACTGCTGAACTGGCAGCTGCTGTTTCAAATGCGGGTGGATTGGGTATTATTGGTGCTGGCCATATGCCACCAGATGTTTTACGCAAGGAAATACAAAAAACAAAAACTTTGACCAAAAAGGTTTTTGGTGTTAATATCATGCTTATGTCACCATTTGTTAAAGAAGTCATGCAAGTGGTTATTGATGAACGAGTTGCTGTCATTACTACAGGAGCTGGTAATCCTGGCGAATACATATCAGCATTAAAGGAAATTGGTACGAAGGTTATTCCGGTTGTAGCATCGGTTGCATTGGCTAAAAGATTAGCGCGGATTGGTGTTGATGCCATTATTGCTGAAGGTCAGGAAAGTGGTGGGCATGTGGGTGAAATTTCGACTATGTCCTTAATACCTCAGATTGTTGATGCTGTGAATATACCTGTAATTGCTGCAGGTGGGATTGCTGATTCAAGGGGGTTTGTTGCGGCACTAGCCTTAGGTGCACAAGGTGTTCAAATTGGAACACGTTTTGTGGCATCATTAGAATGTATTGCCCATGAAAATTATAAAGCAGCTATATTAAAAGCTAAAGATCGTTCAACAGTTGTGACTGGTGTTGCGACTGGGCATCCAGTAAGGGTATTGACTAATAAATTTACTCGTGAATATGAAGCTGCAGAAAAAAGAGATGCATCTCCTGCGGAACTTGAAGCCATGGGTGCAGGTAAATTAAGGATAGCAGTCCGTGAAGGTGATGTGAATCATGGCTCAGTCATGGTAGGGCAGATTTCAGGTATGATTACAAATATAAAATCAGTCGAAGATATTATTCAGGATATAATTGAGGATATACCAAAAGTATTAAGTGGCATAAACGAGACTATCTAACAATAAATAAAGGGAAGGTATGATATGAAAAAGATAGCTTTTATTTTTCCAGGTCAAGGTTCACAAACCGTAGGAATGGGAAAAGAATTATATGAGCGTTTCGATGTGGCAAAAGCAGTATTTGATGCAGCTGATGAGGCATTAGGTTTTTCTATCACCAATATGTGTTTTAATGGTCCGGAAGATGAACTTCGAAAAACTTTTAATACTCAACCGGCAATCCTGACAGTGAGTATTGCTTGTTATGAAGTGCTAAAAGAACATGGTATTATGCCAGACATTGTAGCTGGACATAGTTTGGGCGAGTATTCAGCCCTAGTAGCAGCTGGTGCATTATCTTTTGCTGATGCTGTGCAATTGGTGCGTAAACGTGGTCAATTGATGCAAGAGGCTGTGCCTTTGGGTGAAGGCAGCATGGCGGCAATTTTAGGTCTTGAACGTCAGATTGTTATTGATATTTGTCAAAAAGCTCAAGCAGAATTCGGTGCAGTGCAAGCTGTAAACTTTAATTGCCCGGGACAAATTGTTATAGCTGGTAAAAAAGAGGCGGTGGAAAAGGCTGCCGAAATGCTTAAGGAAGCAGGAGCTAAACGGGCCATTATGTTACCAGTTAGTGCGCCGTTTCATAGCACATTAATGAAGCCAGCAGCTGAAAAGTTGGCACTTGAATTATCAGCAATAACGGTGAGTGATGCTATGATCCCAGTTGTTGCTAATATCAACGGCCAGATTATTACTAATGGCCAGGAAATTGAAAAATCACTGGTGAAACAAGCAGATCACCCTGTAGAGTGGGAAGAGTGTATGGCACAAATTATAAAATCTGGCGCTTCGGCATTTGTAGAAGTTGGACCTGGTAAAGTATTGTCAGCCTTAACGAAAAAAATTACTAAAGAAGTAGATAACTTGAATGTGGAAGATAGTATTTCATTAGAAAAAACCCTTGATTATTTCAAGGAGGTTAATTAAAATGCTCTTAGAGGGAAAAGTTGCAATTGTTACTGGTGCTTCTCGTGGAATTGGTCGTGCGGTGGCAATTGCCCTGGCAAAAGCCGGCGCAAAAGTGGTTATTAACTATGCTGGCAATGTGGCTGCAGCTGAAGAAGTTAAGCATATTATCGAAGCTGCTGGTGGTCAAGGGATGCTTATGCAAGCAGATGTTGCCAGTGATGAGGCTGTAGCGTCAATGGTCAAGCAAACAATGGAGTCTTTTGGGCGAATTGATATTTTAATAAATAATGCGGGCATTACCCGTGATAATTTATTAATGCGCATGAAAGAAGGAGATTGGGATGCTGTGATGAATACCAATCTTAAAGGTGTTTTTATGTGTACGAAAGCAGTTTCCCGAGTTATGATGAAACAAAAGTATGGTAAAATTATTAATATGACATCTGTTGTTGGTCTAACGGGAAATGCTGGTCAGTCTAATTATGCTGCTGCTAAAGCAGGCGTGATTGGATTTACAAAATCTATGGCCAAGGAATTGGCTTCTAGGGGCATTACGGTTAATGCAATTGCCCCAGGATTTATTAATACTGATATGACAGCCGTATTACCTGAGCAAGTTAAAGAAGAGATGGTCACTAAAATACCTTCAGGCCACCTAGGTAGCCCTGAAGATGTAGCAGCTGCTGCAGTATTTTTAGTATCTGACTGTGCAAATTATATTACTGGCCAAACTTTAAATGTTGATGGCGGTATGGTAATGTAAAAGAATGAGGTTCGAATGCTAAAGCAACGAACAAAGCGATCACATCGTCGCTGAAGCGACGTGTGCCTGCTTTTCGAAAGGAGGTGATATCGTGACAACTTTTGATAAAGTTAAACAAATTTCAGTAGAACAACTTGGTGTTGAAGAAGATGATGTGACTATGGATTCAACTTTTATTGATGATTTAGGTGCTGATTCTCTTGACATTGTTGAATTAATTATGGCTTTTGAAGAGGAATTTAACATTGAAATTCCTGATGAAGTAGCTGAGAAAATGAAAGCTGTGAAAGATGCTGTAGAATACATAGAAAAAGAAAAGCAAGCTTAATTCTTTTTGTATTCAGCGGTCGAAAGTCCCGTGAAATAATGATTTTTCGCGGGACTTTCTTAAAAGATAATGTACAAGCGAATGGAGGAATTATAACTTGAAACTTCCAGAACTTAAAATAGGTAATCTAGTAGCCCGTGTGCCTATTATACAAGGTGGAATGGCAATACGTATTTCTACAGCTAGGCTAGCAGCTGCTGTAGGTGAAGAGGGCGGTATTGGACTCATCGCTGCTTCAGGGATGAGTTTTGATGAATTACGCAGCGAAATTCGCTTAGCTCGTTCTTTGACAACAGGCATCATTGGCATTAATATAATGGTTGCAGCCAGGCAATTTGCCGGTATTGTTAAAACAGCCATAGAAGAAGGTATTGATTTAGTCGTTGCTGGTGCTGGCTTTTCTCGAGATGTGTTCGCCTTGGGAAAAGAATCTGGGACACCAATTGTGCCAATTGTGTCTTCTGTTAAGTTAGCAAAAATTTCAGAGAAATTAGGAGCTGCCGCGATTATTGTCGAAGGCAAGGAAGCCGGCGGACATTTGGGTACAGATCAATCATTACATTCATTACTTCCTGATATAGTTAAGGCGGTAAAAATCCCTGTTATCGGTGCTGGTGGTATTATGAATGGACGTGATATTGTAGAAACACTTAAACTTGGTGTAGGCGGAGTGCAAATGGGAACTCGATTTGCAGCTAGTAATGAATCAAATGCTTCTCCAGCGTTAAAAGAATTTTATTTAAAAGCCAGACCAGAAGATATTGTGCTAATTAACAGTCCGGTAGGGCTTCCTGGCCGTGCCATACGAAATCCATTTGCAGAGAAAATAATTGAAAGTACTGCACCTGCTCCGGAAACCTGTGATGGTTGCCTGAAACATTGCTTACGGAACTTCTGTATTATTAAGGCATTAATTCGCGCTCAGCAAGGTGATGTGGAAACAGGATTAGTATTTACTGGTGAGTACATTCATAAAATAGATGAAATACTATCGGTTAAGGAAATATTCAAGAGACTTCTAGCAGAGGTTGAAACTATAAATTAACAAGAGGTGAGTTTGTTTGAAAAAACGAGTTGTCATAACAGGCTTAGGTGCAGTAACACCTATAGGAATAGGTAAGGATGAATTTTGGCAAGCTCTTTTGGCTGGAGTATCAGGTGTTGGTAAAATCACTCGTTTTGATGCAAGTCAATATACTACACAGATTGCTGGTGAGGTTAAGAACTTTGATCCAGCCCAATATATAGACAAAAAAGAAGCAAAGCGGATGGATAGATGTACCCAGTTTGCTGTTGCTGCTAGTAAAATGGCTTTTGAAGATGCAGGTATTGATTTGGAGGCAGAAGATCGTCAACGCATCGGTACAATGATTGGTACTGGTATTGGTGGGATGGATACTTTACATGACCAGTTTGTCAATTTATTAGATAAAGGTCCTGGCCGTGTAAGTCCATTTTTTATACCAATGATGATTGGCAATATGGTAGCTGGACAAACTTCAATTACTTTAGGACTCCAGGGACCATGTAGTTGTATAGTTACAGCTTGCGCAACAGGTACGAATGCAATTGGCGATGCATTTAAGGTGATCCAGCGCGGGGATGCTGATGTAATGGTGGCCGGTGGCACTGAAGCGGCTATTTCTCCGATTGCAGTGGCTGGTTTTTGTTCCATGAAAGCTCTATCTACTCGTAATGATGAACCAGAAAAAGCCTCTCGTCCCTTTGATAAAGATCGTAATGGTTTTGTTATGGGCGAGGGGTCTGGTGTTGTTATTCTTGAATCATTAGAACATGCCATCAATAGAGGAGCTGCAATTTATGCAGAAGTAATTGGTTATGGTTTTAATGCCGATGCCTATCATATGACAGCACCTGCCCCGCAAGGTGCTCAAGCAGCTAAATGCATGGCCATGGCCCTTAATGATGCCGGAATTGAACCTGAGACTGTTGATTATATTAATGCTCATGGTACATCTACGCCCATGAATGATAAAAATGAAACATTAGCAATAAAATCATTATTTGGTGCACATGCGTACAAGCTTGCTGTGAGTTCCACTAAATCCATGACCGGACATTTGCTCGGTGCATCAGGTGGTATTGAATGTATTGCAGCTACATTAACATTAGCCAACGATATGATTCATCCGACCATCAATTATGAAACTCCTGACGAGGAAATGGATTTAGATTATGTTCCTAATACAGCCCGTAAGCAAGTAGTTAATGTAGCATTATCCAATTCTTTCGGTTTTGGTGGACATAATGCAACTATTTTATTAAAGAAATATCAAAATTAGGTTTATGATGAGTGAAATACTTAATAAGAATAGACTGGATGCACTACGCAAACTTTCCGCTCAATTGAGTGTGCAGTTTACTAATATTAATTTACTGCATCAGGCTCTTACCCATACTTCATATGCTAATGAGTGTAAAAATTCAACTATTATGCATAATGAACGCCTAGAATTTCTAGGTGATGCTGTGTTGGATTTAGTTGTCAGTGAATATTTATTTCGCCGATTGGCCAATCTACCTGAGGGAGAATTGACTAAGGCTAGAGCTGTCGTAGTATGTGAGCCAAGTTTAGCTCGTTGCTCGGCTAAACTTGGCATTGGTGAATATTTATTTCTAGGAAAAGGCGAGGACAGTTCTGGGGGACGTGAACGGACTTCAATTTTAGCAGATTCGTTTGAAGCTATTATTGGTGCCATTTATCTGGACAGTGGTTTTGAAACTGCTGCTGGCTTTGTGTTAAAACAACTTCAAACTGATTTATTAGTCGTTGAACGCGGCGAATATGTTAAAGATTATAAAACCTTGCTACAAGAAGTCGTTCAGAAAAATATCGACAGTAAAATTATCTATGAAATTATTGAGGAAAGTGGTCCTGACCATCATAAAATGTTTAAAGTGGCAGTAGTCGTCAATACCAAACAGTTAGGTATTGGGCTTGGTAAGAGTAAAAAAGAAGCTGAGCAACTTGCCGCAAACCAGGCGTTAATTCAATTAAAAATCATAAGTGACTAAGGCTTCTGCCTTCGTCTCAAGACTTGGCATAAGCCAAGTCTTGTTTTATAATTTGGAGGCAATTATGAAGCATTATATTATTCCGGTCTTTATTCCTCATTATGGCTGCACACATGCCTGTGTATTTTGCAATCAGCGAAAAATAACTGGGAGGATGTCGCCGGTATCAGCTCAAGAAGTAACAGGTATTATTAATGAACATATAGGAAGAATAACTGAAACGCGTCATATAGAAGTAGCGTTTTATGGTGGCAGTTTCACTGCTCTTGATATAAAAGTTCAGTCTGAGTTATTAGCACCCGCATACAGTGCTTTGCAGAGCAGCAAAATTAATGCAATTCGCATTTCTACTCGTCCGGATTGCATCAATGATACAATTGTACAAAATCTGATTGCATTCGGGGTAACAACGATTGAACTCGGTGTACAATCTCTTGACAATAAGGTACTAGAGGCAAGTGCTAGAGGTCATTCTGCGACAGATGTTGACCAGGCTGTTCATACTATTAAAAAGATGGGACTCCGATGTGGTATTCAATTAATGCCGGGCTTACCAGAGGAAGATTGGGTAAGTATGATTATCACTGCCCGAGGCGTAATAAGACTTGCTCCTGATTTTGTGCGTATTTATCCGACAATAGTGATTGCCCATACAAAATTGGCTGAAATGTACTATGATGGGAGTTATACAGCGCTAAATATATCCGCAGGAATCACTCGTGCTGCGTTTTTTAAAATAATGTTTGCACAACATAACATACTAGTCATTCGCACAGGGCTACAAGCAACTGAGGACTTAGATAGTAGTGATGTAGTCCTGGCGGGACCCTATCATCCTGCTTTTGGCGAAATGGTAGATTCTTATCTTTTTTATCTTATGCTTGTTCATTGTGTTGAAAGCCTTAGACTCGGAGAAAGTAGTAGTATTCTTATTCATCATCATTCTCGTGATACTTCTAAGCTTAGAGGTATGTCAAATAGTAATATTAAAAAATTACGCAGCATATATAATATAAGCAATCTAACCCTGAAGGCAGATGGTCAAAAGCTGGATGAGTTAATGATTGAGTACCAAAGTATATGCTATATTATTAATAAAAAAATGTTATTTCACATTTAATTTGTAAAAGAAGGAATTATTAGGAAAAGAACAGAATACTATATAGCATAGTACATAGTAAGCCCTGATACCAAAAGGAGGTTACATAATGGATGTTCTAAAAGTATCTGCAAAATCTAATCCTAAATCTGTAGCAGGCGCCTTGGCTGCGGTACTAAGAGAGAGAGGCACTGCTGAAGTACAGGCAGTGGGGGCTGGGGCGGTCAATCAATCGATAAAAGCAATTGCTATTGCTCGTGGGTTTGTTGCGCCTAATGGTATTAATTTGATTGCTATTCCCGCTTTCTCTGAGATTGTCATTGATGGTGAAGAACGTACTGCAATTCGTTTCATTGTGGAACCCAGGTAGTTTTTTATTTTTTAAAAGAAAACCTGTTTGCTATGCAAACAGGTTTTTTGCGCTACATTAGAAAGTATAAGCTTATTGTATAAACTACGGGTACATGGTAAACTTGAAAAGTTAGGAAACTGTAAAATATATAATATATGTGTGGTGATTTAGTATGCTATTACGAAGACTTGAAGCTTATGGTTTTAAATCCTTTGCTGATAAAACTGAAATAGAATTTGGACCAGGCATTACTGTTGTTGTCGGACCCAATGGTAGTGGCAAAAGTAATATTTCAGATGCCATTCGCTGGGTGCTCGGAGAACAAAGTGTTCGCACACTACGCGGGACTAAAATGGAAGATGTAATATTTGCCGGAAGTTCAGGACGCAGAGCGTTAGGGATAGCCGAAGTATCCTTAACTTTTGATAATAGTGATGGCATATTGCCTCTTGATTTTAATGAAGTTATTATTACTCGTCGAGTATTTCGTTCAGGGGATAGTGAATATTTTATAAATAAATCAATTTGTCGCTTGAAAGATATTTATGAATTATTAGCGGATACAGGACTTGGTCGTGATGCTATGAGTGTTATCGGCCAAAATAAAGTTGATGAAATATTAAATAGTAAACCTGAAGATCGTCGTTTAATATTTGAAGAATCTGCTGGTATTACGAAATATAAACAACGTAAAAAGGATGCATTGCGTAAACTAGAAGATACAACCCAGAATCTTATCCGGGTCTCAGATATAACAAATGAAATCGAGGGTCAGCTTGTTCCCCTCGCTGAAAGTGCCCAGCGCACTACAAAGTATAACAAACTACAGTCAGAATTAACTGCTTGCCAAGTAACACTGCTCTTAAACATCCTAGAAAAATCGGAAAAAATGGTAGAAAGCGCTATGTTGCAAAAAAACCATCTGACAGAACAGGAAGTGACTATCAGTGTCAATATAAGTTTAAAAGACAATGAAAAAATAAAAGCAACAACACAGTTAATACAAGTAGACGAACAACTTACTTCTTATACCAATTCTATTAATCAGACTGAAACAGAAATAGAAAGAATTCGCGGCAAATACGGAGTACTCAAAGAACGAATTACATATGGACAGCGTAGTCAAGAACGCACCAATGATGAACATGTTCGTATTGGAAAACAAAAAAATGAGCTCGAACAAAAAATGAGTGCAGTACATAACGCTCTTGCTGCTAAACAAA
>Ga0316613_10000461_pt1 | contig 33483 bp, 31 predicted proteins | sample OWC_soil_day10_C_2_FD_207647 | JGI IMG/M metagenome (GOLD analysis project Ga0316613, IMG submission 207647) | Wetland soil microbial communities from Old Woman Creek delta, Ohio, United States - OWC_soil_day10_CT_b | ecosystem: Environmental > Terrestrial > Soil > Wetlands | place: USA: Ohio...
TGCCGATATCCGCACGCGCCAGTACGGGTGCATCGTTAATGCCGTCTCCTACAAAAGCCAGTTTGCCCTTTGCAGGCTTGCTTTTATCTAAAATTTCAACCTGTTCCACTTTTTGATCGGGGAGCAGCTGGGCATGAACTTCACTAAGGCCCAGCTCATTTGCAATTGCCTCGGCAATCTGTACATTATCTCCGGTCAGCATGACAGTCTTTCGTACTCCGGCTTCCTTAAGGCGTGCAATTGCCCTACGGCTGTCGGCCTTAATTTCGTCTGCAATAACAATTGCTCCGGCAAATATTCCATTTACCGCCACATAGACCTTCGTACCAATATCATCATTTTGCTGGAAATCAATGTTTTCACGCTTCATCAGTTTATCATTTCCTGCAAGAATTACCGCTTCATCTGAAGTGACTCGGATGCCATGGCCGGAAATCTCCTCATAATCACGCAGAGCATCCTTTTCTATTTCACCGCCATATGCTTTCATAATGGAACGTGCAATGGGGTGGTTGGAAAAGCTTTCGGCTTTTGCTGCGTATTCCAACAGATGCTCTTTAGTCGTTTCACCGGCTGGGTACAGGCCTCTGACTTCGAATACGCCTTTGGTAAGTGTACCAGTTTTATCAAACACAACAGTATCCAGACTGTTGAGTGCCTCTAAATAGTTGCTGCCCTTTATCAGGATACCCCGTTTGGAAGCAGCTCCGATCCCACCAAAAAAACCAAGGGGAATTGAAATAACCAATGCGCAGGGGCAGGAGATTACAAGGAAGATGAGTCCCCGGTTAATCCATTCCGTCCAGATGCCGCCAAAGAACAGCGGAGGAATGACGGCCAGCAGGAGTGCAAGCCCCACCACAACCGGCGTATAGTAACGTGAAAAAGTTGTGATAAAGTTTTCAGAGGGCGCTTTTTTGCTGCTGGCATTCTCTACCAGATCAATAATCCTCGCAACGGTAGATTCACCAAATTCCCTGGTTACCTCTACCGTCAGTACACCGCTTTGGTTAATGCAGCCTGCCAGCACCGATTCCCCTGGTTTTACAGAACGGGGAACCGATTCCCCGGTTAATGCACTGGTGTCAAGCATGGAATCCCCATCTGTTACCAAGCCGTCTAACGGAACCTTTTCGCCGGGGCGTATAAGGATGATTTCGCCAATTTTAACTGTGTCAGGTGCAACCTTTTCTATATCATTGCCCCGTTTCAAATTGGCGTAATCGGGACGGATATCCATCAGGGAAGTAATGGATTTTTTTGACTTTTGTACTGCGGCATCCTGAAAATATTCGCCTATCTGATAAAAAAGCATTACTGCAACGCCCTCTGGGAAATCACCGATTGCAAAGGCTCCGATTGTAGCAACACTCATCAGAAAGTTTTCATCAAAAATCTGGCCTTTGGTAATATTTTTAAGCGCCTGCCAAACAACCTCTCCACCAAGGATTAAATAGCTAAATCCAAATGCAGCAAAATGGTATGTGACTTCATCTGGGAAAACTTTTTTCAGTACCAGACCTGCTGCAAACAGAATGATACCTGATATCAGCTGTATTATTTTTCTCTTGTTTAAGTCTTCGCTTTTATGCTGGTGAGCATGATCATGGGAATGGCTGTGGGAATGCTCATGATTGTGTGCCATATTAATAACCTCCCTTCCTTTTGTTAATTAAGTAAATTTCGGTAGTAGAATTATTTTATATAAAAAACAAACTGTTGAATGATCTTTCAACTGTATTATAATTGAATATATGTTCAATTGTCAATATGAAAAATAAATATAATTTAATACTATAACATGTTACAGATTAACGGCTTAAAATATCATAACAATAGTAAATGTGACATTTTTTTGTAATTATTCAAAACATTATGGAATAATAGCCTTAAATATGGTATATTTCATTATATTAGAAGAAATCTGATCTGATTTGCTTCTAATTAAAATTATTATTATATAAAAGCGGAGGATACTAAAGATGTATTGTAAAAATTGTGCAAAAGAGATTGATGACAACGCAGCCATCTGTCCACATTGTGGTGTGGCACAGACTCCTCAAGTGGTTGATAATGGCGGTTTTGGGTGGGGACTTTTAGGCTGCTGTATTCCATTAGTAGGATTAATTCTGTTTCTGATTTGGAAGGATACAAAACCAAGGACTGCAAAAGCAGCAGGTATTGGCGCTTTAATTAGTGTTGTTTGTGGTGTTCTTTTCTATGCATTATTATTTGGACTGGGACTTCTGGGTGCTATGGCGGGTTATTAAAACCGGCGGCCTACTTGTTATGAGTGGTTTTTTCTATCGATGGCTCCCAATTTTCTTTGGCTGCCATTGCAGGGCGGAACGTTCATTTTTTCTCAATGGAAAGCAATTTCCTATTTGTGCAAGATGTACCGGTGAATTGGTGGGGATTTTTTTATTAGGAATCACCTATGCCATTTATCACCCACCAATTTTATATGCTTTGATTTTCTTGATTCCCATGATACTTGATGGTGGTATTCAGTTGCTGACTACATATGAAAGCACCAATATCAGGAGGTTTTTAACTGGCCTGTTTTTCGGATATGGTCTATTTTATCTGTTTCTGGCAAGTATGATTGCTACATATTGGCTTGGATATCATATGTTTAAGTGATTGAGTTAAATCCGGCATAATAAAAAGGCAGGAGCAGACACGAAGACGATGAAGTATAATTTCTTAACTTCATCTGATTGGCGTTCAGACCTGCCCTTTATTTGTCTCAATAAATTCTGTAAATAAATCACGATATGATATCTAAATTGTAAGGGAGAATTATGTATGGTAAAAATAATAGAAGGCGCCCGTATGAAGCTGAAAAGCAGTCTTGATTGCAAAGATTATGAAATGATTCACATGCTTGAAATACGATGCGCCCAGAACGATCAAATTACTCTGAAGCTTGAACTGGATTATAAACTGAGTGACGCCCAAAACAGAACGGCGGATACCGAAATTACAGATATGAACGAGTTCATGTACTTTAACGGTGAAGAATTAATCGGCTATATGGGGATATGCAGTTTTGGAGGAATATCACAACCATTGGAGATTACGGGAATGGTACACCCTTTGTACAGACGTCAGGGGGTTTTTACAAAACTGATGGAACAAGTCCTTGCAGAGTGCAAAAGTCGAAATGCAAAAAAAATTCTGGCCTTGTGTGATAATAACTCCATTTCCGGCCAGGCATTTTTAAAAAAGGCTGGTGCTGTTTATAAATTTTCCGAATTTGAAATGTATCTGAATCATAAATCATATGAGACATTGGAGAATCAGCCGCCTTTTGGCATCACATTCAGAAAAGCTGTCAATGCAGATGCCTTAGAGATAAACAGGCAAAACGTGATTTATTTTGGTAGTGATCCGGAAGAAGAAAATAAGGATTTTGATGATAGTGGTATTCTTCTGCCCGAAGAGGAAGAAAAACGAGGCATGACTATCTATATTGCTGAAAAGGAAGACAGAGTAATTGGGAAGATAAATCTTGAAGTCTCTGATAGTGGTACTGGAGGAATCTATGGGCTTGGTGTGCTGCCTGAGTTCCGGGGAAAAGGATATGGACGTGCAATTCTTATTTATGGGGTAGAAAAGCTCAAGGATGCAAATTCCACAGAGGTGATGCTTCAGGTTGCTGCGGAAAATGAAAGGGCACTCAACTTATACCAATCCTGCGGATTCCAAAAAACATCAGTGATGGATTATTATGAGTTAAAGTAAAGGTGAAGAAGGAAACGAGCACAAAATGGAGAATCCAGTAAATATAGCACAAAAATTAAAAGTGTTGTTTAAGCATCCACTTATTGAATTATTAAAGAACAACAAGGGAAATCCAAAGACCCTGATTTTAATGGAGCCTCTCTGGGGAATTCCCTATAATTTGATTGCACCTTTTGCCACATTATATATGTACACACAGGGAATAACAGATGTTCAGATTGGTTTGATTTTATCAGTTTCCATGGTTGTTCAGGTGCTTTTTTCTTTTATTGGAGGTATCCTCACTGATAAGCTGGGACGTAAATTCACAACCATGATGGGAGATTTCTTTGGCTGGGGTGTTGCCTGCCTCATATGGGCCGTTTCAGGTAATTTCTGGTTCTTCTTAACAGCAGTTTTATTTAACAGTTTTGAACAGATTAACCAGACTGCGTGGTACTGTCTGCTTATTGAAGATGCTGACACCAGGGATTTAATCGGAATCTATACGTGGGTAAATATTGGAGGTCTGATTGCAATCTTCTTTGCACCAATTTCTGGATTGCTGATCAATACCTTTTCCGTGGTTCCCGTTGTACGTGTCCTGTATGTTGTTTTTGCTGTGAATATGCTGATTAAAGTAATTATTACGTTCCGGTATTGTGATGAAACCCGGCAGGGGAAGATCCGTATGGCTGAAACGAAAAACACCTCTGTCTTTCATATGATTTATGAATATAAGGACTTAATACCAAAAGTACTGATGAATAAAGAGATTGTGAAAGTGCTGATGGTCTGTGTGATATTACATATAGCAAATCTGGTAAACACCAGCTTCTTTAGTCTGTATGTGACGCAAAGGCTGAGAATTGCAGACCGTTATCTTGCCTTTTTCCCGATTTTAAATGCCGCTGTAATGCTGATTTTCATGATTGGTGTACAGCACCGTTTGGAATCTGTGAAATTTCGGATACCAATGTGGATCGGTCTGGTATTATATGCCGCGTGCTCAGTTCTCCTGATTCTGACGCCTATTGGCAGCAGTATGCCGTTTATTATCGTTTATGTTTTTGTTGGAGCAGTGGCAGGCGGACTTGTAATGCCCCGCAAAGATGCCTTGCTTCAGCTAAACATCAATCCCAATGAACGGGCTCGCATAAATGCTCTTATTATGTCCTTTACCATTGCATTTGCATCTCCCTTTGGTTACCTGGCAGGCTGGCTGTCCAGTATAGACCGCCGTTTACCATTTGTATTTACATTTACGATCTATACTATAGCAATAATCATTGTTGGTAAAATCAGCGATCCTGAATTTGCAGAAGATTGATATAGCCTTCATAAAAATATGCCAGGTAAAAAAATGGGAGTTTTTCAGGTCTAAATTGTTTGTTTAACTGTCTCAAATGTAATTTCCAGAACTCTGGTCAGAAATGGAAATTTCTCTTTCATCATATCAAATTCTGAGCCAGATTCCAGAAAATTTGCGGTTCCATTTATCAGAAATCCTGCTCCCATATGTTTGTGCCCCATTACTTCTTTGCTTCCTAATGTGACCAGTACTCGGTTATTATGTTCTATGTTCTTTTGCGTTTTGCGCATCCCGGCAGCAGGAATAAACATTTTGTTGTTTTCTATGACAACATATGAGTTCCAAGGGTTAACGGAGAAAGCGATGATTGACCGCGCAAAGAAATATGGGGTATTGGTTTATCCCGTATTAATATTTTGGCATGATGTTCTTTGTTATTCTAATAATATGGTTTTGTTAAGCTTTGGAAATGTATCAGAAAAACAACTGATCGAGGGAATAGAGCAATTATCAAAGGCGTGGAACAATACCATAAATTGACTAATTAGCCTGTATTCTTGACAAACAGCCACTTATTCTGTATACTGACACCATAGATAGGTAACTATTTTCAAACGTTTTTAGAGGCTCTATTCTTGATGAATAGAGCCTTTACCTTTGAAAGATAATAGATCAATAAACGATTGGAGGAATAAGAGATGTCAATGAAAGATATAGAAAAAATGAAAAAATTACTGGAAGATAAGAAATCCAAGGGTGCTTTTTTACAAGCAGAAAAGAAAATTGGTTCCGGTAAAGTTGAAAAGAGAAATAAGAATATAGGAATTGAATTTACAAGAACGCATAAAATTTCACAGTAAATGTGAATTAGGACAGAAAATACAGATTCTAGAGGAGAATGCATGCAGTTTAAAGATTTAAAGATTATGCCTGATATTATTAAGGCACTGGAAAAAGAAAATTACGAAACTCCCACACCGATTCAGGAAAAAGCAATCCCCGTTATTTTGGAAGGTGGGGATTTATTAGGCTGTGCCCAGACAGGTACTGGAAAGACGGCCGCATTTGCCATACCAACCCTTCAGCTCCTTAGCAAGGAAAATGCCCCTCGTACTTCAAAACAAAATATTAGAGCGCTCGTCATAACACCAACCAGAGAACTGGCTCTTCAGATTTATGAAAGTTTTCATACCTACGGACAGTTTACCAATTTAAAAAGCTGTGTGGTCTTTGGTGGAGTATCCCAAAAACCCCAGGAGGAAGAGTTAAAACAGGGAGTTGATATTCTTGTGGCAACTCCGGGCAGACTGCTGGCACTCATGGATCAGAAGCTTATCAATATAGATCATTTAAAAATACTGATCCTGGACGAAGCTGATCGAATGCTGGATATGGGATTTATAAATGATGTGAAAAAGATTATAGCAAAAACACCACCTAAAAAGCAGACATTACTTTTTTCCGCCACAATGCCACCAGATATTGCCAGACTGGCAGGTACGATTTTAAAAAATCCAGCGGAAATAAAAATAACCCCGGTATCATCAACTGTGGATACCATTAACCAATATCTCTATTACACGGATAAAAGCAGTAAAAAAGATTTGCTTTTGCACATTCTGGAAAATAAAGAGATTATTTCAGTCCTGGTATTTGTACGTACAAAGCATGGTGCGGACCGTCTGATCAAGCAATTGGGAAGGAGTAACGTATCGGCACAGGCGATTCACGGGGATAAATCCCAGGGAGCACGTCAGCGTGCTCTAAGCTGCTTTAAAGACAAAACACTGCGGATTCTGCTTGCTACAGATATTGCAGCAAGAGGAATCGACATCGATGAATTAACCCATGTCATAAACTTTGACTTACCGGATACTCCTGAGACATATGTACACCGGATTGGGCGTACAGGCAGAGCAGGTCTTTCCGGAACAGCAATATCCTTTTGTGATTTTGATGAAAAAGAGCAGCTGAAAGATATTGAACGGTTAATTGGAAAAAAATTAACAGAGGTGAGTGATCATCCCTATCCATTAAAAAACAACTTTCCGGCAATAAAAACCACTCAGCCCAAAAGAGATACAGGACGTACAGAAAAGGCAAAAAGCCATCCATCCTCACAGAAATCCAATGCAGCATCAAAAAAAGAATCACACCAGCCCGTAACGGGGAAAAAGGCAACAGCCACAAAGAAAAAATTTCGGATGACAGCGGATGGAACGTTAAAAGAGAAAAAGAGCTATAATAGTTTTTCAACAAGAAGAAAAAGCAGCAGATAAAATAAGAGGTATTGAGATTGATGCGAAAATCTCAATACCTTTCTTTTTACTAAAGTACATGTTCAGATATAGGCGGAAAGATAGACAAAGCTGATCCCATCAGATACAATTCTTATATCAAATAAAACGGGCTTTGCATTTAAATACACCTGCTGCAAAGTATCCCTTTTAATTCTTTGATATAATTCCCACTGGAGGTAAGGCAATGGATTGGCAAAAGCAAATGAACCGGGCAATGGAATATATCGAAAATAATCTTTCGGGAAAACCAGACTATAACACTGCAGCGCAATTTATGAATTGCTCTGAATGGGAGTTTCGGAGAATTTTTTCTTTTCTGGCCCAAATTCCAGTATCGGAATATATCCGCCGCAGGCGGTTAACTGTGGCAGTGAGTGACATCCAAAACGGAGATAAGATCATTGATATTGCACAACGCTATGGATATGAGTCCCAGGCCGCTTTTACAAGGGCATTCCGACAATTACATGGGGTAGCACCATCCCACGCCCGTGACAAGGGAATTGCGCTGAACCCATTCCTGCCTTTAACCTTTAAACTGGTATTGATGGAGGGTATCGCAGTGGAAAGAGATGTGAATCAAAGAACAAATATTATTGGTGCAGGAGAAGTGGGTTATGCTGTATCAGCAGATCTGGACAAGGAAACTATTCATAAAACCAACAAATTATTCTGGGGTACAAAAGGAAACCAGGTGTTAGGGGCAACCGCACTTCCGCTTTATGGCGCATTTATTTCGGAAGAAACGTGCCGTTTTTTTGATGAGGTAGCCGGTAAAAAAGTATTGGAAATAGGCTGCGGAAGTGGCCATTCCCTACAGTATTTAGGGGAGCGCAGGGCATCTGAACTATGGGGCATTGATATAACCGGGGAGCAGATAAATAAAGCAGAGCAGCATCTTAAGACGTGTGATATCACAGCAAAACTGATTTGCTCGCCGATGGAAGAGGAGTGCGGGCTGCCAGAGGATTATTTTGATTTCGTCTATTCGGTGTATGGGATAGGCTGGACCACTGATCTCGATGGAACATTTCGTCGGATAGCTTCTTATCTCAAAAAAGGAGGTGTATTTATTTTCAGCTGGTCACATCCCATACATAAATGTGTTGCGGCGGAAGATGATATGCTAGTCTTTAAGAAATGTTATTTTGACGAATCATGGTACTCCGTCTCCGTTGGCGAAGGTGTGCTGTCATTGTCAGACCGTAAATTATCAACTTACATCAATGCACTGGCACGGGCCGGATTCATCATTGAACAGTTGATTGAAGAATCTGATGAGGACATAATGAAATCAAAGGACAACAGTTTTGCGAAGAAAGCCAGTATGCTTCCGGTTACGTTTGTTATAAAAGCAATTAAAAAATAGGTAAAAAATTGATTGAAAATATATTTAATAACACGAAAAAACCGCACAGAACCATTTCCATAAGAATAAAATGAACTGAGAATAAAAATGCAATCGGAGCAGTTTACAGGAGTTTATATGGATGGTAGTAGTTATAGTAGTGGAGCAATAGCGAGTGCTGGATTACCCTATGATAATATAAACTGGTATGATATAGAAGGTCAGCCCTTTGGTCCAGCCTCCAAATTAAATGTTATTGTATTTAATGATGCCAATAACATTGTTGACGTGGAAGGACCTGTGGCCATTGGAGGAAGTTTTTACAGCCCAAGAGGTTTCAGCGCTGGTTTTTCCAGAGATAAGGGCAGCAGAGATGCCAATTACTCACCGGATCTGGTACGTTTTCTCGTTGGCGGCAATGTGGCAATGAGTGAGCCACTGGTGATTGTAGGTCATACGGTTGTCGGCGGCGGCTTCCGTGCAGGCAAGGGAAGCACATACTTAATTGGAAAAAGTGGAAAGGCGGATCAGGCAAAAGAGCTGGCAACTTTATATCAGGCCAATGGTGGAAGTCAGTATTGGACACCATCAGACAAAGGAAATCATTATTTAATTTCCAGCTATGATGTTCCAAGATATATACCTGCAGGCAGAATACATGCAGACGTTTCAAAATTCTTTCAGGATGCAAAGAACGGAATTGGATACTATAAAAACTGTATTGATAATTTAACACCAACCGGAACTGTAGTAGATAATAATTACGAATGGATATTAAGGGGAAATGATCCTGTACAGAATGTATTCCTGATTGATGTAAGACCAAACGGTCTGGTTAACAAGGGGATCCGTGCAGAAGTTCCTGAAGGAAGTAATGTCATCGTAAGGCTGAGAACAGGCTCTGATGCTCACCTGCAATATGGTCTCTATGGAGAAGAAAGCAAAGCTAACCGGACGTTGTATGTATTTGAGGATGCCACAAATATTTATATGGAGAAATCCTCAGATATATGGGGAAGTATACTGGCACCCCAGGCAATGTTCCATGCCCATCCCACTGGTGGTCATGTAAGCGGAAATGCGGCTTTGGGATCATTTGCAGTCAATGCGGCCAGTGGATTTGAATTTCATTATTACCCCTTTGTGGGAGGCGTAATGTGCCAGGTTCCGGCACCAGAAGTGCCGGAGGTATCACCGGGAAATGAGGAGCAGCCTGTAGTATGTCCGACTTGTCCGGCACCTGTACCATGTCCCACACCTGAGCCCTGTCCGACTCCGCCGCCATGTCCCACACCTGAGCCCTGTCCGACCCCGCCGCCATGCCCGACCTGCCCAGCTCCGCCGCCATGCCCCAAGCCGGAACCATGCCCTGCTTGTCCGGTGTGCCCCAAGCCCGAGCCCTGTCCGGCCTGTCCCAAGCCTCAGCCGTGCCCGACCTGCCCGGTGTGCCCCAAGCCCGAGCCCTGTCCGACTTGTCCGGCATGTCCGAAGCCTGAACCCTGTCCGACATGCCCGGTCTGCCCGGCATGTCCGAAGCCTGAACCCTGTCCAACATGTCCAGCCTGTCCGGTCTGTCCGGAGTGCCCGAAACCAGAACCCTGCCCAACCTGTCCGGTCTGTGCGGAATGTCCAAAGCCAGAGCCATGTCCAGTCTGCCAGGAATGTCTGATTAAGCCAGGTATTATTGCTGGATGTATCTGGGGCTGCGGCTGCGGTGATTTCCATGATTGGGAGGTAAAATTATATAAGAGGGTCAATGATGTTGATACAATGATGTTCTGTATAAAGATCTGTGGTTGTGGCTGCTTTGAATTTGCAGCTCCCTATGATGGCTGCTATATTTTAAAAGTAAGAATGTGTGAGAACTGTTGGAACACATTCTGGTGTAAGCCAATTATTACACTGAATAACATTGGTGTAGCCAGTTTCATGATTGATTAATTTTATAAAATGTGTTTTAAATTATGAAAAACTGCCGCAAGCGGTATAATGTTACCAATTGCGGCAGCTTTTTTGCATTTTACTAAACCCAGCCAGTTTATTATATTTTCTCAGGTCTGTTACAACGTAAATTAACAATATTATCTGAATAATCCAGTAAAAAGCAGTGTATATGTTTTTCCCATTTAACAATGCTTGATAAGCTATGGAGCAGACAAAATTATCTGCTGTATGAAACAATAGAATCATCAGCATACTGCCTCCTGAAGCATGGTATATCCAGGTGCAGATTATGCTTAAAGAGATTGTCTGAATTAAATACAGTAAAAACGATATCTCATATCCTTCCACATGGAACAAAAACATGGGTAAATGCCAACATGCCCAGACTATTCCTACAACAATACCAGAAATATACGGAGAAAACCAGATAAGTACTTACGATAAAACATAAAAGATGTTTCATATATCCGTTCATATGATTGGAACCTGGCTTTGGCATAATTATTCCTTTCAGTGTTATGATTTTATAGCCCAGCGTAATTTAGCACATCGGGCACGTCCGTTGGAATTACATTCTTCTGCAGAGGGTCTGATTGCATCAGGTGCGATTTCTTTATAAATACCGCTGCGATGGAGACGCTGAAACGATTTTTTAACCAGGCGGTCTTCACCTGAATGAAAAGTAAGTATCGCTACACGTCCCCCTTTGGCCAGAGCCTCCGGAAGCTTTTCTAAAAAGTCATATAATACCTCAAATTCATTATTCACATCAATCCGAAGCGCCTGGAAGCAGCGTTGGCAGGATTTTTTAATTTCATTCTCTCTGTCCTTTTCCGGAATAAATTTCAGTGTATCTTTAATAATCTGCCGGAGCTGGCTGGTTGTTGTAACCTCTTCCCCTTTTTTTATTGCTAAAGTGACCGCATGGGCAATTTCTTCGGCATGAGGCTCGTCTGCATTCTCTAAAAGCATGCCGCATAATTCATTTTGGGAAATGGTTTTTAAGCGTTCCGCAGCAGAGATTCCCTTTGACGGATTCAGCCGCAGATCAAGAGGCCCCTCGGTTTTAAATGAAAATCCCCGGTCCGGGTTGTCAATCTGCATGGAAGATACTCCTAAATCAGCCAGGATAAAATCCAGGGGACCTGACTGCGGGATTATCTCATCAATATTAGAAAAATTGGTTTGTCTGATTGTCAGAATCTCCGGACCATAACCCAGATTCTTAAGGCGTTCCCGCGTCCGTGGTAATTCGATGGGATCTACATCGGTAGCATACAAATGCCCTTTTGAATCCAGACATTTAAGCATCTCTAATGTATGACCGCCGTAGCCTAATGTTGCATCTAATCCGGTTTCGCCGGGAGTTATTTGTAAAATATCCAGTATTTCTTTCACGCAGATGGAGCGATGCATGCCGGCGGGAGTATTGCCCTTTTGAATCACCTTTGCTACGGTATCAGTATATAGTTGCGGATTTAATTCTTTATATTTATCCTTAAAAGCCTTTGGATGAGTCCCTTTGTATCTGGGACGGCGCTGATGTTTTTGTTCCTGATTATCCATTGTTGTTCCACCTTCTTTAAATATCTTTTATAAATGTATCTGCTTACATGATAACAAACCCATGACAGAATGGCAAATGATTGTTTTTATTTTATTTCATTATATAATATAACTATTAATGTATAAATTGGAGGTAAAATTATGTTATTGGATATTCTGAAATCCAGAAGAAGCATCAGGAAGTTTCAAAATAAAGAGATTGAACAGGAAAAGATTGATGCCATTCTAAAAAGTGCGCTTCTCTCCCCCTCATCCCGCTCCATAAGACCCTGGGAATTTGTAGCCGTCACCAATAAAGAAATAATAAACCATCTTTCACAAAGCAGAGATCCTGGTTCGGGGTTTTTGGCAGGTGCGCCTCTTGCAGTTGTGGTAATTGCAGATCATACACTGAGTGACGTTTGGATTGAAGATGCGTCCATAGCTGCAACAATAATTCAGTTAACAGCCCAGGATTTAGGCCTTGGCTCGTGTTGGATTCAGGTGAGGGAACGATTTCACAAAGAGCAGAAAACAGCCGGAGATTATATCAGAGAAGTTCTGGGAATACCCGGACAGTACCGTGTTGAATGCCTGATTGCCATTGGTTATCCTGGGGAAGAGAAGAAACCGTATGAGGACGATATGCTCAAGCGGGAAAAGCTGCATTATGACAGATTTTAATAATAAATAAATTTTTGATTAATAAAAGTTTAAGGGGAAAGAGAATGAAAAAAAAGGTGTTTTTATTTGCAGCAGCAATACTGACTTTAAGTCTTACTGCGGGCTGCCAGAAGCAAACGGCTGAGAATCTCCCTCAGGAAGAAGAGACAGAAACCGCATCATCCTCTGATGACCGCTCATCTGGTTTAAATGTAAAGCTGGATGAAAACCGGATTATACTTGAGCAGTCCTTTCATGCTGAACTGGGTGACTGGGAAGATGTAAGGTTTGTATCATACGGTCCTGCAGCTGGTTCGGACTTTGAAGATGTTTCATTTTACCTGATGAAAAATGGTAAGGTGGTTTTCACATTTCCTTATTATGGTGAAAATAATAAAACGGATCAAGCTTTATTCTGGCAAAGGATATGACAGATGATGTAAATGAACATATTGAGGAGGAAGATATGAGCATGGGGCACATTTACGATTATCTGAAAAATAAATAGACCTGCCATTATAGTATCTCCTATAATTTTTTTAAATTTTAGTTTACAAATCTCTCCCCCCATTCTTTTTATCAGGTAGATTTGCAGATCAATTGTTTCTCCGTCTATGCCGGCTAAGGGGAGCATTTGAAATTTAAAAATTCCAGGAGGTAATGAAAGATGAATAAAACAATTGCAAAATCAGTAGGTAATTCCAACCCTCTGATCGATCACCATTTAGGAGCAGATCCCTTTGCCCTGACTTACAACGGAAGAGTTTACATCTATATGTCCAGCGATAATTATGAGTACAACGCAGATGGATCAATCAAAGAAAACAGTTTTAGTAATTTAAAGAGTGTTTTTGTAATATCTTCAGAAGATATGGTTAACTGGACTGATCATGGAGCCATTCCGGTAGCAGGTGCAAACGGAGCTAACGCAGGGCAGGGAATTGCTAAATGGGCAGGCGGCTCCTGGGCACCGGCGGCTGCGGTGAAAAACATCAATGGCAAGGACAAATTTTTCCTTTATTTCGCCAACGGAGGAAGCGGAATCGGTGTATTGACGGCTGACAGTCCGATTGGTCCGTGGAGTGATCCATTGGGCAAAGCGCTGGTATCAGGCAGTACTCCAGGTATCTCCGGTGTGGTATGGCTCTTTGATCCGGCTGTCTTTGTAGACAGTGACGGAACCGGATATCTGTACTGCGGCGGCGGAATCCCGGGAGACCAGAATCCGTCACAGTCCCAGGTGGCAAATCCAAAGACTGCCAGAGTTCTCAAGCTGGGTCAGGATATGATCAGTATTGTAGGAAGCGCTTCTACCATTGATGCTCCTTTCATGTTTGAAGATTCAGGAATTCACAAGTATAACGGGGTTTATTACTACTCTTACTGCATTAATTTTTCCGGTACTCACCCAGGAAGCGTCCCTGCAGGAGAAATCGGATATATGACCAGCAATAGTCCTATGGGACCATTTACCTATAGAGGCCATTTCTTAAAGAATCCGGGCAGCTTTTTCGGAGGCGGAGGCAATAACCACCATTGTGTTTTCCAGTTTAAGAATCAGTGGTACGTGGTTTATCATACTCAGACCGTGAGTCTTGCATTATATGGTTCCGGTAAGGGTTACCGTTCACCCCACATTAACCAGCTGTTCCACAACAGCGATGGAACCATTCAGGAGGTTGCAGCAAACTATGCAGGAGTGGGTCAGCTTTCCAATTTAAATCCATATAAGCGGGTGGAAGCGGAAACCATGGGATGGAACGGCAGAGTTTTAACAGAGAAGACCTCTGCCAGCGGAGGTCCTGTGTACAATCAGAATGTAACAGATATTCACAACGGAGACTGGGTTGCTGTGGGAAATGCAGATTTTGGATCAACAGGTGCCAAACGTTTTAAGGCTAACGTTGCTTCAACTTCCGGAGGTAAGATTGAAATTCGTCTTGACAGTGTGAGCGGTACACTGGTGGGAACTTTAAATGTGCCTAATACCGGCGGTATACAGAACTGGAAAGAGGTAGAAACAACAATCAGCGGTGCCACCGGGGTACATAAACTGTTCTTTGCGTTTACCGGAAGTGGAAGCGGTAACTTATTTAATTTCGACTATTGGCAGTTTTCGTAATGTAAAGGGGATCTATTATGGATAATAGCAGTACTTACACCAATCCGATTTTAAATGCGGATTATCCCGACATTGCAGCAATTCGGGTTGGAAAAGAATTTTATATGGTCAGCTCTACCTTTGTTTCCTTTCCCTCTATACCGATCATGCATTCAAGGGATCTGGTAAACTGGGAGATAATCGGATATGTGACCGCAGATTTAAACGGAACCGGAAAATCATATACCCTTACTAACAGCTTTGAGGATTATGGGCATGGATGCTGGGCACCTACGATTGCCTATCGTAACGGTGTTTATTATGTGGGAATTTATCAGGCACAGGGCAAATTTATTTTGTGTACTGCCACCAATCCGGCGGGGCCTTATACGAAAACAGTGTTTAATCAGGGATTTCATGACCCGGCGCTGTTTCTTGATGACGATGGGACAGGATATATTATTTCAGAAGCAAATGATGTGAAAATCAGTAAACTGAGCGGAGATTATAAGTCTGTGGTAAACAGCAGTGTATCTACCCGAATTGAAGGAATCACCGGCAATTATCTGGTGGAAGGAACTCATGTTATAAAAAAGAACGGGTATTATTACATATTCCGGAATTCTACACCGCCGGAATCCTATACTTATTGTCTGCGGTCTAAAAATATTTACGGACCTTATGAAATGAGAATCCTTTTAAATGGCCCCAAAATATCGGGCGGAAGCCAGATTCATCAGGGAGGTCCCATTGACACCCCGACTGGAGAGTGGTGGTTCTATGTATTTCAGGATGGAAACGGCTTAGGACGCCGTGACATTCTGGTACCCATGCAGTGGCAGGATGACTGGCCGGTGCTGGGTGATCCGTCTACCATTAAGAATGTGACAATCGGAGGAAAAAGCTACCCTATGGGAAGTGTTCCCATTACGTACAGAAAACCAGATGTGGGGGCATCTTATCCGGTAGTGTCTATTCCTGACAGCGATGAATTTAATTCTACTGTTCTGGGAGTTCAGTGGCAGTGGAACCATTATCCGGACAACAGCAAATGGTCACTTAGCGAGCGCCCGGGATATTTACGGCTCCACGCTAAACAGGCCAATAATCTGTGGAGAGCCACAAACACTCTTACCCAAAGGGTTCAGGGACCGGACTGTCAGGGAACCATTGAGCTGGATACTGCCAATATGGCAGATGGGGATCAGGCAGGACTTTGCCTGTTAAACATTCCCTATGGCTCCATTGGTGTAGTGAAATCCGCAGGTGTGAAAAAAATAGTTGCCAATATCAATGCGAAGGAAGATGCCCAGGGAGTGATTACCAATGGTCCTGAACTCCGCAGTAATATTGTTTACTTACGGGCCAATGCAAACCTTCTTACGGATAAGGCAGTCTTTTCTTACAGTACAGACAATGTCAATTTCACTCAGCTTGGAGGACAGCTGAATATGCCGTTTGATCTGGGGTTCTTCCAGGGTGATAAGTTTGGTATCTATAACTTTAACACAGCATCAGCCGGTGGGTACGTTGATGTAAACTGGTTCCGTTTTGTCTCCTCAAACAGCAAAACAACAGGTACTGCGGAGGCATCCGTCGCAGCAGATATGCTGGAAACAAGTATGGCGGTATCATCGTCAGGCAACGATGCAGCCATTAATCTGACTGCACAAAAGCAGCTGATCCGGGGGTACGGAGGAATCAACCACCCTGCATGGATTGGCGATCTGACGGCGGCTCAGAGAGAGACTGCATTTGGAAACGGAGATAACCAGCTGGGATTTAGTATTTTAAGAATTTATATTGATGAAAATAAGAATAACTGGAGCAGGGAACTGGCGACGGCGAAAAAGGCAAAGGAAAAGGGAGCCTTACTATTTGCATCTCCATGGAATCCGCCCAGTGATATGACAGAGACATTCACCCGCGACGGTGTAGCAAATCAGAAGCGGCTCAGGTACGATAAATACGCTGCCTATGCCCAGCATCTCAATGATTTTGTTACCTTTATGAAGAACAATGGAGCGGAGCTTTACGCCATATCCGTTCAGAATGAGCCTGATTATGCACATACCTGGACCTGGTGGACTCCGTCTGAAATGCTGAACTTCATGAAAAACTATGCGGGTTCCATTAACTGCAAAGTTATTGCTCCGGAATCGTTTTCTTATATGAAGAACATGTCAGACCCCATATTAAATGATTCTCAGGCTCTTGCAAACATGGATATTCTTGGAGCACATCTTTATGGTACAACGGAGAGCAACTTCTCGTATCCGCTTTTCAAGCAGAAGGGGGCTAATAAGGAGCTTTGGATGACTGAGGTATATTATCCAAACAGCAATAATAATTCCGCTGATTTATGGCCGGAGGCACTTGAGGTTTCCTATCACATTCACAATGCCATGGTATTAGGTGATTTCCAGGCTTACGTATGGTGGTATATCCGCAGACAGTATGGTCCCATGAAGGAAGACGGAACAATCAGCAAACGAGGCTGTAATATGGCACATTTCTCCAAATTTGTCAGACCTGGCTATGTGAGGGTGGACGCTACGGCTAATCCGTCAAATAGTGTTTATATTTCAGCTTACAAAGGAGATAATAAGGCAGTAATTGTAGCAATTAATAAGAATACATCGGCTGTCAGTCAGAAATTTACATTCCAGAACGGAACGGGAGGTTCGGTATCCTCCTGGATCACAGACGAAAGCAGAAATATTGCAGCAGGTTCCAGTTACCGTGTATCCGGTAATTCCTTCACTGCTCAGCTTCCAGCCAGAAGTGTCACAACCTTCGTAACCAGTTTAAGCTGATCAGACGTATAAAAAAATGAATGAGGCAGGGTGCTCTGACGGTCAGTCAGGGTGCCCTGTTTCACAGGCTTAATTCTTAAGTATTTTGATTTGTATTTACGGGATGGGAAACTGGTATTATAATACGCTTATAATGAAAATGAGAGAGGAGAAAGATGAAGAAAGAATTACCCTATTTCAGTATTGGAGATTCCTTCGGAGGAAATCAGGACTGGTTCCGGGATCCGATGATGCATTTAGGCGGCTGCGGAGCCGCAGCTGCATGTGATGTCTGCATTAATCTGGCGCTCCATCACAACAAAACTCATCTGTATCCATCTGATATAAAAAGACTTGATAAGGAAGCGTACATTGAATTTTCCAGCACGATGAAGCCGTATTTAAGACCGCGCTTCGGTGGAATTGATACCCTTAAAGTGTTTATGGATGGTTTTAATCAGTATTTGAATTATGTGAATGAACAGAGCCTTAAGCTGTCGGGCTGCCCTGGTGATACTCCCGTAAAGGAAGCAGCCAGTAACGTGAAAGATCAGATCGACAGGGGAATTCCCATTCCCTTTTTACAGCTTCGCCATAAGAATGTAAATTTTAAGGATCTGGTCTGGCATTGGTTTATGCTGGTGGGATATGAAGAATATGAGAATGAATTTTACGTAAAAATTGCTACCTACGGCGGATTTCGCTGGCTTTCCTTCTATGAATTGTGGGAGACTGGATTTAAGCGTAAGGGTGGGTTAATACTGCTTCAGGAGACGGAGGAGCAAGCAGTTTAATTTTACATGGGTAGAAATATTGGGGGGAATATGTTACATTTCGTTTTTCAATATTATAGTAAATATAAAAAAGAGATAGTTTTGGCACTATTGCTATCCTTACTTAATTCTGTCATGACAGTGGTGTGTTCACAGTTTTTAAAAGATGTAATTAAGGGTACTTTGGCAGGAAAAAGCAGTTTCCTGGCTGGAAAGATTGTTCAGATACTTTGTCTGACTCTGATTTGGGTTGGGGTAATTTACAGCTCCAAATTGGTTACTGGAAGATTAAGTATTCAGATGACCAGTTGTTTAAGGCAGGATGTAATAGAAAAGATTATGAATATGCGTTATGACTATCTTATGAGTCAGCAGAAGGGAGCTTTTTTAAATAAACTCAATGAAGATATCTCCGATGTGAGCAGATACTTTGAACAGCTTTTGTTTTCTGTTTTTTTAAACGGGATCAGCGTTTTGGTAATTCTGGTTTATTTACTTGCGACTGACTGGAAGCTTACTCTTATATCTATGATCTGGATTCCATTTACAACCATACTGTACCATAACTTTTTAAACGGCATTGCTGGTTTTACCAGAGAAAAGAAGAAACAGCAGGATGCACTCACCGCTAAAACCCAGGAACTGTTTGAATGCTATGAGACAGAGAAAAGCTATAATCTGCAGGAGATCAATTTAACTGAAATTGATACCAATATCTGGCAGGTTTATGAGGCTGATTTAAAGCGGCAGAAAAAAGAGGCTATGACAACTGCCTTCAGCTCAATGATTCGCTGTCTGCCTGTTTTGTTTTGCAGTATATTTGCAGCTGGTATGGTGATAAAAGGAACATTAACAGCGGAAAATTTCATTTCATTTCTTGTGTTGCTGGGGTTCATTTCATCGCCGATCAGCAATTTCACGTCAGTATTAGTGGAACTGAATAAAGCAGGAGTCAGTGCAGACCGGTTACGCAGACTGCTAGAGGCACCGGAAGAAAGCAGTGGAGGCAATATAACCAGCCTTCCTTTTTCTGATTCAGTGATTCAATTTCAGGATATCTGTTTTTCTTATGATGGTTTAAATCCAATTTTAAATAATCTGACCTTTGAATTGAAAAAAGGAGATCGGATTGCATTTGTGGGGAGTTCAGGAAGCGGAAAGACAACTTTAATGAATCTGATACTGGGACTGTTTGAGCCTCAGAAGGGGAATTACTTCCTTTATGGAACACAGGTTACAGATCTTGATTTAAAACTGGTGCGGGGGTGCTTTTCCATCGTTTCACAGGAGACTTTTTTATTTCCGGATACCATTGAACAAAACTTATTGTACGGAAACCGCAGTGCAACCAGAGAAGAGATAGAAAAAGCGGTAGGAGACACAGGACTTGCTTCTTTCATTGAAGGCCTGCCTGAGGGGTATGATACCATACTGGAAGAGAATGGTGTCAATCTGTCAGGAGGACAGAGGCAGAGATTTGCCATAGCAAGAGCTCTTCTTAGAAACAGTGAAGTGATTATATTTGATGAACCAACTTCGGCTCTTGACCCAAAGTCAGAAAAAGAGATTACGGAATTAATTCAAAGAACTTTAAGTTCCAAAACAATTATCTCCGTTGCTCATAAGCTGAATACAGTCCTGGACTACGACAGGATTTATCTGATGGACAACGGGAATTTGAAAGAACAGGGGAGTCACGAAGAACTGCTGGCGAAAAAAGGACTTTACTATCAATTGTTTCATAGCCAGAATGGTATGGGGAGGGAGTTGGTATGAAGCATTACCTGTCTCAAATAAAAGAAGCACTGGACTATCTGGGCAATGAAAAGAGACTGTATCTTGTCTTTCTTCTTTCCCTGGGATTTGGATATTCGGGAATGGCCATTGCAATTTCTCTGATACCACAGGTACTCATTGATGCTTCTGTCAGTGGGAACTATGAACATATGGTGGGGAAACTGTTTCTTTATGCCGGACTGTTTTTAATGTCCTTTGTAATATCAATCCTGTCCCAATACATATACAGACGCTGTGTTCTCCGGTTCCAGGCCGGGCTTAGAAGAAACGTGATGGAAAAGAAAGCAAGGCTGCCGGTTTCCTATTTTGAAAACAGCCACAGCGGAGAGTTTCTTTCACAGATGATATACGATATAAATAAGGCAGAAGAACTTTACCGGACTAAATACAAAGAAGCGTTTAATCCCATTGTTGCTTTGATTACCAGTGTAATTCCCATGTTTCTGCTGGATTATACTTTGACGTTGTTGCTGCTTTTTATTTCAATCCTTTGTGTTATGGCAAATGCTGCTTTCTCAGAACGGATAAAAACAGCCGGCCGTTTAACAGCTGGTGCAAGTGCACAGCTTTCAGAACGGTCATCCGATATTTTATCAGGAATATTGGCCATTAAGGAATACCAGTTAAATGAGGTTTTGTCTGATAAATTTCGTATTACAAATGAACAATATACAGGGAAAGCCCTGGACAGGGAGAAAATTGGTGCATTTTTAGAGGCTATGAACGGTGGTTTTACTGTATTATGCAGCATTGTATTTCTTGTAGCCGGATCTGTGATGGTACAGTCGGGGAAGACAACCTATGGTACTCTTGTGGCACTTATGAATCTGGAATCCAGTATTATCTGGGCTGCCTTATCGGCAGGAAAGAGATTCCCGGAACTTTTTGATAATATTGCAAGCCTGGAGCGCATTCAATCCTTTTTGAATATGGAGGAAGAATTAATCCTTGTACCAGACCGGCTGGAAAAGAACCGAAATCAGAGCTTCATCGAGTTTAAAAACGTGGATTTTAGTTACAAAAACAACAGAGAAGTGCTGAATCATTTCAATATGCAGATTTACCAAAATGATGTGGCAGTCATAACCGGCAGGTCAGGCTGCGGAAAATCAACCATTTTTAAATTATTGCTGGGATTTTATAATGCGGATAAAGGCTATATAGCAATAGATGGAAAGAGTCTGGAGGAATATGGAGCAAATGCACTGCGCCAGATGATTGCATATATTCCACAACAGCCTTTTTTGTATCATGGCACCATTAAAAAAAATATACATTACGGCAACCCACAAGCGTCCTTTGAAGAGATTGTTAAGGCGGCTAAGGCAGCCTGTGCCCATGAATTCATTATGGAACTGCCGGGGGGATACGATTACGTTGTGGGAGATAAAGGCAGTAAATTATCCTTTGGACAACGGCAGCGGATTGCCATTGCAAGAGCATTTTTAAAAGATGCTCCCATTATTCTGTTTGATGAAGCAACATCTGGATTGGATTATGAGTCAGAACGGTTCGTGCTACAGGCGGCAGAACAATTGATACAGAATAAAACAGCTCTTATTATCTCGCACCGGGAATCCGGTGTAAGATTATGTAACAGAAAAATTGAAATCTCATCGGTAAGATGAAGTCTGAATCAAATGGAGGTATCATGAATAAGAAAATTTTACTCGCGATAATTACTGTATCCTGTCTGGCAGCAGGCTGTGGGAAAGCGGCTTCCCCGGATCGCTTACAGGAAACAGAAAGTTCGTCTGTGAAAGAGACTCAGGATATAACCATATCCATACAGTCATCTCAGGAGAGTGTGCCTTCTGAAACTACCATGGCAGAGAAAGAAAAAGAAACAGACTATATGGAATATTTTAAAAAAAACTGGATCAGAAATACAGACAGCAACTTCCCTGAAAACGGAGGTATTACTTTTGTGATTTCCGGTATTTACAACGGTAAACTTAGGGGAGAGATTACAGCGGTGGGCGGCAGTCCTTCTTACAACATGGACAATGCTCAATTTGAAGGAATTGTTAATGGAGATACAGCAGAGTGCGTGCTTGTAAATGATTCAAGGGGAAATGAGGGGACATTGAAACTCACATTTAAATCTCCCAGTGAAATGACTGCAGAAATCGCAATTACAAAGAAATCGGAAGATACGGTAATGATGATTCCTGAAGGTAAGTTTGACTTTGCTCCTAATAACCTGAAAAACATAGAAGGTTTTGAACCAATTGAGAATCAATCCTTTATGGTTGATCTGGATTCATGGGGAAAGGTTAAATTTGTATCAGGAAAGTTAACTCAGGGTAATCATGTACCGGTCGTTTTTTATCTGACCAATGAAGAAGGGGATATTTTCTACGAATTTACCAACGGCTTTCCTTACAGTGTTGATGTAGAAGCAGTTTCATTTAAAGATTTAAATAATGATGGGTTAAAGGACATTATTACAATCGTTTCCGATCAATACGACGGAGGCAGCGGCCAGTTAATTGCTGAAGTATGTTTTCAGCAAAAGGATGGTACCTTTATAACAGATTATGAACTCAGTCAGGAAATCAATGATTCCGGTAACAATAAAGATATTAAAACTATTTCCAGTTTTATCCTGAATAAAAAATAAAAAAATCAGAAACAACTATTGACAAAATACTTAATAGTGTATATAGTTAACTGTGTTAGATAATCAGAACAAGACAAGAAGGTGACAAAATGGACTATACAAGCCTGGCCCGTGAATATATGCAGATCATGCACCAGATGCGTAATATGAATGGGCAGAAGAAAATTCATGACTCTATGCACGGAGAAAATTTTATGCTCTTTTATATTGCCAAGCGTCAGGGGGGGATCATTCCAAGTGAAATCAGTAATGAAATGGGAATCACCTCTGCCAGAATAGCTGCAGCGCTAAATAGTCTTGAATCAAAAGGTCTGATTACCCGGAGGATTGACACCGAGGATCGCAGAAGAATTCTCGTTGATTTAACAGAGGCAGGAAGAGAGCAGGCGAAGAAGCATTCTGATATGATTTTGAATATTACAAAAAACATGCTTGAGTATCTGGGTGAGGCGGATGCTACGGAGTTGATCCGGATTTTCAAGAAGCTTGCTGACAGGAGTCCGGAAGAGTTTATATAATATGCGGCCGATCAAACGGCTGCATATTTTACAAGAAATAACTAATACTATTAGTATGTAACTAAGTTAGTTAAAAGGAGGATTATACATGATAAAATTACTGAAACGTTTGAATATGGCAGAATGGCTCCAGGTTTTTACCAGCCTCATATTTATTGTTGCTCAGGTCTGGCTGGATTTGAAACTTCCGGACTATATGTCAGAAATTACCAGTCTGACACAGATTCCGGGCAGTGAGATGACAGACATCTGGGCTGCAGGTGCAAAAATGCTAATTTGTGCCTTGGGCAGCCTGGTATCTGCAGTAGCGGTCGGTTTCTTTGCGGCCAGAATTGCAGCATCTTTTTCCCAGAGAATCAGAAGTCTTTTGTTCTCAAAAGTAGATTCTTTCTCCATGGAAGAAATTAACCGCTTTTCCACTGACAGTTTAATTACACGATCCACCAATGATATCACCCAGGTGCAGATGCTCATTACCACGGGGCTGCAGATGCTGATTAAGGCTCCCATCATGGTGGTATGGGCCATTGCAAAAATATCAGGAAAAGGTTATGAATGGACCGTGGCAACGGGTGTTGCAGTTGGAATTATGATTGTGGTGATTGGTACTATTATGGTGTTTATTATGCCCCAATTTAAAAAAATGCAAACACTGACGGATAATTTAAACCAGGTTACAAGAGAGAATTTAACCGGTTTACGGGTAGTAAGAGCGTATAATGCAGAGCATTACCAGGAAGAGAAGTTTGAACAGGCCAATCATCAACTGACTGCCACTCAGTTATATACCAACCGTGGCATGGCAATTATGCTACCTATGATGACTGCATTAATGAGTGGTCTGTCTCTGGCAATTTACTGGATAGGAGCTGATTTAATTAATGCAGCCCAGGCCATGGACCGATTAACTATATTCTCCAATATGGTGGTATTTTCTTCTTATGCGATTCAGGTAATCATGTCCTTCATGATGCTGGTGATGATTTTTATCCTTCTTCCAAGAGCGTCTGTATCTGCCAAACGTATTAATGAGGTCCTTGAAACAAAGGCGGTTATTATCGACGGAGTTAAGAAAGATGGAGAGATAGGTGTTCATGGGACTATTGAATTTAAAAATGTCAGCTTTCAATATCCGGGAGCTGCGGACTATGTTTTGGAAAACATTAGTTTTCAGGCAGATAAGGGGGAGACAGTAGCATTTATCGGCTCTACCGGAAGCGGAAAAAGTACGCTGATCAATCTGATTCCCAGGTTTTATGACGCAACTGAAGGCGAGATTCTGGTTGATGGTGTGAATGTAAAGGATTATACACAGGAGGCTCTTCATAATAAGATTGGATATGTACCGCAGAAAGCAGTGATGTTTCGCGGTACGGTAAGCAGCAATGTGGCATTTGGCGATAATGGAAAGAAAAAACCACTGACAGAAGAAATTAAATCTGCGGTAAGGACTGCTCAGGGCAGTGAATTTGTGGAGAACATGGAACATCAGTATGAAGGGGAGATCGCACAGGGAGGGACCAATGTATCAGGAGGACAGAAACAGCGTCTAGCCATTGCCCGGGCCATCTGCCGTAAACCGGAAATTTATATTTTTGATGACAGCTTTTCTGCACTGGACTATAAAACAGACCGGGTGTTAAGATCTGCTCTAAAGAAGGAATCCAAAGGAGCCACCAGTCTGATTGTCGCACAGAGAATTGGTACAATTATGGATGCAGATCAGATCATTGTTCTTGATGAAGGAAAGATAGTAGGAAAAGGGACACACAGAGAGCTGCTTCAAACCTGCAGTGTTTACAAGGAAATCGCAATGTCACAGCTTAGTCAGGAGGAATTGATATCATGAGTGAACAACAGGGAAAAAAGAATTTACAAACAGGTTCAATGTCAGGTGGTCCAATGGGAAAAGGATCTATGGAACAGGTTGTGGAAAAACCAAAAAACTTTAACACTACGATGACAAAGCTATTGGCGTACTGCAAACAATATCTGCCTGCCATCATCTTTGCCCTGGTCGCGGCCGCGGCTGGAACTGTATTACAGATTATTGGACCGGATAAACTAAAAGATTTAACCAATGAAATCATGAAAGGGCTTCCTGCCATGGTAAATGGGGCGCCTGTTCTAGGAACCATTGACATGAATACTGTATATAAAATCGGCTGGACGTTGTCTGTATTTTATGCCGTTTCTCTTCTTTTAAACTATATGCAGAGTATGATTATGGCAACCATTACACAGGTTATCTCTAAAAAGATGAGGACAGATATCTCCCAGAAGATGAACCGACTGCCTCTGAAATATTTTGACTCCGTAAGCTTTGGAGATGTTTTAAGCCGTGTGACCAATGATGTAGACACCATTGGACAGACATTAAATCAAAGCGTTGGAACCTTAATTACTGCTATTACCATGCTGGCTGGCTCTTTGATCATGATGTTTTATAACAGCTGGATTCTGGCGTTGACTGCAGTAGGTTCCAGTGTGGTTGGGTTTAGTTTCATGATGATTATTATGAGTCGTTCACAGAAATATTTTAAACAACAGCAGACAGAATTAGGTCAAATCAATGGCTTGATTGAAGAAGTTTATACCGGTCATAATGTTGTAAAGGTTTATAATGGCAGCAGGGAAGCAAAAGATGCTTTTGAAAAGAGCAACCGCAGCTTATATAGCAGTGCATGGAAATCGCAGTTTCTTTCTGGACTTATGATGCCTATTATGAGTTTTATAGGAAATTTTGGATACGTGGCTGTCTGTGTGGTAGGTGCAGCTCTTGCAATGGAAGGAAAAATCACCTTTGGTGTGATAGTGGCTTTTATGATGTATATCCGTTTATTTACCCAGCCATTATCCCAGATTGCTCAGGCAATGAATAATCTTCAAAGAACTGCAGCGGCAAGTGAGCGGGTTTTTGAATTCCTTGATGAAGAGGAACTTGAGAATGAATCGGATAAAAAGAATAGTTTGACTGATGTAAAAGGAACTGTGGAATTTAGAAATGTGAGATTTGGTTACACACAGGAAAAGCCGGTGATAAATAATTTTTCCGCAAAAATTAAAGCAGGCCAGAAGGTAGCAATTGTGGGTCCAACAGGAGCTGGAAAAACTACCATGGTCAATCTGCTGATGAGATTTTATGAGACAGATGGAGGCGAAATTCTGATTGACGGAGTACCGGTGAATCAGGTACCAAGAGAGAATGTGCATGCACAGTTTAGCATGGTATTACAGGATACCTGGATTTTTGAAGGAACTATACGGGAAAATATTATTTACAGCAAGCAGGGGGTAACAGAGGAAGATGTGATCAATGCCTGCAAAACGGTAGGCTTGCATCATTTTATTATGACATTACCCAAGGGTTATGATACGATATTAAATGATAAGACTAGTTTTTCAGAAGGCCAGAAGCAGCTGATTACCATTGCAAGAGCTATGATACAAAATGCACCGTTATTAATTCTTGATGAGGCCACAAGTTCGGTTGATACCCGTACAGAGCGTATGGTACAGGCGGCCATGGATCAGCTCACAAAAGGTAGAACTTCCTTTGTGATCGCGCACCGGCTTTCAACCATTAAAAATGCAGATTTAATTCTGGTTATGAAGGATGGTGATATTATCGAAAGCGGAAGCCATGAGGAACTGCTTTCAAAGAACGGATTTTATGCACAGCTCTATAACAGTCAGTTTGAGGCAGCTTAATAAAAATATTATAGTAAATACGGAGGCAGAATCAATCCGGTTCTATCACAACATCATTGGTCTTGGCATTGTAAGTCAATTTGAAGCAGAACCCGATATGAAAATTGCCATGCTTGGAGAGCCAGGCAATGTGCTCATTGAATTAATCGAACAGAACGGTATCTCCCAGGAGAGCAAAGGGTTATCAATTGGGTTTGAAGTTCCATCAATTGAAGAAGCAATTGTATTGCACCTGGCTGGATTAATGTGACGGAACAGGAGGAATTTGGCCGGGAAGATGTGGCTGCGATTCCGGCAGGAAAGGTGGGAACGCCGGAGGATATTTCAAAGATGGTGACATTTTTATGTGATCAGGATTTTATTACAGGAGAAACAATTACTGTAGATGGCGGGATGAATAAACGGATGATATACCATGGTGACTGGAACTGGTATTTTAAACATGATTCACATAACTGAATTACAAAGTAACCATGACACAGAGTTGTCATGGTTACTTTGGCATAATAGAAGAAAATGAAAGATGAGGTTTGGACGGATCATAAACTGGTTGGACATGATGGAACGGAATATGAAAATTATTGGATTATTTTAAAATAAAAATCAGAATCCCCTTTGCTTTTTTTGGAACTGTCAGTATAATAAAAGTATCTTTCAAAAAAGGAAGATACTTTAAACAGCCAAAAAAAGGAAAAGGAGCTGATCGTATGATAATAGAAATTTGGTCCGATTTTGTCTGCCCCTTCTGCTATATGGGCAAAACGAAGTTTGAAATGGCATTAGATAAGTTTGAGCATAAAGATGAAGTAGAAGTCGTATATAGAAGTTTTGAGTTAAACATGTCAGGAGAACCGGTAAAAGGAAAAGATATTAATCAGGTAATCGCAGATAAGTACCACACCAGCTATGAGGAGGCAAAACGTAATAATGATATGATTGTGAAAGCAGCAGCTGAAGTCGGACTTCATTACCGTTTTGATTTATTAAAACTTAATAGCACAGGATTGGCTCATGAAATAATTCAATATGCAAAGTCAAAGGGAAAAGCGAATCAACTGGTGAACCGTTTCTTTCAGGGGTATTTTGAAGAAGGAATGGATATCGGTGACAGGGAAGCTCTTTTAAAGCTGGCAGAAGAAGCCGGTCTTGATATTGCTGACTTAACCATACAATTGGCTGGTGATCAGCTTAAGTCAGCGGTGAAAAAGGAAGAGGATATGGCCCGGAAATTGGATATCAATGGAGTACCTTATTTTTTAATTAATAATTGGTATGCTGTCTCTGGTGCTCAGAGTCCTGATACATTTCTTCATGCATTACAGGAAGCCTTTGAATCTGAAAAATAATTGAAAGCTAAAAGTAAAACTGCCGTTTATTCCGGATGTATACCGGTTTATAACGGCAGTTTCATTTTATACTATTTGTGGTTTAAATACCGGTAAACAGTGGGTTCAGAAACAAAAAGCTGTCTTGCGATTTCAGAAACTGCCCCTTTCATGGTCAGAATCCCCTGTTCGTTCAACTGCTTTACAATATTAATCTTTTCTTGTCTGGACATGCGCTGGGGTGAGACTCCCGCGTCTTTCACTGCCTGGGTTACAAGGGTGGAAAGCATCTCTTCTACCGGAGTGCTTAAATCTTCCTGTATATCCTTTCTTCCTTCTGTCAGATTATAATGCTTTTTTAAATTGGACAAAGCCAGATCCAGTTCATGAATCGCCGTAGTATTCCGGTTAACGCAGAGCAGACCGATCAGCCTGTCCTCATTCTTAATAAAATAGGTGTTGGATATAAAATTCTTGCTTTTACTCACACCATGATAATTCGTAAGATAATCCTGCGTCTTGTAAATCTGATCTTTTCTGATCTGATTGGCCAGGTCAGTCATGGGAGAACCAATGCCCCGTCCGGAATGATGACCGTTGGCGACCGCTATTACAGTGCCGCTGTCTGATTTTGACACATCATGAAGCAGAACCTCGCAGCCAGGACCGCACAGGCTGGATAAAAAAGAGACCATCGGTTTATACATATCTAATAATTCGTTATCTGTCATTATCACTCACTTTCCTTTCATACTCTCTTTTATTATATCATTTTTCTATGAAGAATCAATTATGAAACATAAAAATAAATAAAAAAATTGTCACACTGATAAAAACATTGTCAAATATTTGAAAGTGTGTTATGATAAAATTACAATCAAAAGGATAAAAAAATTATTGAAAAGGAGGAGCATTTTGTTGCAGAAAAAAAAACTGAGTACAGACAAAGCACCATCTGCGATCGGACCTTATTCTCAGGCAATTATGGCATCTGGAACGATCTATGTATCGGGACAGCTTCCCATTGATCCATCTACCGGATCATTTGCCGGAGATGACATTAAGGCGCAGACCAGGCAGTCTCTGGAGAATATCCGGGCTGTTTTAGAATCTGCCGGTGCAGGAATGGAGAATGTGGTGAAAACCACCGTATTACTAAAGGATATTGGGGAATTTACAGAAATGAATGAGGTTTATGCACAATACTTCACCGGTACCTGCCCTGCCAGAGCGGCATTCCAGGTAGGCAGCCTTCCAAAGGATGCCAGAGTGGAGATTGAGGCGGTCGCAGTATTGTAGTATGTATGAAAGCTAATTGATAAGACGATCACGGAGGAGGAAAACATAATGGAAGAGCATGGCAAAAAGCTCGGTATGTTAAATATTTTCGGTCTTGGTTTGGGTGGCGCAATTGGTTCAGGTATCTTTGTTTTACTAGGATTTGGAATTGGTTATACAGGCAGATCTATTGTCCTGGTATGTGTCGGCGGATGTTTGTTTATGCTTCTGGCTTATATGTACAATGTAATCATGAGTTCCATGTTTGTATTTAAAGGGGGGGATTACAGCCAGAAAGCGCTGCTGTTTAATCCGACAATGACTGGTTTTTCGGCAACTATGGCTCTCGTAAACAGCATGGCTATGTCAAGCTATGCCCTTGGTATGGTTAACTATATTTCAGCCGTATTTCCCGGCGTGGCGCCTTTTACCCGTCCGGTGGCGGTTCTGATTATGACACTCTTTTTTGCAAGCACTCTGCGTGGTTCCCGTTTTATAACGCTTTTAGAAAATGCAATGACAGTAATTTTAATTGGAGCAATTGCAATTTTTGTTATTTTTGGTATGCCTCAGGTAAGGCCGGACTATTTTTCCAATGCAGATGGCGGCTTTTTCCATGGCGGTTTTGCTGGATTTGTTAGTGCAATCGCAATTATGGGCTGGGCCTGTCAGGGAACCACAATGGCACCGGTATCCATGGTTGCAGTGACTGAAAAACCGAAAAAAACCATACCGCTTGCCATTCTCTGGATCACTCTGGCATTAGCTGTAATATACGGTGTGATGAGTATTGTTGCGGCCGGAGTATTGCCATATGATCAGGTTGCCGGAGCAAACTTGGGAGCAACTGCTAAAGCAATATTTCCTAATAGTATTTATGTAGTGTTCATTTTAGGTGGCGGTGTATTTGCAATTGCCACCAGCTTGTTAGGCGGTATTGCCATGTTCCGTTATCCGCTGATGAAGATTGCAGAGGACGGCTGGCTTCCTCCAGTATTTAAAAAGACGACAAAAGGTGGCTTTCCGTGGGTCATTCAGCTTGCCTTTTATTTGCTCAGCGTAATGCCAATCCTGCTTGGATTCAGTCTGGATTCCATTATATCACTGGTAATGATTCCATCCATGGTGATGAATGTATATCTTAATATGGCATGTATTACACTGCCGAAAAAATATCCGGACCAGTGGAAAAAATGTGCACTTCGTATGCCCATTCCGGTGTATAATGTTATTTGTGTTCTGTCTGCAGCCTGTGCTGGAGTAGTAGCTTTTAACTTATTTAAAGATTTAAAAGGAAAGGATATCATTGCTTCCATTGCTATTCTGGCAATTTGCGTTGGATTCTCCTTACTTCGTATCCATACCGGAGCGGTGAAAAAGGAGTTCCTTGAGGAAAACAAAAAGGCGATTATTGTTCAGGCACTTGCAGATGATGAAGAGTAATGATAATAAACTAAATACAAGGTGTTGCGAATTAAGATGAAGGAGGATATTGCTATGAAATACGATTTTACATCAATTATGGACCGCAGAGGCAAAGATGCCATTGCTGTAGATGGTCTTGGAACTTTACCAGGTTTTGCGCCGGATCTTCCCAAGGATGGATATGATACGATTCCCATGTGGGTTGCAGATATGAATTTTCCAACCGTGCCAGCCATCTGTGAAGCCATTGTGGAACGTGTGCAGCACCCGGCATTCGGTTATTTCAACCCATCAGAGGAGTATTACAATGCCATTATCAAGTGGCAGGAGGAGAGAAACGGGGTAACAGGGCTGACAAAAGAATGCATCGGATATGAAAACGGTGTACTTGGCGGAGTCATCTCTGTACTGAATGCATTTTCAGCACCTGGCGATGCAGTACTTCTCCATTCCCCTACCTATATCGGTTTTACCATGAGCCTTGAGAACAATGGACGCAAAATCATACATAGTCCATTAAAGCAGGACGAGAACGGCGTATGGCGCATGGACTATGAGGATATGGATAAAAAAATAAAGGCTCATAAGATTCATACCGCTATTTTCTGCAATCCTCACAATCCATGCGGACGTGTATGGGAAAAATGGGAGATTGAAAAAGCGATGGAAGTCTATAAGCGCAATGACTGTATCGTTATTTCTGACGAAATCTGGTCCGATCTTATTTTAGATGGAAATAAACATATTCCGGTTCAGTCAGTGAGTGAGGATGCCCGCAAGCGGACAGTAGCTCTATATGCACCCAGCAAAACCTTTAACCTGGCAGGACTTATTGGTTCCTATCATATTATTTATGATCCATATCTAAGAGACCGTGTCCGTGCCCAGAGCAGCAAATCCCATTACAATGACATGAATGTGCTGAGCATGCATGCATTAATCGGTGCGTATAGACCGGAAGGTGCAGAATGGGTGGATGAGCTTTGCCAGGTGCTTACAAAAAATGTGGATTATGCTTATGACTATATTACAAAGAATTTTAATGGGGTAAAGCTTTCCAAACCACAGGGAACCTATATGCTGTTTATGGACTGCACAGATTGGTGTAACGAGAATGGAAAGACAATTGATGAACTGGAAAAGAGCGGCTGGGATGTAGGCGTTGCATGGCAGGATGGCCGCATGTTCCACGGACCATGCTCCATTCGTCTGAATCTGGCTCTTCCTTTCAGCAGAGTTGAGGAAGCAATGAAGCGCCTGAATGAGTATGTTTTTAACGCCAAATAAATTCACAGAATAACGAGGTTAACAATATGGGGAAAATAGATGTAAATGAAAAGATGGGTGATTTTACATTTGATACACCTTTTCGTAAAAATGTCCGGCTCAGTGAGGCAGCAGGCGGAAAGAAACTGGCTCTTGTATTTCTCCGCTATTTTGGGTGTACTCTGTGCCAGTATGACCTTTCCCAGTATGCCAAAAACTATGAAAAGATCACGGCAGCAGGAGGAGAATTACTGGTGGTTTTGCAGAGCGATCCGGATTTATTAAGAGAGGACATGGGAAAAGAAGATATGTTCCCCTTTGAAATCGTCTGTGATCCAAAAGAAGAACTCTACCGGGGGTTTGAAATCCTTCCGGCTGCCAGTAAAAAAGATCTGGCAGGACTAAAGACCATGGTGAAGGTTGGGAAAGCCATGGCAGCAGGCTTCACTCATGGAAGGTACGAGGGCGACGAGCTGCAGCTGCCTGCGGCATTTATCTTATCACCTGACCTTACTGTAACATACGCTCATTATGCGAAGGTAATCGATGATGTTCTGGATGCAGAACAGATTGTGGAAATGATGAAATAATTATTTATCTTGAAGCAATGGAAAAATGTCCGGCTAAGGCAATACGAAATAAAGCCTGCTAAGAAATTAGTTTTAAAAATTCAGACATGGCAAACGTAATATACCGGTTCTTCTTACTGAAGAAACAGATATTACGTTTGCTTTTTTCTTCGTCAAGCTTGTAATAAATCATATCCGTAAGAGCCGGTGATTTACATAAAAGTGTATCACTGACAAAACAAATCCCCATTCCGGAGCAGGCAATGTGATAAGCGGTCGACTGCTGATCCAGTTCAAACAGGATATCAGGCTTAAAACCATTTGCTTTACATAAATAAGTTCCCCTTTGCATGGTATCATTATTTGGCTTCAGCATGATGAAAGGATAATCCTTAAATTCCATCAAAGGCACCACAGGAACTTTTGGGTCCTGACAGGCATTCGACCTGATCTGTTCCAGAGAA
>Ga0316613_10000466_pt1 | contig 33285 bp, 28 predicted proteins | sample OWC_soil_day10_C_2_FD_207647 | JGI IMG/M metagenome (GOLD analysis project Ga0316613, IMG submission 207647) | Wetland soil microbial communities from Old Woman Creek delta, Ohio, United States - OWC_soil_day10_CT_b | ecosystem: Environmental > Terrestrial > Soil > Wetlands | place: USA: Ohio...
TCAACCCGGGAGACATGGAACACCGTCTTCCCACCATCAAGAAAGTTGTCAGCGGCAGCACGCCCGAAGTGGCGGAAGCGGTAGACCAGCTCTATAAGCAGATCATCACCGCCGGCACCCACAAAGCCAGCAGTATCAAGGTGGCAGAGGCCGCCAAGGTGATCGAGAACACCCAGCGCGACGTCAACATTGCGCTGATGAATGAACTCAGCCTCATCTTCCACAAACTGGGCATTGATACGCTGGAAGTACTGCAAGCCTCAGGCACCAAGTGGAACTTCCTGCCTTTCCGTCCCGGCCTGGTCGGAGGGCACTGCATTGGCGTGGACCCTTATTACCTTACCCACAAGGCTCAGGAGGTCGGTTACCACCCCGATGTAATCCTGGCTGGTCGGCGAATCAACGACCATATGGCTACCTATGTGGCCGATGAAACCATCAAGATCATGCTGCGCAAGGGCTTGCCGGTTCTCGGCTGCAAGGTGCTGGTGCTTGGCCTGACCTTCAAGGAAAATTGCCCGGATGTGCGCAACTCCAAGGTCGTGGACATTGTGCACACCTTGCAGGGCTACAATACCGTGGTTGATGTCTATGACCCTTGGATCAACCTGGACGAGGCGCAGCATGAATACGGCCTGCAATGCCTGGCCAAGATGCCTGATCATGGCCAGTATGCCGCCATTATCCTGGCCGTTGGCCACCGGCAGTTTCTCGCCTTGGGCGAGGCGGGCATCAAGGCCTTGGGCCAGCCAGGGGCCGTATTGTTTGATGTGAAAAGCATTCTGCCCTTGGGCGCGGCGGATGGCCGGCTGTGACCGATAGGCCGGCGAATGGGAATGTAATAATTTGGGAGCACAACTATCTTCCATGACCGAGATCGCGATCTCTCCTTCTGCCTATGATTTGCTCAAGGCGCGCCTGAGCCACGAGCCCCATACCTGGCTCATCACTGGCGTTGCGGGTTTTATAGGCAGCAACCTGCTGGAAACCCTGCTCAAGCTGAACCAGCGGGTGGTGGGTCTGGACAACTTTGCGACGGGTTACCAGCGCAACCTGGATGAAGTACAAAGCCTGGTTCTCCCCGCGCAATGGTCGAATTTCCACTTTATCCAAGGGGACATCCGTAACCTCGACGACTGCCGCAAAGCCATGTCTTTCAGCCCTCCAACCCAGAAGGGCATGCAAACTATTCCCGTCGACCATGTTCTGCATCAAGCCGCGCTCGGCTCGGTTCCCCGCTCAATCGAGGATCCGATCACGACCAACAGCACCAATATCGATGGTTTCCTCAACATGCTCATCGCCGCGCGCGATGCAAAGGTGCAAAGCTTCACCTACGCCGCCAGCAGTTCCACTTATGGCGACCATCCCGGCCTGCCCAAATGCGAAGACCGCATCGGCAAGCCGCTTTCGCCTTACGCGGTCACCAAATACGTCAACGAGCTTTACGCCGACGTTTTCGCCCGCAGCTACGGCTTTTCCTCTATCGGCCTGCGTTACTTCAACATCTTTGGCATGCGCCAGGATCCGGCTGGCGCCTATGCGGCGGTCATTCCAGTGTGGACTGCGGCGATGATTGACGGCCAGGATGTTTTCATCAACGGCGATGGTGAAACCAGCAGAGACTTCTGTTTCATCGAAAATGCCGTGCAGGCCAACCTGCTGGCTGCGACCGCATCCGGCAGCGCAGCCCGCAACCAGGTCTACAACGTGGCCGTGAATGGGCGCACAACGCTCAATATGCTGTTTGACGAGCTGAAAACGGCCCTTGCTGCCAATGGTGTTGTCTATGATAAATCGCCGATCTATCGGGATTTCAGGGCAGGAGATGTACGCCACTCGCAGGCCGATATCGGCAAGGCGCAGCGTTTGCTGGGTTTTAGTCCGCGCTATGACATCAGGGCAGGCATTGCGCAGGCAATGCCTTGGTATATCCGTTTCCTGAGAACCTGTTCATAGTCTTACTGCGAGGCCCTGATCAGGGCTCATGCGCTGCTCAGAACACCCCAAGAGTGCTTCCTTCGGGGCGTCCTCATGTACTACTTGTACATTCCGGTTCTTGCGCTGCTCTTCACCCTGCTGAGGGCCCTCTCGCTACAGACTTTGAACAGGTTCTGAAATAGGCGGAGACGGGGTGCGCTCCCGCCTCCCGGCGCAAATCAGTCAAGCTTCTTCAGATAGTCCTTGGTAAACATCTTGTCGGGCAGGTCGCGCAACTTCATGCCTTCATACTGAAGCACTGAACGTGATCCGCTGGTCAGTGCATCTTCAATGACCAATCGGGTCGGGCGTGTTTTGCCAGCCATTGTTTGAAATTCTTCGTACTTGCTGGTTTTAAGCAGGCGATTGGATAGCGAATAGAATTCGGCTTTATAGGGCCAATTGTCTTTTTGCCGAACCCAGTAAATCAGCCGCTGGTAGGTCACGCCCCGGTCGATCGCGGTCAGTTCGAGCACATGGTAAGCATTTCCGCCGATGGTTTCCGTACGAAGGATTTTGGGGTTGTAATCCGCGGCAAAATTGGCGCGGGCAAGATCGCCGTTGGCCACTTGCCCGGTCAGGCGTTGCGAAAGTGGAATGCGCACAGGCTGGGAGACATCCGGCATGAAGACCCAGAGATCGCGTTCTTTCATGAGCAGAATCTGGCCGCGTTCCGAGGCCGGTTCGGTCACCATGACGATGGTGTTGCTGATGCCTTTGGATAGAACGCGGTATTTGCGGATTTCGCTGCTTTTATCCGGCTGGGTGCTGGTGATGGTGACTTCCACCTGGAAGCCGTCTGACGGAAAGCGGACAAGGTCGGCTTTTTCGACAATCTTGCGGGCTTCAACGTCTTCCGTTCGGGAGGGCGGAACCTCTTCCGCAAACCCCGTTGCCGCAGTCAACGTTGAAAAAAGTGCACAAAGCACTATTGTGAGCTTGAGGCCTTGTTGGGCGATGGTCATGATTCCCATGGCTGTTTTCTCCTTCGTTGACCGGTGGTAATCGTCGCCAGAGAGGCTCCGATGAGTGTCGTCAAAATAGACCACGTTTACAAGGATTACCTGCTGGGCGACCAGAAGGTCCTGGCTCTTAGAGACATCAATTTAACTTTCGATCCCGGCGTGTTTTTAGCCATCGCGGGACCTTCTGGCAGTGGCAAGACAACCTTGCTCAATCTGATTGGCTGCATTGATACGCCGACCAGCGGAAAAATCTACATCAACGATCAGGATGTCAGTGGCAAAACGCCTGACCAGCTGGCCGATCTGCGCAGCCGTACCATTGGCTTTGTCTTTCAAACGTTCAATTTGTTTCCCGTATTGACTGCCGCCGAGAACGTTGAATATCCCTTGCTGCAGCGCAGAGATGTCTCTGGCGCTGAACGGAAAAAACGGGGCGCCTATTTTCTCGATATTGTCGGATTGTCGAAATATGCCGGGCACCGGCCCAATCAGCTAAGCGGGGGTCAGCGTCAACGCGTTGCCATAGCGCGTGCCTTGGCGATTCATCCTTCCATTGTGCTGGCCGATGAGCCGACTGCCAATCTTGACCACAAGACTGGCGAAGAAATCCTGAACCTGATGAAGCAAATCAATCAGTCTTTCGGGACGACGTTCATCTTTTCCACCCACGACAAACGCGTCATTTCCAAAGCCGACCGTCTGGTCCGTGTCGAAGACGGCGAGGTTTCTGAGCTGGGAGTTCGCATTGACTCACATTGGTCCCTTGTTCCCCAGCGCAGGCCGGCCAGCTCGTCGGCAAGTTGCTGACCATCATCTGGCAGTGAAAGGACAAGTCATGCCTTACACGTTGAACTTTGTTCATGGTTTCTGCGCCCCCACAATCTGCTGTGCCTCGCTTCTTCTGTGTACGGTACCGGCGTGCGCAGATTCGGCGGTGGCTGCTGATTTCTTGAGTGATCGGCACGGTGATTTGAATCTTTCTCCTTTTGCGGCGCGGCCAAGGGGCCAGCCCTATTTGTTGGCTGCCAGTGACGAATCCTTGCCGGCTAGCCGTGATGCGCTGTTTGACGATGAAGAGGTGCCGGCTGCGAAGCCGGAACAAAAAGAGGCTTCTTGGTCAGGGCTTAAGGGCTTCGTGCAACTGGAATTGGCACGAGCCATCGATTCACCCTCGCATTGGTCGAAGATGCTGACACGGGTAGATGTCGGCTCGCAAGGCAATCTTGCGGAAGGGATCAAATGGAAGCTGGGCGCGCGGATCGATTACGACCCGGTTTACAGCCTGACGGATTATTACTCGGCAGAAGTGGCCCGTAACCAGCGTTTCAATCTGAGCCTGAGAGAAAACTATCTCGACATGGGCTCGGGCGACTGGGATTTCCGTCTGGGCAAGCAACACGTTGTCTGGGGCGAAATGGTCGGCCTCTTCTTTGCCGATGTGGTGTCCGCCAGAGACATGCGCCAATTCATTCTCCCGGAATTTGACATCATGCGGATTCCGCAATGGGCGGCACGGGCGGAGTATTTCAAGGACGATTTCCACGCTGAATTCCTGTGGATACCGGTTGCCAGTTATGACCAGATTGGCAAGCCGGGAGGCGAGTTCTATCCCTACCCCAGGCAACCCACCGGGGTAGCGGTTCAGTTTCAGAACGAAGATCGTCCCGCGCGCAACCTTGCCAATTCCAACTACGGATTACGGCTATCCACCATCAAAAATGGCTGGGATGTTTCCGCATTCGCCTACAGCAGCATGGATATTACACAAACGTTTTACCGGGATGCCACGAGCATGCCGGGAACCTACATTTACCAAGCCAGGCATGATCGGATCAGGCAATTTGGCAGCACCCTGGCCAAGGATTTTGGCTCGATGGTACTGAAGGGGGAGGCGGTCTATACGCATGGCCGGAAATTCAGCGTGACCAGGCAGTCGGACGCAGATGGGGTTGTTCCGCAAAACACGCTCGACTGGGCGCTGGGGCTGGATTTCACGCTGCCTGCCGATACACGCCTCAATCTGCAGATATTCCAGCGCGCCTATTTCAATCATGACCCGGATATGGATTCAGACAAGCGCGAAAACGGGGTGAGCCTGCTGCTCAACCATAAGTTGAGCGAAAAGCTCGAGGCCCAGGCTTTGTGGATAGCCAGTACCAACCGCACGGACTGGCTGCTCAGCCCGAGAGTGACATGGAATTTCGAGAAAAACTGGCGGCTGGCGGTGGGCGCCGATATTTTCAACGGCCCGTCGACCGGCCTCTTTGGTCAATTCAATCGCAACGATCGGGTTTATTCGGAAATCAGGTACAGCTTCTAAAGACTTGCTGCGTGATCTTGCTGTCAACAAATATCCGTTGCCATGGCCTGCATTTTCCTGGCCGATTGAAATGCAATCCGGATAGTCGTCAATGTCGATTATCTTTACAGTTCTGAAGTAATGTGTATTTAACATCATGTTTTAAAAGAAATTATTTTCTTGGCATGGCTCTTGCATATTGGTGTGTAACTTCCGTTCGGTTGAGCGGAAGGGCGATTTGCGAGGAGAACGATCATGTTATCCAAGTGCAGTACAAGAAGGATCAAGCAAATTGTCGCCGGTGCTTTTCTCTCGATTGCGAGTACAACTGCGTTAGCGACACCTATTCCCACCACTCTATCGTTGCCTGGCATCAACGAATTAACTGCCACCCTGTATGGTGATTTCTATATTTATTCATCTGATCTGCTCAGTCAGTGTGGTGGAGGCGGTATCGACCCTGATCCGCGTTGTTCGCCGAGCAGTTACGACGATTCTCAGTATAAATTGCAGTCGGGACCGGGCCAGATTTCCGGGGCGCTGATTATCTATCAGGGAGGAGCAACGGCAGATAATTACAACGCCGATGGCCCTTTGACTCAGTTTACAGGTCCCGGTGGAACAGGAACCGTGGGGGATAATGCGTTTGTGCCCCCTTCCGGCACGACGGATACGTATCAGTTCAATGCGACCGACGAGCCGGCCCCGCCGCAGGACGTTGGTGGAACGAATAACGATCTTGCCGATTTTACCGGGGATCAGATCGGTACCTGGGAAGTGCAGTTGGGTGCGCTGGCCGAGTTGCTTGGCTACGGAACCGCTACGCCGAACAGTTTGGTCTTTCTGTTCGACAACAATCAACAGGGTTCGAGCGAAGCCCAATGGCTGTATCTGTGGGCATCTGCCGCAGTTTTGGATGAAACTGGTGCCTTGCAGAGCGGTCAGTGTTACCAGGTGTTTGCCAATGGAGCAGGCGGCGATTCCTGCACCAATCCAACCAACCTGGTCGCGCCGACATTTGATTCGAACGATATTATTACCAACCCCTTTGATACGAGCTACGTTGCCGTGGTTGGCGATTTCTGTATCGACAAAGTAACCGGTATTTCGTACGACATTGGTACTGCAACAACTTGCCCCATCACGGCAGGACACCCCGAGGGCGGATATGTCATCACAAACAACCTTGGACAGAGTTTGGGTGAATTTGCCGCCTACAACCAGGCACTCGAGGATTTCATTCTTGCCAACTACCTGCTGCATCCGGAGTGGGTGCTATCCATCAACGCCAGGTTTGCCAACATGAATGATGGCAACGAACAACTCTGGATTGGCGGCACAACCTTCCGCGCCCCAGTACCAGAACCGGGTTCCCTGGCGCTATTGGGCCTCGGCTTTGTTGCGATGTCGCTGTCGATCAGGCGTTCAAAGCTCTTAAAGCAGATTCGCAGATAATCACAGCAAAACGGCTCCGCAAAGGGTCATTCTGACGGGCAAGGAACTTCGGTTCCTTGCCCGTTTGCATTTTCTGCAGCCGCAGCAGGAATGCCCGGGCGACGTAGGGAATGCCGGCTGGTGCGACGGCTCTTATCCCTGCCTCCTGGAATCAAGCCTCTCCTTCGTTCCGCGCAGCCAGGGTCGCGTAAAGCGCGCTTTCCGGGCCGCTCCAGGCTTGTATGGCCCGAGATTCTGTTGGCAGGCCGGCACTGGTAATTAATTCCTTTCTCGCTGTCGAATTTTTTTACACAGGGCATCGGAGAGTCGGAATTTTATAGTGCAATTTGTTTATAACATATTGATTTAATTGATTAAAATATAGTTGGCACGGCATTTGCATGTTAAGTGGCAGAAGCAGAGATTTAATGCCTGCTGACTCAACGGAATTTTCAAAGGAGTACTCGCCATGAAAGCGAAAACATTACTGGCTGCCACGATGTTCGCGATGTTCGGCTTCGGAACCAGCGCCCAGGCAGGATATGTTGACCTGTTCGATGATCCGGCAGGAAGCGGTATCAATATCGTCACAGACAACACCGTTGATGCTACCTCGGTATTTCAGGAGTACCCCGGCGGTATTGTTCCCTCCACGTCGATCATTGGTGGTTATCGCGACATTATTGCGAACCTGACTGCATCAAACGGGGTCGGTACCCCGGCAGCGACCGCAGAGGTCGGTGGTGGTGGATATAGTTTCAGTACCAGTTCCGGTGATACTGGCATTGGCACCATACAGTGGGATGGCCAGGATGGTAGTGCCACCCTCGATACGACCGGGCTGGGTGGTCTGAATCTGATCACTCAGGCGGGGTGTCCAGCAACCGGGTGCAACAGTTTCCAAGCCACGGTGCTAGAGGCTGATTTGGGCTTCGAATACCAGATCGGCGTGTATACGGATGCGGGCAATTTTTCCATTCTCACCGCTAATACCCAGTTCGCCGTGACGGTACCCACGTTGGCTGATTACCAGTTTGCCTGGTTCCTGTTGGCGGATGGTGACTATTTCTTGGACGGGCTAAATTTCAATATCCAGAATACCGGTACTGTTGATTTCACGAATATTGGCGCCCTTGAGTTTGTTGTGAACAGCGATGGTGGAACAGCCGCGGTTGACTTGGCACTGGATTCAATCACGAAGGTTCCGGAACCTGGCTCGCTCGCACTGCTGGGCATTGGTCTCTTGGGTACCGTTTTGATGGGGCGCCGGAGGGCTGCAATTAAGGTGTAACAGGCCGGCAGGATTGCTGATACCACCCCCCCAGCATCCTCGGCAACCAGGCAACCCGGCGCAGATAAAAGCGGCTTCATTTACAAGATGAAGCCGCTTTTTGTTGTGCTACGGAAGCACATATAGACGATTGAATTACGGGCTTTGTCTCTGGTGGGCAGTGCAGAAGCCGATCAGGAATACCCCTCGGTCACATCGATGATTTTCGTCATGTGGCTCTTGAAGCTGTGGACCACCAACTGGGTCGCTGCGGGAACGGGGTTGCCGGCCAGCATGTCATGCACCATCGACATGGCCATAGCGCCAATCGCAAAACTGCCGACCGCCACCTGAGAGGCAGGACAAGGTTTGCCTTCGCTCATCAAAGTCAACACATTTGAAATCTGCTCAACCACCTCTTTGTCCAGAGACGGGGCGATGCGTCGAATGAAGCGTGCGAATACATCCGCGTAACTCGGTGCATTGCCACCATAATTGCTTGCATCGGCCAAATCCGGCGCGAGAATGTCAGGCAATGCCAAATCGGAACCCGCGGGAAAGTACCAAACCAGCGCACCAAAGCCGACGCTCAATGCCGTAAAAACATGGGCCTTGTGCGCTTTTGCCGCAGTGTGAAGGCGCAGTATGGCGGGCAGATCGAGAAAATCGATGGTGTCAAAGACGATGTCGGTTTTGCTGACAATGTTCTCCGTGTTGTCCGCATCCAGGTAGGCGTGAATGGCCTCGACCTCGGCCTGAGGGTTGATTCGCAGAATTTTGTCTCTCAATGCCTCTACCTTCGGCCGGCCCACATCATCGAAGTCATAAAACTGCCGGTTCAGGTTGTGGGGATCGACCGTATCGCCATCGACCAATATGAATCGCTCGAAACCCATTCGTGCAGCGCAAATCGCAGGGCTGCTGCCAATACCGCAGCCCGCGATCAACAGGCGCGAGTTTCGTATTTTTTCTTGCGTTTCAGCCTGGATATAGCCTGCATTGCGCAATACATGTGTTTCGTAGCTGAATGCATTGGACATAATTTGTCTCCATGTCGTTGAGCGTGTGGGTGGGGGAGTCAGACTCCATAACGCAATGCCTCTGCGGCTGGCATCTTGCTCACTTTGCGTGCCGGCAGCACGGACGCCAGTACGGCTGCAACCCATCCGACGCAAAACGCGATGGCCACAATGCCGGGGACGACGAGGATGCGCGACACATAGCCCAGGTCTGCGTTAGGCGGCGGGGGCATGGGAATGCCGACGGCCGAAATGCCAAGGGCGAGCGCGATCCCGATCATCACGCCGAGAATGCTGCCGATGAGGCCCAGCACTGCACCTTCGAGGATGATCAAATGGAACACGAACCGTGATCGATTCCCCAGCGCGAGCATGGTTCCGAATTCACTCACCCGCTCGTAGATGTTCATGTTGACGGTATTCGATACGCTCAATAGCAACATGATCAGGATAATTACCACCAGAAAACCGAACTGTTGCTGGTAAAGATTGACCGTTTGAGTATAGAACTCATTGAGTTCGATCCACGTTCGCAATTCGAAGCCGGCAGGAGCAAGATCTTGGCGCACGCGCTCCGCGACCTGTGTGGTCAGTTTTGTTTGCTGCAGCGCAACCACGGCGGTATGCGCACCCTGGGTATCCAGCAGTTCGCGTGCTGCGGTTAGGGGAATGCGTACTGCACGTGCGTCGTAGTCTTTGGAGAAGGTCTGGAAAACACCGACAACCTGGAACTCAAGGAAGTTGGAAGCGCCGCCGGTCGTGCTGACCAGCAGCGTGACCGGATCTCCGGGGCGCAGGTGCAAGGTGCGCGCCACGCCATGTCCGACAAGAATGCCGAACGGGTCGTCGGCCTTGAGCTGGCGCCCTTCTGAAATGGTCAGGTAGCTGCCGAGTTGCATCTCTCTATCGGGCTCGACGCCTTCCCCGATGATCGAAGCGTCTGCCTTGCCGTTGTTGAGCAGCCCGGAGAAACCGACGCGCAGCAGCACATCCTTGACGCCCGGGATGGCCTGGAGCTTGGTACGCAGCTCTGCCGGATTGTCGATGATGAACCGGTTCAGGTTCTGCGCGCCCTGGGCGGCGTATCCGCTGCGGTTCACTTGCAGATGTCCTGAGTTGGAGTGGATCATCGATTCGCCGACTTCCACGACCGTGTCCTCGATGAATCCGCCGCTCAGGATCAATGCAACGACACCAAAAACGATGGATGCGACCGTGAGCAGGGTGCGGCCGCGATGCCGGATTACGTTGCGAAATGCCAGGTGAAGAATGCCTCGCATCATCGCGCTCACCTTCCGTGCCGCAGTGCGTCGACGATGGCAAGGCGCGAGGCCTTCCATGCCGGGTAGATGCTGGCCAGTGTTGTCGTGATGAGCGCAATGAGCATTCCTTCGACCAGAAGACTGGGCGCTAGCATCACGTTGGCCACGTAGCCCCGGCTCAGGCCGGGGGGGGGAGGCATATCGATATGCATTGCACCGATACCCAGGCTGCTGCCGGCTGCGAGCAGGAGCCCCGCTGTGCCGCCGATGAGTCCGATCAACGCCCCTTCAATCATGAATTGCACGAGCAGGGTTTGCCGCTTCACGCCAAGCGCCATCGCGGTGCCAATTTCGCTGGTCCGTTCGAGCACGCTCATCATCATCGTATTGCCGATGCCCAGGAGAATGATGGCCACGACGATGGCGCGCACAACGCCGAGCTGCTCGCTCAGGAGCTTGACTGCGCGCATGTAGAACTCGGCAAGCTCGGTCCAGGGGCGGACCTCGAACTGCTTGCTGTCCAATCGCGCCTTGAGCCATGACAAGGCTTCCCCGGTATGCGCCGTGTCATCCAGGAAGACCCGCCAGACATGCGCACCATCCACCTTGAGCAGTCTCCGCGCCAGGGCGATGGGGAGCAGCAGGGCGCTGTCATCGTAGGATTTGCTCACCGAGGTGAAGATTCCCGCAACTTGAGCCTCGACGGCACTGAGCCCGCCGCTCGGCGTGTTCACCAGCAGCACGATGCGGCTGCCAACGTCTGCGCCGAGCGTCCTGGCCAGCCCTTGACCGACAATGATCTCGGAGGCGGTATCCGAAGCGGGCTTGGCTCCGCGCACAATGCTGACCGAGCGGTTGTCGGAGAGATCGCCTGCCACGGAAATACCTTCGCCGATGAAGCTGAAAGTAGCCTCGTCCCGGCTGATCAATCCGGCAAATGTCAGCATGGGCGAGATGCGGCGAACATGAGGAAGCCCTGCCAGCCGGCCGATATCCGCATCATTCGGCAGCAGATACTGAAACGGGTCGGCTCGGCCTTTCTCGTGGAATTGGGGCCGCGTAATTTGCAGATGGCCGTAGGCCGATTCGATCGTTGCCTCGCGAAAATCATGAAACATCCACTGCGCGAAACCATTGGCGACAACAAAGGCCGCGATGCCAAACCCCACCGACAAGATCGCGATGAGCGAGCGCCGATGGTGGCGGACCAGGTTTCGGAAAGCGATCCGGAACGCGATTGCCGCGCCACGCAGCGCAAATTGAACGAGGGAAAGAACAGATTCAGTAAACACGCTGCTCGCCTTGTCGGCCAGCCTCTCTGTGGTTCCCGTTGGGGGTAAACCACGCCAGGAGAGCAGGGTTGCGCGCTCTGAGATTGTCTTCGAGTTCACGAAGATCGGCGATGTAAGGCGTAACGGGCCCGTAATAGTTGCTTTCGGATCCAATGGGCTTGAAGGTGAAATTGAACCCTCTCAGTACGCGCGCCAATGATCGTTCCATGGCAGCATACCAATAGCGAACACCCGCTTTGAGACTGTAGTGGTACATCTGGCGATAGAGGCCGAGCATGATTTCGGGGCTGTTGATGCGCCGCTCGGGCTGGGGGGGCGACTCGTTTGCCCGCGCGGCCGGTAGCGTGTTGAGTATGAATTCGCGCGGAACCCCTTCCATGGAGTCGCCGCTGCGTCGGCGATAGTTCTTGTGCACGATCAGGCGCGATACTTCTCCGCACTCATGCTTCGGTGGGAGGGCGATGCGTTCATGCAAAACGTTGCAGTGTGTTTCGAACGGGAAGGGCAGATTTTCGGGGCACAGGATCAGTCTCGCGGTGCCGATGACTTCATCTGCGTGGGTACTGGCCGCGAAGAGGGTCGAGTAACTATCATATTCATCGAATTCAAGGCCGTCGGGATAATTCTCGGCAGGCAGAAAATTGCGCTCAAGGCAATAAACCTCATAACGAAGTGCATAGATCTTCTGCCGCATAAACCGATCCTCCTCGACGTATGCTGAGTCAAAAACGAAATGACTGATGCTGGGCAATGTACTAAATATTGCAGCATGTCGTAATTGATGTTCCGACATATTCCAGCGCTATCCTTTTTAGTCAGCATGAATTGATTCCAATGTTATATAAAACATGAAAATTGACATTGAAAAATTTTCATTGCTGTTTTGTTGTGTTTTTGAATTGCGGCAAATAAATTTTGATGCTGTAGTCGATGGTTACAAGAATGATTTAATGCGCGGTATAAGGTTTAATGTTAATTGATGTTATATTTCAATAGGTTGTTCCTTGGTGTGGTATTTTCTTTAAAAGTCGGATGTTGATAATGGCTTTGGTGCTGTTGGTCTAAAGAAAGTATAAGGTAAGCATGGCCGGGAGTTGCGCTGGAATCCTCGCTTTTGCACTCAATAAAGTCCTGGATGCAACAGACGCAACACAATGCCGATGTCTTTGTGGAACAGCAAAAATATCGGCAAAGCCAATAATTAACCATATTACTTATTTATCGATTCACGGAATCAAAAACGGCCTGATTCTCGATGAACGGCATCTGGATTTTGCGATGCGCTCATCGGGAGTGCTGAAAGCAGGAGAAAGGCGGTATTCCTGTTTTTGCGTTGCGAGGGGAGGGGGATTTTTCTTTCTATGATTGCCAATATTTATTTGTTTTAATTTTCATGATTCAATATTATGGCGAAAGAAATGAGTTTTGCTAAGTACCGCCTGAATCAATGCTTCGGCACCCTGTTCGCACAAATCGAATACGCGTTGAAAGCCAGCCAGGCTGCCGTAATAGGGGTCGGGAACTTCGGGGGGGCATGTTTCATCAACGTAGCTGAGAAACAGATGAACCTTATGGCGGTGCTCGCTCGGGCAGATGCCGATCAGATTGGCGAGATTGGTCTTGTCCATGGCCAGGATCAGATCGAATTTTTCGAAGTCCTCTTGCCGCACCCGGCGAGATTTCAATCCGGCAATATCGTAGCCTCGGGATGCCGCGACCTGTCGTGCCCTTGGATCGGGGCGCTCGCCCTCGCGGGGCGTGTGCGTTCCTGCTGAATCAAAGCTGATGTTGCCGTCCCTTCCGCTTCGGGCAAAAACCGCTCGCGCCACGCCTTCCGCGATGGGTGAGCGGCATGTGTTCCCCATGCAGATAAACAGGATCCTGATCATGAGTATTCGGAAACCGTAAATTCAAGCAGTGAAAGGAGGCCATCGACCCAACGGCCTGCCGTCTGACTCTTGTAGCATTGCCTGTCTCATCCGGTTTTTCCACAAGTTTATTGGGCTTGTCTTGTCTCACCAGCAATCCCGCCATCCACGGTCTGAGTGATGTTGGGCTGTGGGTGGAGAAATGGAATGCCTGGTTGTCCTGTGACGTTACCAGGACACATGTGATAAAGAGATTCAGGGTGACTTCAAATGCGTAACTGGGGTTGGTCATAACGCAAGATGGATATCAATAGTTGTGTTGAGTGCTATACATAAAGGATGAGCGATTGCGTCAGCAAGCGGAGGTTTACGATGGAACCAAACAACAAGATGGATCACATCGAGCAGTCAAAGGATGAGGCAGAGACAGTAAAGTCCGAAGGCCGTCGGAAACTCGTGCAGGGCGGAATGCTTGCCGTTCCGGTCTTGATGGCGCTCAAGAGCACGCCGGCACTGGCCGTGAATGTCAAACAGCCATCCGGTTTTTCGACCTCAGGCAACCTGAGTAATCCTTCAGTTGTCGCTGCTGCAGATCGGGCAAATGGCCCGGTTTATTGGGTATCTGCTTACGGAAACAATAACAAATTCAATGGAACTGGCAATCCCGGCGTCAGAACAGATACTACCTTTAATTCAATTTTCACCACTTCTTCTGATACAACGAGTTTATTGGCTGTTCTGCAATCTGGAATCAATACCCAGTCAGTATTTGTTTCCGCCTATCTTGATGTAAGGGCCAATGGCTTTGTTCCGGGAATTACTGTTTCAAAACTCCAGGATATGTGGAATGGTAACTTCAGTCCGGTACTCGGTATTACATGGACCCGCGCGGATAGCGAGACTTATCTGAGATATACCATGGGTTTGTGATCCATGATGATTTGTTCAGGCTTGCAGTACTTTGCGATTCCAAGGAATCTGGCTAGTTCAGGCACAATAGTCTGGAAAGAGGTCGACGAAGGCTGGATTCGTTATGATTCGAATTCGGGAAGTACACAGCTTCTTACACCGCTGGCGCGTTTTGTCATCGATTTGCTTGATGCCAATACAAGAATGCATTCATTGGCCGATATTGTCGACGCAGTATTGGATGCCGAACCCAATGCCAATCGCAAAGAGTGTGAAATTGAAGTGGATACTGTGTTGAAAATACTTTCCTCACACCAACTCATTCAAAAAGACCAGCCTTGATTGTAAGCAACCTGACTCTGAGTGAATTGCAAAGCCGCCTTTTGGGCGAAGGATTGACAATCGCTTCAGGCCCCTTCAATTTCCGGCTTCAAAGCGGCTTCAGCGATATCGTCCCCGATCTTGCGCGGCTTTATGCGCATCATCCGCTGATAACTGATGATGCGTTCATCGATTTTCATGTGGCCATTGAGGCCGGTCGTGGATTGCGCCGCTGGTTGGGCGCACAGGCCCGTTTTGTCGTAGACGGGGTCGAGCCGTTTACCCCGTTACCGCAAGCGCAGGCGCTGCCCATGATCGAATGGGGGCTCAACTGGTGCATCTCGGCATACAGCCAGCATGTGCTGGTGCTGCACGCTGCAGCTGTCGCGCGTGGCAATCGGGCGCTCATCATGCCGGCCCCGCCGGGTTCGGGGAAAAGCACGTTGTGCGCGGCCCTCGTCAATCGTGGCTGGCGGCTGCTCTCAGACGAACTGACTATTATCCGTCTCGATACCGGTGAAATTTCCGGTCTGGCCCGGCCGGTCAACCTCAAGAACGCGTCGATTAATGTCATCCGGCATTTTGCGCCAGAGGCTTTTCTGACAAAACCGGTTCGAGATACCGTCAAAGGCACGGTCGCCCTGATGGCGCCGTCGGCGCAAAGTGTGCGGGACGTGGGGCAAGCGGCCCAGCCTTACTGGGTGGTCTTGCCGCACTACAGAGCCGGCGCATCGACCGCGCTGGTGCCGATGCAGACAGGCGCTGCATTTCTCCAGATCGCCGAAAACGCAATGAATTACCACGTACTGGGCATCAGGGGCTTCGATGCCGTTGGCCAACTGGTGGATCGCTGTCGGCACTTCAACTTCGAGTACAGTGATCTGGAGGAAGCCATCGCGCAATTCGACCTTTTTGCCCCGGAGGGTTGAGAGAGTGGCACTGCTGATCACGATTCTCAAAAATCCCGAGCGGGCAAGGCATCTATGCCAGCGGGATTGGGATGTCCTGATTCGGCAGGCGCGTCACGCCAATTTGCTGGGGCGTTTGTACCGCACTCTTGAAAGCTTCGGCGAATTGCCTTTCACGCAGGCACGGCCGCACCATCATTTGCTCAGCGGTTCAGCCGTTGCCGATCGCCAGCACTTGATTATCAAGCACGAAGTCGGTCTTCTTCACCAAACATTCAGCCGCTGCAATATCCCCTTCATCCTGCTCAAGGGCGCTGCCTACGTAGTGGCCGGGTTGCCTGCTGCCCGTGGCCGGGTTTTTGCCGACATCGATATTCTCGTGCCCCGTGCCCAACTGGCAAATGCTGAATCGGCGCTCATGCTTACCGGCTGGGTGAGTATGGCGCTCGATGCCTATGATCAGCGCTACTATCGGCAATGGATGCATGAATTGCCTGCCATGCAGCATATGTTCCGCGGCACGACGCTTGATGTTCATCACACGATTCTGCCGCCCACTTCACGGCTCAAGCCCGATCCTGCCTTGTTGATTGAAGCCAGCATCGAGTTGCCAGGGATGCCTGGCGTTCGCATTCTCTGCCCCGCCGATATGGTTCTTCACAGCGCAACCCATCTTTTTCACGAGGGCGAACCTGATAACCTGTTGCGCGACCTGACCGATCTTGACGAACTCTTGAGATATTTTGGCGCTCAAGATGGATTCTGGAACAAACTGACCACCCGGGCCAAACTGCTTCAGCTTGGCGAACCGCTTCGGCTGGCCTTGCGCTATACCACCCGCCTTCTAGATACGCCTGTGCCGGCAGAGGTCTTGCAGGAAGCGGGCGCGCTGGAGGATTCAGGGATCAGGCAAAAGCTGCTTGATGCGATATATCTTCGGGTTCTGCAACCGCAGCACTCGAGTACTGCGGACGCGCTCTCCCCGGTAGCACGAAAACTTCTCTATATCCGTTCCCACTGGCAAAGAATGCCGCCCCATCTGCTTGCCTGCCATCTTGGGCACAAAGCCTTGTTTCCGCACAGGGTTGCTTCACCACAACGGATCAAAGACGAAAAAGCGCATTGACCTGACCTGACAACAGCACAGAAAAATAAGGCTATGTTTGATAGTGGCAGGGGGCGTTAAAAAACACCTTTACCGCGATGGGCTGAAAACCTCGTTATGCATGGCGAGGATGGATAAGGCGGGTCAAGGAAGCTCATTAATTTCAACAGCGTGGATGTTTGAAAATTTTCATCCGACTCAAAATAACTCCACTAGTATTACAGGGAACAACATATTTGCCTTCCACTGGTTAGTTGCCGATAAAAGGAGAGTGTTATGTTTGTCAGTCTCTACAAAGGTCTTGGCGCTGCACTGCGCTGGGTCGTGATCGGAATGCTGGCGGTGGTGGTTTTCGGTTGCGCCTCGACTAATCCACCCGCGCCTTCTGCTGCCGCTTCGCCCGAATACAACTACATCGTCGGTCCCGGTGATTCGGTCAATATCCTGGTCTGGCGCAACCCGGAGCTATCCACCTCGGTGCCGGTACGACCGGACGGAAAGATCACCGCACCGCTGGTTGAGGATCTGCCGGCAATGGGCAAAGATTCCACGACACTGGCGCGTGATATTGAAAAAGCGCTTGGCAAGTTCATACGTGATCCGGTTGTAACGGTTATCGTGACCGGTTTTGTTGGCCCTTACAGCGAACAGATCCGAGTGGTAGGCGAGGCGGCCAAGCCGCAAACACTGGCTTACCGGCAGAAAATGACCCTTCTTGATGTCATGATCGCTGTGGGCGGCATCACTGACTTTGCTGACGGAAACGCAACAACCTTGCTGCGTACAGCCGAAGACAACAAACAATACAGCGTTCGGGTCAAGGATTTGATCATGCGTGGCGACGTGTCTGCCAACGTGGAGATGAAACCGGGCGATGTATTGATCATTCCCCGCAGTTGGTTCTGATGAGGTTCTGCCAAGTTATCTGACGTGCTTTTTCCGTCGGGTGTGTCTGGATCATTAATGGAAACAGAATCCCATGGATGAGATTGTTCGCCAGGCGACCATTGTTCTGAGAGGGATGTGGAAACATCGCTGGCTTGGGCTGTTGACAGCCTGGATTATTGGCGCGATCGGTGTCGTCACTGTTCTTCGCATCCCGGACAAATACGAGGCATCGGCGCGAATTTACGTCGATACCCAGTCCGTCCTCAAGCCATTGATGTCGGGGTTGGCAATACAAGCCAATATTGACCAGCAAGTCATGATTCTCAGCCGTACCTTGATCAGCCGTCCCAATGTCGAGAAGTTGGTACGCATGGCCGATCTTGATCTCAACATCAAATCCAAAGCGGCACATGAGGAGTTGGTTGATGATTTGATGAAGCAGCTGGCAATCAAGACGACGTCTCGCGACAACCTCTATACGCTGGCATACAGTGACCAGAAACCCGAACAGGCAAAGAAAGTGGTGCAGTCGCTGGTTTCAATCTTTGTCGAGTCGGGTCTTGGTAGCAACCGGAATGATGCGGTAATCGCCAAAAAATTCATCGACGACCAGATTCTGATTTACCAGAAGAAGTTGGAAGAGGCAGAAAACCGCCTGAAGGTATTCAAGCTCAAGCACATTTCCTTGCAGTCTTCCGATGAAGGTCGAGACTACTTCGGGCGTGTCAGTCAACTCGTATCAGCGCTGGAACAGGCGAAGCTGGAGCTGCGTGAGGCAGAAAACTCCCGGGATGCGATCAAGCGACAGGTTGTCGGAGAAGATCCAACACTACTGCCTGATGATTCGGAATCCGTGGCTGGCGTATCAGTACCGGAGCTCGATGGACGTATCGATGTCCTCAAGCGCAACCTTGACGAACTATTGCGGCGCTATACCGATCAGCATCCCGATGTGGTTGGCACGCGACGCTTGATCACTCAACTCGAAGAGGAGAAGCGCGAAAAGGTGACCGCCCAGAAACAAATGGGGCTGTCCAACCCAGGTACATCGATCAATACAAACCCTGTCTATCAGCAACTCAGGATTTCCCTGGCCGAAAGCGAAGCGAACGTTGCTTCCTTGCGTGCGCGAGTGGGCGAGTACCAGTCGCGCTATAACCAGTTGAAGGGTGCGATGAACATGGTTCCGCAGATGGAGACCGAGCTTACCCAGCTCAACCGGGATTACGAGATCAATAAAAAGAACTACGACGCGCTTGTAGAGCGCCGTGAATCTGCTGCCATGTCTGGCGAAATGGATGCTACCTCGGCAGGCGTTGATTTTCGCCTGATCGATCCGCCTCGGGTATCCCCAAAGCCAGTTTATCCGAACCGTTTGCTGATGCTGCCCTTGACCATGTTGCTGGCTTTGGCTGCAGGCGTGTTTGCCTCTTTTGCGGCGAATCAGTTCCGCCCGGTATTCTTTGATTCCCGTTCTCTGGGTGAAATATCCGGACTTGCTTTACTCGGCAACATCTCAAGAAAGGTTAACGAGGAGGAAATTCGCCACGAGAAGAAAGATATCCGGCGTTTTTTTACCGGCCTGGGATTGCTGTTGGGATCCTATGGAGCAGGGATTGCCTTGATGTCATTCTTTTTATTCCATACGGCTTGAGAGGAGGATGCAATGAGCCTCATTGAACAAGCGGCGCAACGGCTGGAACAGCTGCGCAGGGCCGGGGTCGAAGTCCCCCCCCAGTCTGCAGAAATCTCCGAACAAACCGACGAGCCGTCAATTTCGCCAACACCTTCCCAAACAGCCGCTGTTCAACCAAGCACGGCAGAAGAAAGCAATCAGTCCCCCGGGAGGCAAACCTCCCTGCATGTCAATCTGGATCTCGATACGCTTTCAGCCGCCCGCATCATCCGGCCCGATGCGCCCCGTTCCCAGCTTGCCGACGAGTTTCGCATCGTCAAGCGGCCATTGATTGACAACGCCATGGGCAAGGGGGCAGTACCAGTCAGAAACGGCAACCTGATTATGGTGACCAGTGCGTTGCCCGGTGAAGGGAAAACCTTTACCGCAGCCAATCTTGCCATCAGCATCGCCATGGAACTGGACCATACGGTGATGCTGGTGGATGCCGATGTGGCCAGGTCGAATCTGCTGAAAAGGTTCGGATTGCCCCCGGCCAAAGGGTTGCTCGATGTCCTGGTCGATGAGTCGGTAACGCTGCCCGAAGTGTTGCTGCATACCAATATCGAGAAACTGAGCATTCTGCCGAGCGGGACGCAGCATCCGCGTGCGACTGAACTGCTGGCCAGTGATGCCATGGCGAGTTTGGTTGAGGAAATCGCGAAGCGCTACTCGGACCGGATCATCATTTTCGATTCGCCCCCGCTGCTGGTGACGACCGAAGCGCGAACACTGGCCTCGCACATGGGACAGGTCGTCGTTGTCGTCAAGGCCGAGAGTACGACCCATAACGCGGTCAAACATGCACTGGCCACCATCGAAGCTTGCCCGGTCAAGCTTATGCTACTGAACCAGATCAAGGCTGCAACCAAGGATTCTTATGGTTATGGATATGGCTACGGCTACGGTTATGGCGCGCAAGCCTAAATATTCCGTTGTATTTCCGCCTGTCACGCTGCTGACGTTGGCCATGGGGTTGGCTTATCCCGCCTATGCAGCCGAGTGGAAAATCACACCGAGCATTACTGCCACTGAAACTGCAACGGATAACGTGGCCTTGAGCAGTACCTCAAGACAAAGTGATCTGGTGACCGATATCTCTCCCGCCATTCATATCAGCGGTTCTGGTGGACGGGTCAAACTGAATCTCGACTATCAGTTGCACAACCTGTTTTATGCCAAGGATTCAGATCGCAATCAGACCCAGAATTCACTGAATGCCATGGGAACCTTGGAAGCAATCGAGGACTGGTTTTTCATCGATGCGAGTGGAACGATTTCCCAGCAAGGCATTTCCCCCTTTCTGGGCGGTTCGAACTCATCTTCGGTCAATGTCAACACCGACAACAATACGACGGAAACCTCAACCTACCGGGTGTCCCCCTATTTTCGTGGCACTCTGGGCGGATTCGCAGATTATCTATTGCGCTACAACCTGGCGACCACGAAAGCCCAGACCAGTGGTGCCTACGATTCGGACAGCAGGGAGGTGGTGTTTAAACTGAAAGGTGTGACGACACTTGCGAGCCTGGGCTGGTCGATCGATGCCAATCGACTGAATACCAAGAATGGAAATGGCCTGAGCAATGAGAGCGATACCCTGCGCGGTGTGCTCACCTATCACTTCTCTCCCCAATTTCGAGGGAATATCATCGCGGGAAGAGAAGCCAACGATTATCTGAGCGAGAGCAAGGAATCGCATACGATCAAAGGAGCAGGGGTCGAGTGGACTCCGACCGCGCGCACCTCGCTGGCGGCCAGCCGGGAGAGTCGTTTCTTCGGGAACAGCAACAAAATCGACTTTACGCACCGCACCGCTGGCACGGCATGGAAATACAGTGAAAGCAAGGGGGCGACCACGCAGCCCAACCAATCAACATTGGGGCAGGGAACCAACTACGATTTGTTCTTCAATCTGTATGCTTCAGCCATACCCGATCCTGTGGCCAGGGCGGCTTATGTGAATGCGTTGTTGCTGAGCAACGGCATTTCGTCCAATGCGCAATCGCAAGGCGGCTACCTGACTTCCGGGGTAACCCTTCAGCATCAACGTACTCTATCTTTCGCTATCACCGGGGTGACCAATACGGTGACCTTTGCTGCTACCCAGAGCAAGACCAACAACCTTTCCAAAGTTATAGGATCGGGATTGCTGATCGGGCAGGACCAATCCCTCTTTCAATCGGTCAAGCAGCGAGGGCTCAGCGTCAACTGGTCGCACAAGGTGACGCCAAATGCCACGCTGGTCGGAATGGTGTCGCACCTGAAAAGTCGGGGCTCAGGTTCAAATTCGGCAGAGTCCACGCAAAAGACATTCAATCTGAATTTCCTGGTCCAGCTCAGCCCCCAAACCACGGCCAGTCTCGGTGCGCGACGGGTCATCAAGGACGGTACTTCCAGTTATAAAGAAAACGCACTGACTGCCACCCTCTCACACCAGTTTTAGAGCGGCTATGTATGAATCCTACTACGGCCTGACCAGCAAGCCTTTTCAGCTGAACCCTGATCCGAATTTCTACTTCGGCAGCAAGCAGCACCGGCGTGCGACTGCCTACCTCGAGTACGGCATGCACCAGAACGAGGGCTTCATCGTGGTCACGGGGGAAGTCGGCGCGGGCAAGACCACTATTGTTCGCGGCTTGCTTGGCAAACTCGATTCCTCGAAGGTTGTGGCAGCCCAACTGGTCAGTACCCAGTTGGATGCCGAAGATACATTGCGCCTGGTGGCCGGCGCCTTTGGCGTGCGGGTCAAGGGACTAGGAAAATCGGAGATTCTGCTGGGGCTGGAGGCCTTTCTGGTCGATGTTATCCGGCAAGGAAAACGCTGCCTGCTTATCGTCGATGAAGCGCAGAATCTGACGCCGCAGGCCGTCGAGGAGCTGCGCATGCTGTCGAATTTCCAGTTCGAAACCCAGGCGCTATTGCAGAGTTTCCTGATTGGTCAGCCGGAATTTCGCAGCATCATGCAAAGCCCGCATATGCAGCAATTGCGGCAACGGGTCATCGCCGCTTGTCACATTGGTCCGATGGACTTGGGCGAAACCCAAGGGTATGTCGAGCACCGCCTCAAATGCGCGGGTTACGGTGGCCCCCCCTTGTTCTGCAACGAAGCCTACGAAGCCATTTTCAAAGCCAGCGGGGGAATTCCCCGGCGTATCAATTCCCTGTGCGATCGCTTGCTTCTTTCCGGGTTCCTGACGGATAAAAAAGAATTCGGACCCGATGATGTGGAAGAGGTCGCCCGGGAAATCAACGATGAAACGTTTTCGCCGGGCTATTTCAACAAGGAAGGCGTTGCGGGGGAGAGAAGGGGAGAAAGAGCGGGTGCGCCCTTGCCCGACAACGCGATGCTGGATTTGGCTCTTTCGGGGCTGGAAATGGATGCCAATGCAGCGGATGAGGCCACGCGTGCGATTGCCGATCTGAAAAACGGTATCACCGAACAACGGCTCGTGCGTCTCGAACGCAGCATGATCCGGATTGAGCGCAGTAGCGCAGCCATCCTGACCTTGCTGCAGCAGCTGGTTAATGGCGTGCGGGTTCGTCAGTCGGAAAAGGGAATTTCATCATGAATCCTGAAGACTGGCCGGAGGGGCTTGGCCCTGTCGCCTGCGTAGTCGGTGCTCGCCCCAATTTCATGAAGATGGCGCCAGTTCTGCGCGCCTTTGCCGACCATCGGCCTGCCATTCCTGTCATCCTCGTCCATACCGGCCAGCACTACGATAAAGATATGAACGACCGGCTGTTCGAGGAACTGCGTTTGCCGCTTCCGGATATCAATCTTGGTGTCGGATCGGGGACACATGCGGCGCAGACGGCCGAAGTCATGAAACGGTTTGAACCTGTTCTGGATGAGCACAAACCGTCTTGTATTCTGGTGGTCGGCGATGTCAATTCCACGCTTGCCTGCACGCTGGTCGGCGTGAAAAAGGGCATTCCAGTGGCGCATGTGGAGGCCGGATTGCGCAGTTATGACCGTGCCATGCCCGAAGAAATCAATCGTGTGCTGACCGACCAGGTTGCCGATCTTCTCTATACCACCGAGCGCAGCGCGCTTGCCAATCTGCAACGGGAAGGTATCGCAGAAGAGCAGATTCATTTTGTCGGCAACGTGATGATCGATTCCCTGCGGGCGAATCTGGAATTCGCCCGTTCTCCGGCCGATATCCTGGCGGGGGCGGGGATCGGCAAGGAGTTCGTCGATGGCCGTGGCTATGCCGTGGTCACCCTGCATCGTCCTTCCAATGTCGACCAGAAGGAAACGCTGCAATCGTTGCTGTCGGTATTGGGCGAAGTATCCGCAAAGCTGTCGCTGGTCTTTGCACTTCATCCTCGCACGCGTGCCAACATCGAGCGCTTTGGGCTGGAAGAACTTGTAGCTGGCAAGCGCATCGTTTTGTTGCCCCCGCAAGGCTACCTGGAAATGCTGGGACTCATGTCGAATGCCCGTCTCGTGCTCACGGATTCGGGCGGGGTACAGGAAGAAACGACGGCGCTCGGGGTGCCTTGTCTGACGCTGCGCGAGAATACCGAGCGCCCGATCACGGTTGACCAGGGAACCAATACCGTGGTCGGCTGCGACCGGATGGCCATACTCGACGGAGTGGGCAAGATCCTGGCCGGTGACGGCAAGCGTGGCCGGGTGCCCGAGTTGTGGGATGGCCGCGCAGCGGAACGTATTGCCGAGCATCTTTCCCGTTGGCTGATTGAACGTCACAACAATACTAATTAGCGGCTGTCGCCCCCAGCGAAGAACGGGGCAAGACAGGCTATGGAAACGCAAACCGGGTCCATGCCTATGCCGGGGCCACGGTCTGGTAATGGAGGATTTGTGCCGCAGTGCAAGTTGATCATCAATGCCCTGACCATCGATGTCGAGGACTATTTTCAGGTTTCTGCGCTTGCACCGTATATCCCGCGTGAGCACTGGGAAACTTGTCCGTGCCGGATCGAGCGCAATATCGAACGGATTCTGGACTTGCTCGACGAGCACGATACGAAAGCCACTTTCTTCACCCTGGGCTGGATTGCCGAACGGTACCCGCACCTGGTTCGGAGCATTGTCGACAACGGGCACGAATTGGCGAGCCACGGTTACGGTCACCAGCGCGTCAGCGATCTGACTGAAGCCGCATTCATGCAAGACATCGAATCGGCCAAGAAGATACTCGAGGATTTGTCCGGGCAGGCGGTTAAAGGCTATCGTGCGCCGAGTTTCTCGATCGGGAGTGGCAATCTCTGGGCTTTTGATTGTCTTGAGCGGGCCGGATATCGCTACAGTTCGAGTGTTTACCCGATTCGCCATGATCACTACGGCATGCCGGATGCCCCGCGCTTTGCCCATCAGGTACGCCAGGGCTTGCTCGAATTGCCGGTGACAACTGCGCGATTCCTGGCACGCAATTGGCCTGCCAGTGGTGGCGGGTATTTCCGCCTGATGCCTTATCCCTTGTCGCGCTGGTTGTTGAATCATGTGAACCGCGTCGACGGGCAACCGGCCATTTTCTATTTTCACCCTTGGGAAATAGACAGCGGGCAGCCGCGGATTGCTGGGATCAATGCCAAGACCCGTTTTCGCCACTACCTTAACCTGCACCGGACTGAAGATCGCATCAAGCGTTTGCTGACTGATTTTCGCTGGGGGCGGGTGGATGGAATTTTTCTCTCCGGCGCCGGGCAGGCCCTGGAGAGAGGAGGGTGAAGATGAGCGCTTCCTCCGTCCTGAAAGTAAAACGCCTGCAACCGGGTAATCTGGCGGATGCGGCGCGCTGGGATGCCTTTGTCGATGATTGTCCGCAGGCAACCTTTTTTCACAAGTCGGGTTGGCAAAAGGTCGTCGGCGAGGTTTTTCGCCATCGAACGCATTTCCTTTATGCAGAGCGCGATGATGTCATCGAGGGTGTACTGCCGCTGGGCCATGTCAAAAGCATGTTGTTCGGCAATGCACTGGTTTCGCTCCCTTTTGCCGTTTACGGCGGTGTTGCGGCAAGCAATCCCGATGCCGCAAAGGCGCTGGAGCTTGAGGCCCAGGCCATTGCCGGCCAACTGGGCGTCGATCACCTGGAGCTGCGCAACCTGGTACCGCGCCATCCTGAGTGGCCGATGCAGAATCTCTATGTCCGCTTTTGCAAAACATTGGAACCGGACGTCGAGGCCAACATGCTGGCCATCCCGCGCAAGCAGCGCGCCATGGTGCGCAAAGGCATCAAGAACGGCTTGAGCAGCGCGATCGATGGTTCGGTGGATCGGTTTTTTCCGCTGTATGCGGACAATGTTCATCGTCACGGCACGCCGGCTTTACCAAGAAGCTATTTTGAAGCGCTGCTGGAAATATTTGGCCAGAACTGCGAAGTGCTCACGGCGGTGGATGCGAATGGTCACCCGCTAAGCAGCGTGCTGAGCTTCTACTTTCGGGATGAAGTGCTGCCCTACTATGCGGGCGATGATGTTAGCGCGCGCGATCTCGCTGCCAATGATTTCAAGTATTGGGAACTGATGCGGCGTGCCTGCGAGCGCGGAATCAAGGTCTTCGATTACGGCCGCAGCAAACAGGGAACCGGATCCTATTCCTTCAAGAAAAACTGGGGGTTCGAGCCGCAGCCACTGTATTACGAATATTGCCTGTACCGGCGCGATAGCATTCCCCAGAACAACCCCGCTAATGCCAAATACCGCTTGTTTATCGAGGCCTGGCGGCGGATGCCGCTCGGTTTGGCCAACTGGCTTGGCCCATTCATTGTCCGTAACCTAGGATAAGAGAAGGGAAAACCTCATTTTCGTCGCAATACTGCGTTACTCACAAAAAATATCTCCTTCCATATTAACAATATGCCGCGTCGAAATTTTTTGTTCGTGCCTTGTCTTGCTTAGAAACTGAGGTTTTCGATCACTCTAAAATTCAGAAGGAAAAGGAGGCGGCGATGGGCAACATACTGTATCTCGTTCATCGGCTGCCTTACCCACCCAACAAAGGCGACAAGGTTCGCTCTTATCACCTGCTCAAGCATCTTGCCGCCAAGCATCGCGTTTTTCTCGGTACCTTTATCGACGATCCGCAAGATGAAGACTATGTCGAACAAATGCCGCGGTTCTGCGCCGGGATGCACATCGCCCGCTTGTCCCCAAAGTTCGCCAAATTGTGCAGCCTGCGTGGGTTATTGACGAACGAGGCGCTGACCCTGCCGTACTACCGGGACCGGGGACTGCAGGATTGGGTTGATCGCACCCTGCGCGATGAGAAGATCGACGCTGCAGTCATCTTCTCATCAGCGATGGCTCAATATGTTCAAGGCGCAACGAACCTTCGCACGCTCGTTGATTTTGTCGATGTCGATTCCGCCAAGTGGTCCCAATATGCGCCCAATCACCGCTGGCCGCTCTCCACGCTTTACCAGCGCGAGGGGGAGCGGTTGCTGGCCTTTGAGCGAAGCGTGGCGCAGTGGGCCAATCATTCTTTTTTTGTCACGGACAACGAGGTGGACCTTTTCTGCAAAAGTGCGCCCGAGTGCCGGGGAAAAGTTTCGCCGATGTGCAACGGGGTCGATTCGGACCAGTTCTCGCCGGCACATGAACTGGCCTCGCCCTATGCGGCAGATGAAATTCCACTGGTGTTTACCGGGGCCATGGATTACTGGCCGAATATCGATGCCGTGAGCTGGTTCGCCAGAGAAATCCTGCCGGCGTTGTTGTTGCGGTGGACGAAGCTCAGGTTCTATATCGTTGGCCGCAGCCCCGCGCCGGCGGTCCTGGCCCTTGCCAGTGATCATGTTGTCGTGACCGGGACGGTGCCCGATGTGCGCCCTTACTTGCGGCATGCGGCAGTGGTGGTCGCGCCTTTGCGCCTGGCGCGTGGAATCCAGAACAAGGTGCTCGAAGCCATGGCCATGAGATTGCCGGTGGTTGCATCGCAGGAATGTGCCGGCGCGGTCGATGCCGTTCCCGGGCGTGATTTCCTGACCGCAGCAAGCATCGAGGATTATCAGCGCCAGATCGAATTCCTGTTGCGCTCCCCCGAGCATGCCGCGGCCATGGGAAAGGCTGCCCGCGATCAGGTTCTGGCGCGCTATAGCTGGGATGCGCATTTGTCCGTCATTGATCGCTATCTCGAACCATGAACAAGACACTCGATCCACGCCCCCTGATCGTTCATGTGATGTACCGGTTTGATGTCGGTGGGCTGGAAAACGGCATTGTTAACCTGATCAACCACATGCCGCCGGAGCGCTATCGCCACGCGATTATTTCACTCACCGATATCACCGATTTTCGCAAGCGTATCGTTCGCGATGATGTGCAGTTCATCGCGCTGCAGAAGGCACCGGGTCATGCGTTGTGGATCTATCCCCGGCTGTTCAAACTCTTTCGCGAGCTGTGCCCGGCGATTGTCCACAGTCGCAACCTGGCCGCGCTCGAAGTGGTCGTGCCCGCCTGGGCTGCTGGCGTGCCGGTGCGTATCCATGGCGAGCATGGCCGTGATGTCGGCGACCTGGATGGCAGCAACAAGAAATTCCAGTGGGTTCGCCGGCTATATCGGCCTTTCGTGACCCAGTACGTTGCCTTGTCGGGCGATCTGGAACGGTATCTGATCGAACGGGTTGGCATACCCGAGAGCAAGGTGCGCAGGGTCTGCAATGGCGTGGATGCCGAGCGTTTTCATCCGTCCGAGATGCGCCAGCCTATCCCGGGATGCCCGTTTGTCGGGGCGGAATATTGGGTAATAGGCACAGTCGGCCGTATGCAGGCAGTAAAAAACCAGACTGCACTGGCCCAAGCTTTTGTTCTGGCGCTGGAGATGGCGCCGGATTTGAAGGCGAGCCTGCGTCTGGTGATGGTCGGCGACGGACCGCTCCGGGCTGAAGCGCTGGCTTTGCTTGAACAAGCTGGCTATGGTGGATTGGTGTGGCTGCCGGGCGAGCGCAACGATGTTTCGGGCATTCTGCGTGGACTGGATTGCTTTGTATTGCCCTCGTTGGCTGAGGGCATCTCGAACACCATACTTGAAGCCATGGCCAGCGGCTTGCCGGTGATTGCAACCGATGTGGGGGGCAATCGAGAGTTGATCGAAGCCGGCATTACCGGTGAACTGGTGCCCGCCGCTGATGTGCCTGCGCTGGCGCAAGCGATCGTGCGCTACGCCTGCCAGCGCGAATTGGCGCGCGACGCCGGAAAAGCCGGCCGGCAGAGAATCGAGCGCCAGCTGAGCCTGGGGGCGATGGTGAGGAAATATCACGATCTCTATGATGAAGTCTTGAAGCTTGCCAGTTCTGGCGCCTGAAGAATCTGTTAGGTAAATCTGTTCACACACGGACGGGAAAAACATGTGCGGCATAACCGGAATATTTGATACCCGAGGCCGGCGCGAGATTGACCGTGCCGCGCTGGCGCGCATGAACGAAGCGCAGCATCATCGCGGCCCGGACGAAGGCGGAATGCATGTCGAACCCGGCGTCGGACTCGGGCATCGGCGCCTGTCTATCATTGATCTATCCACCGGCCAGCAGCCGCTCTACAACGAAGACCAGAGCGTCTGTGTTGTGTTCAATGGCGAAATCTACAACTACCAGGAACTGATCCCCGAACTGCAGGCGCTTGGCCATGTGTTTCATACGCGCAGCGATACCGAGGTGATCGTGCATGCCTGGGAAGCCTGGGGCGAGGATTGTGTAAAGCGCTTTCGCGGCATGTTTGCTTTTGCCTTGTGGGATCGCAACCGCGAAACGCTATTCCTTGCGCGCGACCGGCTCGGCGTCAAGCCGCTCTATTACGCGCTGCTCGCCGACGGCACCTTGCTGTTTGGTTCCGAGTTGAAATCCTTGCTCGCGCATGGCGGGCTGCCCAAGGAGATCGATCCGCTTGCCGTTGAAGAGTATTTCGCGCTGGGCTATGTGGCCGAACCGCGCGCCATCTTCAAACAGGCCCGCAAGCTGCCCCCCGCCTCGACGCTTGCAATCCGGCGTGGCGAGGCGATGGGCGAGCCGCGCGAATACTGGGATGTGTGTTTCAGCCTCGACAACACCATAAGCGACGCAGAAGCCTATGAAGAACTCACCGCGCGGCTCAACGAATCGATCCGCCTGCGCCTGATGTCGGAAGTGCCGCTAGGCGCTTTTCTCTCCGGTGGTGTCGATTCCAGCGCCGTGGTGGCGCTGATGGCGGGCCTGTCGCCCGACCCCGTCAACACCTGTTCCATCGCCTTTTCCGATCCGGCCTACAACGAAGCGGAATTCGCGAAGATGGTTGCCGGGCGCTACAAGACCCATCATTACGTCGATCTGGTCGAGAGCGACGATTTCGATCTGATCGACACGCTGGCCCGCCTCTACGATGAGCCTTATGCCGACAGCTCCGCGATCCCCACATATCGAGTCTGCCAGCTGGCACGCAGGCACGTCACGGTGGCCCTCTCTGGCGATGGCGGCGACGAGAGCTTTGGTGGATACCGGCGCTACAAGCTGCACATGATGGAAGAACAAATGCGTTCGGCATTGCCGTTGGGCGTGCGCCGACCGCTTTTTGGCATGCTCGGAACGCTTTTCCCCAAGGCCGACTGGGCACCGCGCGTATTCCGTGCCAAATCGACTTTCGAAGGATTGGCCCGAACCTCGGTCGAAGCGTATTTTCACAGCATGTCGCTGATTCGCGACCCTATTCGCAGCCAGCTTTACAGCGACAGCTTCAAAGCCATGCTGGGTGGCTATAGTGCCATCGATGTCTTCAATCGCCATGCGGCCAGGGCGCAGACCGACGATCCGCTCGGGTTGATCCAGTACATCGATCTGCATACCTACCTGGTCGGCGACATCAACACCAAGGTCGATCGCGCCAGCATGGCGCATTCGCTCGAAGTGCGTGAACCGCTGATGGATCACCCGCTGGTGGAATGGCTGGCGACCTTGCCGACTTCACTGAAAATGCGGCGCGGGGAAGGGAAATTCCTGCTCAAGAAGGCGATGGAACCGTACCTGCCCAATGACCTCATGTACCGGCCGAAGATGGGTTTTTCCGTACCACTGGCGCGCTGGTTTCGCGGCCCGCTGCGCCAGCGCGTGCGTGATTCGCTGCTCAAGGGGCCGATTGCCGAATCGGGTTGGTTCAACCAAAGGATCATTGCGCAGCTTGTCAACGAACACGAATCCGGCGTGCGCGATCACAGCACACCGATCTGGACGCTGCTGATGTACGACGCATTCCTGCGCTGCGTAATGGATCAATCGGTGGGGGAAATGCGGGTCGCAGCTTGAAGAAAGGAATCCACGTGAGAATTCTTTACCATCACCGCACCGCTTCGCGCGATGGCCAATCAACGCATATTCAGGAGATGATCGGCGGACTGCGCTCGATTGGCTGCGAGGTCGAGGAAGCTGCACCGTCGATCGGGAAAGACAATCCTGCTGGCGGTAGCGGCGGGTGGGTCGGCAAACTCAAGGCAAGCCTGCCAAGTTGTGTATATGAACTTGCCGAATTGGCTTATTCCCTTGTTGCATACCGACGGTTGTCGGGAAAAATTTTGGCGTTTAAACCGAACGGAATTTATGAGCGCTACAACCTGTATCTTCTAGCCGGCGTTTGGGCCAAGAAAAAATACGGACTACCGCTGATTCTCGAGGTGAATGCGCCCGTGGCGCTGGAGCGAGGACAGTACGGCGGTTTGTCCTGGCCAAGGCTCGCCAACTGGGCTGAGCGCTATGTCTGGCGCAATGCCGACATCGTTCTGCCCGTAACGCAGGTGCTGGCCGACTATATCGTTTCCCAGGGCGTTTCACCCGATCACGTGGTGGTCATTCCCAATGGCATCAACGAAAACCATTACCGGAATTTGCCGACAACCGAAGAAGCCAAACAGAAACTTGGGCTGACGGGGAAGCTGGTGATCGGTTTTACTGGCTTCGTGCGCGAGTGGGACAGGCTGGATCGCATCGTTCGCTGGATTGCACAGCAGAGCGCTGAAGTCGATGCATGCCTTCTGGTCATCGGTGATGGCCCTGCGCGTGCTGAAATCGAAGCCTGCGCAACTGGTCTGGGCATCTCTGAGCGGGTGCGATTTACCGGGGTTGTCCGGCGGGAAGAGGTGCCGGCGATTGCCATGGCTTTCGATATTGCCCTGCAAACCGCACTGGTGCCTTATGCCTCTCCGCTTTGCCTCTTTGAATATCTGGCTCTGGGCAAAGCGATTGTGGCGCCCGACCAGCCGAACCATCATGAAATTCTCACGGATCAAGTGGATGCCATTTTGTACGACCCGGATGATGATCAGGGAATCGAAAAGGCGTTGGACGCTTTGCGTGCAGATCCCAGGTTGCGTGAGCAGATCGCACGCGCCGCGCTAAGGGTAATCGAGAGTAAACAACTGACCTGGAAACAACATGCAACCAGGGTCGCAGGGTTGTTTTCGCGGCAGCCCTCCACGCCCTCCGCTGCGCCAGTGAGCAGCGCCGTTCGCTCGTGACCCGGGGAGAGGCATGACAGAACGTAAAATTCGCCTGCTGACATTCAGCACGCTCTATCCCTGCAGTGTGCGGCCCGGGCACGGCATTTTTGTCGAAACGCGTTTGCGTGAACTGCTGAAGTGCAGGGAGGTTGAAGCCAAAGTGGTTTCGCCCGTGCCATGGTTTTTTTCGAAAAATCCACGATTCGGGGATTACGCGGTGATGGCCAGCATTCCGTCGCGCGAATATTACAACGGCATTGATGTGCGCCATCCCCGCTATATTCTGCCGCCGAAAATTGGCATGAACGTCGCACCGTTGCTGCTGGCGCTGGGGGCCGCTCCGGAGATTCGGCGCTTGCTCGATGAAGGGTTTGATTTTGATCTGATCGATGCACACTACTACTACCCCGACGGCGTTGCAGCGGCACTCTTGGCGAAATGGTTTGATAAGCCCTTTGTGGTTACCGCGCGCGGGACGGATATCAATTTGATTCCACAGTACTGCATTCCGCGCAAATGGATAGGCTGGACCGCGAATCAAGCGAGAGCATCCATCACTGTGTCCAACGCTTTGTGCGAAAAACTTGCAGAGCTTGGCGTGGATCGATCCAAATTGAGGGTGCTGCGAAATGGTGTTGATGTCGGGCGCTTTTATCCGGTTCCTCAGGCGCTGGCACGCGCCGAGCTTGGATTGCCCGATGGGCCAACCCTGCTTTCCGTTGGAAATCTACTCGAAAGCAAAGGGCACCATATTGCGATTGAGTTGATTGCTCGAATGCCCGATTTTCAGCTGCTTATTGTCGGCGGCGGCCCGGACCGCGAGGCGCTGGAGCAGCTTGCACGGCGTCTTGGCGTCTCCCAACGTGTCATCTTTGCCGGTCGAGTGGCGCAGGATCGTTTGCCTGCCTATTACAGTGCAGCCGACATTCTGATCCTGGCTTCAAGCCGAGAAGGCTGGCCAAACGTTTTGCTCGAAGCCATGGCTTGTGGAACGCCCGTGGTTGCCACGAATCTTGGCGGTATTCCCGAAGTGGTGGCAGCGCCCGAAGCCGGCCGGCTGGTTGATCAGCGTGATGTTATGCATTTCGCAGCCGGGGTCGAATCGCTACTACAGGCATACCCTGATCGAATGCTGGTACGGGCCTACGCCGAAGGTTTTTGCTGGCAAGCCACAAGCGATGGGCAACTGGCGCTTTTCCGGCAAATCATTGCGAACAGCTAGAAGATGGCAGCGGATATACATCACTGTTTTATCGGTTAAGTCCGGATGGAGTCATGCTGAAGCCTTCCTCAGAGAGGCTGCGAGCCAAACGCAGGTCGGTCTTTTCTTGCACATTTCAAATTCTCGATCATGCTGAGTTTAAGTGTTGAAGTTGTGCTGTTCATGCCATACCGACTGGGCATACGAAAATGCGCGATATCCTGGTAACCGCAATCATCACCGTTGGCCTGATCATGGCCCTTCGACGACCCTATATCGCAGCGCTGCTGTGGGTCTGGATCGGCCTGATGAACCCGCATCGACTGGGTTGGGGTTTTGCCTATTCCTTTCCATTTGCGATGATTGCTGCAATTGTCCTGATTATTTCCATGGCAATAAATCCGGAAAAAATACGTTGGCCAACGGGAGCGACGGTTTTCCTGCTGATTCTTCTGGTTGCAT
>Ga0316613_10000468_pt1 | contig 33256 bp, 31 predicted proteins | sample OWC_soil_day10_C_2_FD_207647 | JGI IMG/M metagenome (GOLD analysis project Ga0316613, IMG submission 207647) | Wetland soil microbial communities from Old Woman Creek delta, Ohio, United States - OWC_soil_day10_CT_b | ecosystem: Environmental > Terrestrial > Soil > Wetlands | place: USA: Ohio...
TTTCAGGAGCTCAGAAGCAGCAGGAGGAAGTACGGCGATGGGGGCATCTAGTACATTATAGATGAAGTAAGTGTCATAAGCGGCATTGCCTTCCATCCGTCTGTTTAAAACGATTCGCCCCAGTTTATCCCTGAACTCGAAGGCACGGTTTCCATCCTCGTCTGCCGTGCGGGTAACGGACAATTCTCCTGTTGCGTAGTTCTCCTCATGTTTCAAGGTGACAAGCGTGTCCGTAGTCCATTCATCCTCAACTTTTAGGAGCATGCAGTTCAGTGTGTCGTTGCCTGCAATATTGGTTAAGAAGCTCTGTTTTACGGATTTCCCGCTGTTATGCCATTCCTCACCGGAACCATATTCTTCAATAATGCGGCTTAATGGAGAATTTTCATATATCGGCTTGGTGTAGGCTTTTGTGTCATTGCCGTAGAGCTCGGGAGAGAGAACCTTGAACTTATCCAAGGGTACGAACAGGCCCTGTCCGTCTGCCTTTGCACGGGAACGGTCGTTTCGTTGGTTTTATGTGCTATAAAACTTTTGTTGTACTAAATCCCGTATACGGAATAGCTAAAGAGCTATAATCGTATACGGGATTGCTTTTTTTGCTGACCTTTAGTGGTGATATTAGAAATGTTTCACTAAACACTTATCCACTATGGCAGGTTTTATTCAGCGCGCCTGTAACTCCATTGCGAAGTTTGATCAAAGGTTTAAGCTCGGAAGAAAAACAGACTATCTACACCATGCTCGATGCCTTTATCGGCAAGCGTAAACTTAAAGACGCTTTGAGTAGCGTACTGCATGATATTAAATCGAGTAGGAGGAAAATGAAATAGGAGGAAAACTATTTCATTTTCCTCCTACTCGATTTGAAGAATACTAATATTTATCCAAGTACTCTTGCCAATTATTTGGATACCTTTCTTTCACCTGTTTTAATACATATTCTGGAACTGGAACTCGTTTATAAATTACTCCCTTTCCTTTCAGAAAATCTACTATCAACATTTTGGTTTTGTATTCACTAGAGTTTAACTCAGGGAGCATGTACTGTAGTTCATCTTCAATATGATACGTTTTGTGTCGGTCTTCATTCTTAGATGTAGGCATTCGATAATTCACTCCTTTTTTTAGTAAATATAATATCACATCGTATTTTCCTTGTATAATAGATTCACTCAAAGCAGACTGATCAAACTCATTTTTGTAGTTTAAGTTTGCACCCTTATTTACTAATAATTCAACTAGGTCGATATTCCCACTTTTAGCAGCGGCCATTAAAGGAGTATACCTGGTAGTATTCCCTTCTCTGCGTTTTCCAACCTCGATGTCGCTCGGATTTGCTCCATGTCGCAATAATATCATGGCAAACTCAATATTAAAACCAGATTCACATGCTCTTATAATAGGCGAAGCACCATCATAAGTATCATGTATATTCAGATCAGCTCCAAGTGACAGCAAGAGTTTGAATGTCTCCTTTTGATTGTTCCACATCGTTAAAAATAACAACGTCTCACCAAATTTTGGATCTTGATAATTTATCAGGTTTTTATCCTTTTTTGTCAGCTCGTTTATTTTCTTGAAGTCATCATCCCAAACGGCTTTTGCCAATTCCCATGCAGGAGTTTTTTGAAACAATCTATAATCGTATCCGCGCAGTTTGCTTCTATCCACCTCTCTTTCTCTTGTTAGTTTACCACAACCAACCACAGAAAGGATTATACTTGCTAATAAAATGTATTTTTTCATTGTCCTGCTGGTTTTATATATTTATTGGGATCAATTTTGTAATTTTTTAGCACATTATCCATGCTGTGGCCATTTATTACTGACTTTAAATCTGTTGGATAAATTGTAGTTCTACGACCATTTGCAACGGGTAATCCTAAATTTTTCTGAGCAGCATTCAATGGATCGGTCAACATTACGACAGCGTTAATTTTCGATTCGCTCTTAAATGGAAGCATCAGACCACCAGCAGCCACTTTTGTAATATTACTTACTCCGGCTGCATTAAATGTAATGGCATTGTTATTGGTTACCAGAGCATTTAGGGCAGCCTCGCCACCTCCTAACGAATGTCCTACAAAAGTTAACTCTTGGTTCGATTTTCCTAGATCCTGATTAATCGCTTTTGCATTACCAACAGATTCAGAATATTGTTTTGACAATCCTACAACTTGTGCTACATCTTGTCCAGCATCTGTCCAGTCTTGTGTCCCTGCTGTAGCATAGGTATATTCTGTTTTTCCATCTACAGTTCTTTGATAAACTTGTGATTGTAACCCTGATTCAGTATTCATTTTAATTCCAAAATTACGATTGGAAACCTGCCAGCCACCTGTCAATATGCCATTCGTTTTATCACCGTAAACATGAGCTGCCATTGCTGCTGCTTCTGCAACTGTCGGGATTCGCCCATCTACATCTATGAATCTTACAGGATTATTGAGACAGTAAACATATGGGCTTATACTATAATATTTCTCACATAAAGGATCCACCGTCATAAACCTTCCCAATGCTGCATCATAGAACCTTGCTCCGTAATCATGCCAGTTTAAGCCTTTCTTGCTGTCGAACTCCTTGCCGTTGTATTTGTAGGGCTGTACATTATTTGTATTGGCAAATACGCTACCAAACGGGTAGTAGTGATTCGTTTCTTCTACCGTTCCTGACTGATTAACAACCACACGGTTATTCCCCTGATGATCATGCAAATAGTAATGATACTTGTTATCATTTAAGGAAACATATCCGGCTTCGGTAAGCAGACGTGTAGCCGTGCCGTTTTCATAGATCACATTTCCGCAATAATCCGTTGTGGTGACAGTACCGTTAATAGTATGCGTAGTGCGGAGTTTTGTTCCGTCTGCACCATACAGGTAAGCGATTGTACTTCCGTCACCAAAGATTATCTTGCTCGGCAAATTTAAATAATTATACTGAATGGCGGTAATGTTTTTGTTTAAATCTTCAGTAAGATTGCCGTTTTCATCATAAAAATACTCTTTGGCTACCTTGACCCCGTCTGTAAAGCCTTTGGTGTCGTTTGTGGCATCGTCGGTCTTTATCAAACGGTTGCCCTGATAAGTCATGGTAAGATTGTCTATCATCGTGCCGTCGTAACGTTGAAGGCCGGTGATATTTCCCATCTTATCGTAAGCATACGCAGTGCCGTAAGCACCGTCTCCTGTGTAAGCGGCCTGCTTCAGACGCGACAAAGCGTCGTAGTCGAAAGTGTATTTGCGGTTTTTGCCGTCCTGCTGCCACTGCTGTGAACTGATATTACCATTATAACTATAAGACAAATCCTCCTTAAAGGAAGGGTTGGAGATGCCCTTTACCCATGAACGTACGTTATAGGTATAATCTGTCTGTAATCCTGCCTGATCGTGCCCGGAAGTGCTTTTCAGGCGTCCCAAGGCATCGTAGCGGTTGGATAAGAGATTGACAGCCGGATTGGAGTTCAATTGATGGTTAACCTCCAGCAGGCGTCCCTTGTGGTCGTATCGATAGCTGTAAACCTCGGTTTGTGTGCCTTGTCCCGTTGCCGTGTGGACGTGTTTGCGCTTCAGTGGGGCACCTGTGAAGTTATTTGCAAAGTATTCCTTTTCAAATCCTTCGGTAAGCTGGCTGCCCGACTTGCGCTGTACCACATTGCCGCGATAGTCGTAGTAGCTTACCGATGGCAGGTAGCCACGGACTACACCGCCATCCAGCTCGGCTGTCAGCGTACCTGTCGGAAGTCCCTCTGCGTGATCCGTATAATAACGGTTGTCGAAATCGTTCTCCGCATTGTAGGAAAGAAGCGGGGAACTGAAATACGTGCTGCCTGTATATTCATCCGGGCTCATGAATCCGTAGTTGTCATAGAAGTTCACGCTTAGGATGACCGCATCTGTCAGTGTTATTGCATCGTCTGCGATGCGATAGCCGAAGTTGGCGGCAGCATCAGGCGTCACCGTTACCAATGTGCTGAATAGAGCAAGCGATGGTTCCATTGCGTTCAGCGGGTTCTTGCAAATTCCTGTCAGGCATGTGCGTCCGTTGACATCCGGCAGATTGAAATGCCACTCACCGCATTGCCTCATGTTGCCGTCTTGAGTGAATATCAGGCGATTGCTCTTGTCATGCAGATAGAGCGTCCAGACACAACCCGGAAGTTTCTTTGCACGGCAGAGCTGTTTGCGGGAAGAGTAATACTTATAGAAATAGCCATATTGGGACAGTGCGTCGTCCGAATTGCTGCTCCACGAAGTGCGGGAGGAGGATTTCAGGAGCTCAGAAGCAGCAGGAGGAAGTACGGCGATGGGGGCATCTACTACATTATAGATGAAATAAGTGTCATAAGCGGCATTGCCTTCCATCCGTCTGTTTAAGACGATTCGCCCCAGTTTATCCCTGAACTCGAAAGTACGGTTTCCATCCTCGTCTGCCGTGCGGGTAACGGACAATTCTCCTGTTGCATAGTTCTCCTCATGTTTCAAGGTGACAAGCGTGTCCGTAGCCCATTCATCCTCAACTTTTAGGAGCATGCAATTCAGTGTGTCGTTGCCTGCAATATTGGTCAAGAAGCTCTGCTTTACGGATTTCCCGCTGTTATGCCATTCCTCACCGGAACCATATTCTTCAATAATGCGGCTTAATGGAGAATTTTCATATATCGGCTTGGTGTAGGCTTTTGTGTCATTGCCGTAGAGCTCGGGAGAGAGAACCTTGAACTTATCCAAGGGTACGAACAGACCCTGTCCGTCTGCCTTTGCACGGGGCAGCCAGCTGTTGCTTTCGCGGCCAAAGGCGTCGTACTCAAGGAAGCTGACCAAATCCTCTCCATTGCCGCCCCCCTTCCGCTGTACGGTTTCAACGGGGCGACCCAGGCCGTCGTAATACTCCACTTTGTCGGCAAACGAACTGCCGTCGGCGGCAGTCATCGTACGGGTGCAGACATAATTTTGGGTGGTATCAGCTGGTATGTCACCGGACAGAGATCCTTCAAAGACGGTGGTCAGGTTGCGTGAGACATCATCAGTGTAGGGATCCAGAGCTTCGGAAATGATGCAGTATGAACCGGCAGGCAGAAGCATCTGCAGAGTGCCAAGCCCCGGATGGGCGTTCGGGATGTTCGAGGGATGGGTTTCACTATTGCCTATTTCTACAAGGCTGGTATTCCATAGATGCAGTGCCGTATGCTCTTCCCGGTCGCTATCGTGTCTGACAGTCAGGATCATGGGTACTTTCAGATCGATGCGATACGGAATGTCGCCGAGTTCATTGCCTAAGATGTCCGGGTAAGAATCAAAGCTGTCTTCTGAGGAATATGTAAAAGGTTTATCATAGGAACCGACATCATTATAGCCGTCCGGGAAACAATACCATCCGTCAAGTTTGGTTGCAATCTCGCCGTCACCTTTGGCTCCTTCCACAACAATATAATAATTTCCGGCAGGCAGATCTTCATAATATAGCGAACCATAAGTACCCTTATCCATGAGTTTTCGGGAAGAATCAAGAAGATAAATTTGCGGTTTACCGGTCTGGGTTTCCGAAGCCGAAGTAGCTGTAACGCCAAAATCAAAAGGCACAAGAGTGGTGAAATCATAAATTACATCACTGGAACTTAGTCCGTAACTGTTTGTGTATTGGACGGTGTTCTTAGTATCTTTATATGAGAATTCTTTGTCAAAAGAACCTATGATGAATGTATTCTGGGAGTTGTTGTATTTCCCTTGTATGCTGATAGTTATATTTTTTTTCTGAGTGTAGTATTTGGTAACGCTCAGTTCATATTCTCCCGCTACCAAAGACTTTTCAAGATAAGCTTGGTCACTTCCTTCCGCTCCGTCGCTTTCGGCTATCAGAGTATTTCCTTTGTACAGTTGAAAGTAGGTGTCTTCAACCTCAGACCCCAATGAAGAAAAGGTGAGCTGCATGGGTTGGGTCAGGGTAAATTTGAAAAAAACCTCATCATGGAGTCCTGTGCCGATCTCTTCGGCGTCGTAAGTGGTCTGGAAAGTGAAGGAACTGGAGTATCTCCCCACGTTATAGACATTCCCTTCCCAATACTGACTGGAGGCGCTGGCAGCACTCAATCCAATCAGGCAAATCAGTAATAATATATATCGTTTCATAAATTCCTGTTTTATCGGTTTGTGTAGTGGTAATCATATTGCTCGATGACTTGTTTCCGCCCTTCCGGAAGGATGTAAGATTGTATTAATCTTCCCAGAGCATCATATTCATAATAAGTCGTCAGTCCTTTCGGATCGGTCTTTTGGGTGATGCCCACCAGAGGGAGATACTTCGCAGTAGTAATCTGTGCTTCAGGATGGGCCTCACAAATACTGCGGATGCTTTCATAATCGGCCGAAGAAGGAACGGATTTATTGGCAAGTGTCGTAACAAACGCCTCATCGCCCAATGCGTTGCACACATCTGTATAAGAAACATTGCGTATTTCTGCAATTGGATATTGCTGATAATAAGACCAGAGATAGATCACCTGCTCCGAACCTTCATTACGGCTAATGTATATGGGCTGGCCGTTGGCAGTATAATTGCCATAGGTAATGGTGCTTCCAAAGTCGGCGTATCTGGCCCGGCCCGGATAAAATGCCCATTGACCTACCCCCTTGTATTCCGTCAGAAGATGGTTGGCACTTCCGTCCTTAGTCACTTGTTGTTCCAGTATGGGGGTCAGATAGTTTTGCCGAATCATTCGGGCGTACAGATCATCTGTTTTATAAGCGGAAGAGAACGGATAAGAGTATGTTGTGGCGGCTTGTACCAAATCACTGTTTACTACTTTTTCGCTTACAGGCATCAGATAGTCCGGATCATATTCAATCTCTTTTATCCGGGTAGCGGACGTACCGTTGTCGTAATAAGTTTCTTCTGTCTCTTTTACCAGCCGGTCAGCACCCATATCATATTTCTGGTGTACAAAGGCAAAAGTTTCGTCCACTTCGGAAGGATAAATAAGTTCCAGCTCACGGATATCACTTCGGGAGCTCGAAGACGATGTCATGTCATATACATAATGTCTGCGGTATCTGTATACCGGAAGATCGTACAATGATTTCTTCAGTACAGTATGGTAATCATATTTATACCGTTTTACCATTTTTTCCCCCTCATAGACTGTTTTAACTTGTAGCGCGTTTCTTTGCCAGAAGTTTTCGGGGCTGATATGCAGAATGGTATATGCATTATTGCCTGCAAATTCGCCGCCGCCGCTCTTTTGGTAGAGTTCCGTACTGGTGGCTTGTGACCCGTATTGATATACTGTCTTGCCTAATACATTTCCATTGCTGTCTTTGCTATACTCTGTAACCTGGCCGTAACTTACAATATTCGATCGCAGATCGGTATAGCGGCTGGGAAAACCGGAACGATAATTACGGGTCAGATAGTCTGTCTGTGCAATCCGGAGGGCACAGGGATAATTGAAATAGCAGTCCACTTGGATTTCATCGATATTCCACAACGAAGAAGGAGGGCATAAGTATCCGGGTATATTTCCGTCTTTATACTCGTAATATTTGGTTTCCGTTTTGCCCGATGCAGGGATGTTTTCTATACTCTTGATTCTCAGACCTCCCGCTACGGCACATTGTGAGGCTGAATTGCTCTCGTAATTGAACGTTGTTGTTCCTCCTGTAGGATAAGTGATGCTCTTGATCATCCCCATCACTGCGCTTGAGAAACGTGGTTGTTTGTCGCCGTCACCAATGGTTAGTGTAGAGTGCCTACTGAGTGGATCTGTAATGGTCAATGCCCCCCGGCAAATATATCCTCCTCCATCAGAATAGAATCCCCACCAATCCGAATTTTTGCATAAATCAACGCCACATTCGGGCATATAGTCCGTATTGTAGTAATCAAAGGAATAGGTTTCACGGGGTACAAGATTATTATCAAGAAACGACAATCCTTTCAGGAAAGTCACTTTCCCGTTCCTATTCTTTTCCAAGGCAAACCGCGCGTTTCTGATGACATTGTTCTGGGTATTTATCACTTTGATACCTTGCAGAAAGCGGTTGTTGGCGTCATAGCTGAAGGTTACTTCACAAAGCGGATGTCCGGCACTTCTGACTTGGATACGGCTGATTTTCCGGGACCCTATTTTTGAAAAATCATAATCCTGGTCTTTAACCGTATAGTAACTACTTGAAAGCGTACCAGTAAGGAACCAGTCCAAAGGATCTGTGTTACATGCAGTAGCGCCGTCTCCTAGTTGTGAGTACTCATGCCCGGATGTTGCATGGTCATTGACGGCTATGTACCGTTCTCTTCCGAACCCTACGCCAAACACATTGGTATAGTTTATCAGAATAGTATCCTGCTTGTTTTGTGAGATGATGCTTGTCAGATACCATGTAGTCACATAACCATCGTCATTTGTGTCGGTTACATTCGGTCCGAAGAGATACTGAACTCCATCCTCATCTGTGATTCCGGTGGGAGCAACTTTGATGGGTTCGTAAGGCATGGGATAGCCGGTATAGGACTGATTATCCTCCGTTTTCCAAATGAAGTGTCCGCTCTTTCCCGAAGGCAGACTGTAGGAGAAGATGTCATACTCCGTATCTTGATAAGAACCTGGGCTAAGTTGGTAACTATTGACCGTGACCCCACTGGTGAAGGCGTTGTTATCTTCCCCAGAATATGGATCGGGAGAACCGGTAGCTCCAAACAAATCATAGAAAGAAGGGACGTAACCAGAACTTGTAATTCGGGAATTGAAATTTCGAGTTGTTTTGTCGCCTGTAACATCGGGATATCCCCGGATAATCCGGCTCACAGACCCTAGACCAGTCAATGCCCAACGCAGTCCCAGCAGCCCCTCACGTTCGGTGGCACGTAGGCCCGAGGCATGAAAACTCAACTTCAAAGGCATTTCCAGACCGGCGGGGGTATGAATGATATAAAGGGGAACGGAAATATCGACCAATCCATTGGACAAATCAACGGGATAGGTGCCGTAACGGTTCATCATAGTTACCTGTGGGGACCAATCCGCGCGGAAGCGGTCAAAAACCGGTGTAGGCGGTTTTATGTCGCTAGTGGTGGGTTGGGCATCCACCAATTGTAACAGTGACATAATAAAGAGGAGCAGAAGACAAAAGGAACGCTTTGGCATCCTCTGATTCAATATATAAAATTGCTTCATAATGTTAGTTTTTAGTAAATGATTGAAGAAGAGACTCGTTTTGTTTCGGACAACAGAGAAAAGTGCCGCGGACAGAAGAGTCTCTTCGTTGTGTAACGTCTTTTTAGATCGTCATTGCGCTGACTCCCAGCGCACCGGCTACTGCCGACACTACTGCTATGACCACTTTAATGATCAGATTCCAGGTTGATTGTTTCATTGCCATTGTTTTACACCTCCTTTCAAGATCCTCTCATACAGCCCTACAACCTTTTTCCCTGTTCAACCCCCTCCGAACTCCCCCGTTTAACGGGGGGAGTAATCCTAAGGGGAGAAGTGAAATAGCGGGTGAGGGATGGGTGAAAGATAGCTTTCGATGAATAAATTATTAATAAAATGTGTTTGTGTTCTCCTATAATTCCGTCTTTACATCAAAGCAGGGGCATTGTTTCACCCACTCTTCTGGCTCCACTACGCCGTCGCCGTTAAGGTCGGGACTGAGGTCGCGGTGGCCGCAGACGTAGCTGCTGCGGAAACGCTTCAACAGTTGGCTCACCAACAGGCGGAGGGCTTCACGTTGCTCCAGGGTACGAGTATCTTTGGGATGGCCTGTTGCGTCCAGTCCGCCTTCGTAGCAGATGCCTATGGAGTGGGCGTTGTGCCCCCGGGCATGTGCTCCGGCAAGTTCTATGGGGCGGGTGTTGACCACTGTTCCGTCCTTGCGGATGTAGCAGTGATAGCCTGTGCCACGAAAACCGCGGCGACGGTGGATGTCCTCCAGCATTTCGGGAGTGAGGACACGATCCTCCCGCGTGGCGCTACAGTGCAGCACGATACAATTGATTGTTCGCATTGTCGTTTTTTTTTAGTTTTGAGGTTGAGTGATTGGCGGTACCTTTTCCGTCAATATAACCTGGGGATAGAGAGGTTTTTTGCTTTGTTTGGTTGCAAGTCTTGATTGCATTCCTTTATAAATTACTGGCATAATAGTTTTGTTTTAAATAAGTTAATTGAAATGTTTTTGATTTGTGTATTAAGCTTAATCACATTACAAATATAAAGGTATTATGGGGCATATGCAAATTGAAATCTTCGTTTTTATTCACCATTTTCTTTTATTTGTTTTCTAAATGAAAACATCTTTAAAATGAGGCTCTGCTGCGGACGCTACAGTCTTCTTTATTTTGTTTCTTTATTCTATCCATTTTTTTAGTAATTAGTGACGTATTTGGTGATTAATTTATTCGTGACTGGCATTACTTTATATAAAGTACGAATGTATTTGATGACTAACATTAGCGCTTGGTGTTATCATTGGTGTGTGACTCATTTGCATTTCTGCCCGATTATTTCTCGATAATACTCAATGCCTTCTTCCCGATCTTCTTGTTCGCGCCGTTTTTTACTCTTGCGTTCTATGCTTGCTTTCACCAGCAGCAGGGCATGCCGGATGAGGCTCATACGGAGCTGGGTGTCGGCGATGTCGGTGATAACCAGAGTTAGGTGGCTATTTACAACCAGTGAATTTCGGTGCCGTGTTTTGCTAAGTGCCTTGCGGCATTCTTTGCAGTAGCGGTCGGGACGTTGCGTGTGTTTGTTGATGTAAAAGGCTGCACGAGGCAAATTCCGGTGGCAGCATGAACAAGTATGAGTTTGATTTTCAATATTTGTTTCCATAATATTGTTAAAATTTATATGATTGCATAATCTAATTTAATGTGCCCTGCAAGGGCTTATGAGAGGGTTTGCTAGATGTGTTTATTCAGCGTTCTGCATCTATATACGCAATGTGTTGTATCTATATGCCCAACGCACCGGATATATACATCTGTTAATAACGACATTGAGTTGCCGTTCGGTGTCAGGCATTTTCCCAGGGTGGATGATTTTCGCCGGAAGTAGAATGTGTATTTCTCATAAATTTATCTTCTTAAATTTGCAACATTAAAACATCATGAGTACTTTTGTCGAGCAAATATAATAGTATTTTCAAATAGAAAACAAATTGTTTTGGAAGTTAATTTTAAAAAAGTGTATAAAGTGTTATTAATGAGACAGATATGACTGTATAAATATTTACATATAAAAGAACGAGATGATGAAAGAAAAAGATTTGTTATTCAATGCTTCAGATATTTTGAGGAGGGCTAAACTGGCTATGGGATTCAAGACGGATGCTGAGCTTGCTTCCTTTCTAGGAGTATCCCGTCCCACTTTGAGCAATTGGTGTGCACGAAACAGCATTGATTTCGCTCTGTTGTTGAGCAGGTTGCAGGAGGTGAATTATAACTGGTTGCTGACAGGTAAAGGTAATCCCGTACGGCAGCCGAATTTCTGTGACAGTGAGCTGGCATCGGGAGAGGTGGAGGTATTTCACAATACGAAAACAACCGAGAGGTTGGATGAGCGTAGTGTGACGCTTTACGATATTTCAGCTGCTGCCAATCTTAGGACAATGCTGGAAAGTCGCTCGCAATATGCACTGGGAAAGATACTCATACCCAATATGCCTCAATGTGACGGTGCTGTCTACGTAAGTGGTGACAGTATGTATCCCGTACTGAAATCGGGAGATATCATAGGGTTCAAGTTCATCAGCGATTTCAGTAATGTGATTTATGGCGAAATCTACCTGGTTTCGTTTGAGCGTGGCGATGAGGAGTATCTGTCGGTGAAGTACATTAATCGTTCAGAGATTGAGGGCTGCCTCAAACTCGTGAGTTATAACACGCATCATGAACCGATGGATTTGCCTTTTCAGGCCATCCATGCCATGGGCATAGTGAAGTTTACCATCCGTAAGAATATGATGATGTAGAGTTTTCTAGTGATGAAACTAAAGTTTTCGTCCGTTGAAACAAAAGGTTTAACACGTTGAAACGAAAAGTTTCCATCCGTGAAAACAAAAGTTTTATAGCACATAAAACTAATGAAACTAGCGTTACCTAAAAAGGCAAGAAGCATCTACCAGTCATACTCTTCGGTATAGGAATCGAAAGGAGGTTCTTCGGTAATGCCTTTCTGAAGGAACAGTTGTTGGATGAAGGCTTGCTCGCCGGGGTTGACGTAACGTTCCTTACGGTAGAAGCGGTAGTAGAGGTTCTTCCCGAAATGGGCAAGCATCTGCTGCTTCAGGATACAGGCGTCTTTGTTGAGAACATTGTCGAGCAGATGGGAGATGCCCCAAGCCACGCGTATCCGTTTGGCCAAATGAAAGTAAGGGCAAGTGGAGGTATCGGCAGGAATACAGGCCGGATTTACGATGCTGATGTAGGGTACATCGGATGTGGCATGGAGGGCTACAAAGTGGCGCATGCAAGTGTCTGCTTTCGGACATTGGTGGTTGAAGCAATGGGCATAGCCATAGGGTACGGAGTTATAATCGAAATTGTTGTTCATATCTGCTGCATTTTTACACTATTGATAGTCGGTGCAGCCCATTTGGGGTTACAAAACTTATGCTGTGCAAATATCGGATTTTTTTTGATAACTGTCACGCTATTTACTTAGAAAAGATGTATTACAAGCAACGGGCATCCCTACTGCTGACTAAAAAGTATCGCCTGTTTAACAACGATGTCTGTCAACTCTAACATTGATAGTACTCTCTCCTCCATTTCCTTGGAGAAAACAACTTCTTCCCGCTTGCCTTCAAGCCACGAGAGTAGGGCGACTGCTTCTGCCGATCCGAGAAGAGTAAACAAGGGAAGCATCTTGTGAGCCATGGAAGAAACAGCTACTACATCTCTTGCCTGCAATGCAGCATTCATCGCAGCAGCATTCTTGCTTGTTTCAGCAATAAAGCTTTCTATGATATTACGCGCAGCCTCTTTATCATCTCCCGAGAAAACCAGAAGTGAGGAGAAATTGAGTGCAGAAAGGGTTTCCATGCGAGATTCGGTACGGGAGAATGAGGCGTCCTCCGCCACAACTTCACCGCAATGAATGGCTCGCAACAATTCTTGAATGGAAAAAGGTTTGTGCAAGCAAGATTCAAAGCCGTAATCTCGAAAATAGGCTTCACTCATCTCGCTTCGGGCCGTGACGGCAATCATCGGAATCGTTTTAGCCTGTGGAATGTTCGATGCCCGAAGAAGCTTCAGCAAATCAAATCCATTGATAGAAGGCATCTGCACATCTGTCAGCAAAAAGTCGAAAGATTCGTTACGAAGATGTTCCGTCAGTTCCTCCGGTTGTTCGCAAGAAGTAACTGAAATGCCATACTGACCTAGCATAGCAGTAGTAAGTGCCAATTGAATTTTGTCATCATCAATCAACAAGATCTTCAGCCCGGACTTTGTGGAAAAGATGCTCTCTTGAATTGTTTGCGTTGCATCGAGTACCGTTTTATCTTCATTCTTCACTCCGCTCACAGGGAAAAGAGGCAAGGTTACCACAAAAGAGCTGCCTTTGTCTTTGGTACTGTCTACGTTGATATGCCCTTCCAATAAATGCACCAGCTTGTGTACAATGGAGAGTCCCAAACCAAATCCTTCTTCACCCTGAGCTCCCGGAAGCCGGGTGAACTCCTGAAAAATCCGTTCTTTATCTTTCTCATCCATCCCCTTCCCTGTATCCGAAACAGTGATTTTTAATTTAGACTCTTCATAGCCTACAGTTAGAATGACACTACCTTCTCGGGTAAACTTCACAGCATTGGATAACAGATTATTCACTATCTGACGAATGCGAATGGGATCACTTGCAAAATGTCCATTCAACTCCCTTGCCACTTCGCACCGTAGAGCCAGCCCCTTCGCCGCGGCCAAAGGTTGAAAACTAATCTTAATCTCATCAAAGAGTTGTGCCGGATTAAAGGTGATGCGGTTTACTTCTGCTTTATTCAGGTCGAGACGATGAAAATCGAGCAAATCATTTACCAGCCTCAACAAATGGCCCGACGAACTTTTCATATTATCAAGATAAAACTTTTGCCGTTCATCGGCTACGAGGCGAGACAACAAATCGGTATAACCCATAATAGAGCCTAAGGGAGCTTTAAAGTCGTGCGTAATGGTAAGCATCAATTTTTCGCGGGCTTCGAGTAGTTCCTCTGCTCGTCGGTTTGCTTTCTCCAGTTCCTTTCGATAACGATTACTCCGAGCAATATCTCTCCATATTAATATGAGGAAAACAGCCGATAGCAGAACGGCGCCTACCGCAATAGCTCCAATCGTTTTCATGGAGCGCTGACTGACCTTTTGTTCGAGTTGCGCTTTTTTCATAATTCGCACAGTCGCTTCTTCATCATAATTTCTAATCAGACTATCAATGCGCATCGTCAAATGATTGTCTGCCTGATGAAGCAGTTTGCTGTTGAGTTTATCCGATTTGCTCGCTTTTTCTTTCTGAAGAGCGATCTTTCGTATCTTATGATGAAGGGCGTCTGCCGGATTATACTTTTGCAAAACGGTATCTGTAGCAAATTCCAGCGAAGTATTCAGCAATAAAGCTGTATCTTTAGAAGGAGAAAAGACCTCGGCAATACGCTTAAAGAATCCTTTCTTTTTAGCGGGGGTTATTACCGAATCACGCTTCGTGATGATTCGATGTTGCACGCGTTGTTGATTAATAACTGAATCTTGTTCAGAAATTATTTTATCGAGTTCCTTGGCAGACAATAAGTTGTTATTGGCCGTGTTCAATACTCGTAACATGGATATTGTATTTTTATCCTTTTCGCGCAGTAATAAAAGTAAGCTATCAGCTTTTGAGTCCAGTTCCGTATCGGACGCTGAAAGCCCCTTCATCTCACTATAAATAAATATGAGTGAAAAGAAAAGTACTGCCAGCAGCAGCAGATAGCCAACGGCTATTTTCCATTTAGTCAATATTTCATTCTTTACGCTTTGCATGGATTTTAAATCTAAGCCAAAACATTATTCCGGCACTGGTAAGACCGAAAGGCAAAGCCATCCAAACGCCCATCGCTCCCCAATGAAGCACGAAGCCGAAAAAATAGCCTGCTGGCAAAGATATAATAAAATAGGAGACAAAAGCAATCCACATCATCGGTTTAACGTCCGAGACACCTCGAAGAGCATTTGCAAAAGTAATTTGAAGTCCATCGCCAAATTGAAAGAGTAGCATCGGCAACATAAGTGATACGACAATAGTCGAAACTTCTTGACTATCTGTAAACCATCCGCCCATCTGATTTCTAAAGAGGAAAAGAATAGTGGAGAGAACAAGAGCCATAATCAGGATGATGCGCAAACCGGCATAAGCTGCCCGACGAACATTGTCCCAATCGTTTTGTCCACGGAAATGACTTACTCGAACCGCAATAGCGGCACCCATACCATAATACATCAAAAAAGCAAAGGTGGAGATGGTGCACATTATCTGATGCGCTGCCAAAGCATAAGTTCCTATCCACCCAATCATAATGGCACTCAAATTGAAAGAAGCTGTCTCCATGCCCATCTGCAATCCAATGGGCCAGCCCAAAGCATTCAAGCGACGGAAATTGGTACGAAGAAGACCAAGCTTAAGAAAGCCTGCTCTATAAGACATAAAGCGATTGGTCCGAAAAAAGAGCCATATAAATACCAGAAGCATTGCAATGCGTGAAGCCAAGGTACTGATGCCCGCACCAAGCAAACCAAGTTCGGGCGCACCCCACTTTCCGTAAATCAAGAAATAATTGCCGATAATATTCATTAAATTACCGCCCAGCAATATCCACATAGCAGTCTTCGTGTCTGTTATTCCATCGGCAAACTGCTTGAAAGCATTGAAAAGCATAATAAAAACCATTGATATGAGCAACACTACATAATAGGGTTTTATCAATGGTAACAGCTCTTGCGGCTGCCCGAGATATCCTATATTCAGGTAAAGAATATAAAGAATCAACGTAACGAATAATCCGACTAAGAAGTTGGCCAGTAAACTGGCCTTTAATGCCTGCCCCGCAGCAGCAAACTGGCGTGTTCCGTATAATTCACCTACAACAGGAGTCAGCCCATAAGAAAAGCCCGTGCTAAAAATGATTCCGAGATTAAACACATTGTTGACAAAAGAGGCAGCACCCAGTTCAAGCGTGCTGTGGTGACCAATCATCAACGTATCAGCAAAGCTGAGAAGGATCACCCCCAACTGCCCGATAACAATAGGTATTCCTAAAAATAGCAATGCCTTATAATGGCCTCTCTCTTTCAGCTTATGACTCGTCTCATTCATTCTGTCCTTTTATCCCCGACTTTTTATAATGAAGTACCGAACAATTCTCGTGACGAAAAGCAATCTTGGCCACAACAGTTAACTGTTCTGCTGTAACAGCCCTGTACTGTTCTACTTCCTTTTCCATATCTTCAGCGCAACTTAACATCTCAAACCAAGCAAGATTCGTTGCAACATTCAGATAATTAATATTGCCGAATATCTGGGTCGATTCAAATTTGTTTTTCACCTTTTCCAGTTCTTCTGCATCAACAAGCTCTGTCTTAAGGCGTTCCAGTTCTTCCCAAACAGCCGACTCAGCTTGTTCTAACGAAACCCCTGCTGCCGGCTTTCCACTCAGATGAAACAAACCAGCATCCACAGTTCCTGCAATATAAGCATCAATGCTCGAAAAGATGTTCTTATCGTGCACCAAGTTACGGTTCAACCGGCTAGAGCGTCCGTTACTAAGCACGTCCGATAGAATATCGTAAGCATAATAATCGGGATGCAAGCGGTCGGGCATGTGAAACGCCATAAAAAGAGAATCAAGCGGCACGTTACGCTCCACTACCAATCGCCTCTCTTCTGTCTGAATCGGTTCAACCGGAAGCTTCCTTTCACGCAGCTCTCTGCGAGGAAGGGGTGCAAACCACTTTTCGCTCAAACGTACAGCTTCCTCAAAAGAGATATTTCCGGTTACAGCCAACACAGCATTGTTGGGCGCATAGAAACTGAAAAAGAAACTTTTCACTTCATCCAAGGTAGCATTGGCCACATGCTCGGGCACTTTGCCGATAGTAGGCCACTGATAGGGATGAACTTTGTATGCCAATGGCCTTAGCAGGTGACTTACATCTCCATAAGGTTGATTCAGACAACGCTGTTTGAACTCCTCTATCACCACACCCCGTTGCACATCCAAGCTCTTTGGGTTAAAGTCAAGACTCAGCATGCGATCGGACTCTAGCCAAAAACCTATTTCAACGTTTTGTTTGGGTACCGTGAGATAATAGTTCGTAATGTCATTGTTGGTCCAAGCATTATTGTCTCCACCGGCTAACTGCAAAGGAGCATCGAAATCGGCAATATTCACTGATCCACCAAACATCAAGTGCTCAAAAAGATGTGCAAATCCCGTATGTTCAGGGTCTTCATCTTTTGCTCCCACATTATAAAGAATGTTGAGGGCCACCATCTGAGTGCTCGTATCTTGCGAATGCACCAACTTCAATCCATTCGAAAAAACATGTTTGTTTATTGTTAGCATCTTTAATCGATAAGAGAAACTTTGATGATCTTCACATCATCCACCGGACGGTCACTACGGTCTGTTTTCACTTGTTGAATCTTATCAACTACATCCATGCCTTCAACGACCTCACCAAAAACAGTATATTGATTATCCAAATGTGGCGTTCCACCCACTGTTGTGTAAGCCTTTACTTGCTCAGGAGTGAAATGAAAATCGGGTTGTTTGGCCGCTTCAGCCTCAGCCTGCGCATAGATCTTCTCTTGCAACTGATAAAGACCTTCCTGATCATTGGCTTTACGCATCTTATAGATATCCTTCATGTGTTTTTGTGCCAAAGCATTAAAGATAGAAGTGAGCTTACCCTCATTCATCTTCTTTTCCATGCTAAGAAGAGTAGAGTCATTGTATACTTTACCTGTAACAATATAGAATTGACAACCGGATGATTCTTTTTTCGGATTCACATCATCGCCCTGACGAGCAGCCGAGAGTGCTCCTTTTTTATGGAAATATTTCGGATAGACGAATTCTGCAGGAATAGTATAGCCCACATCGCCCGAGCCAAGCATTTTTCCTTTCGGTGCTTCTTTAGAATCCGGGTCTCCGGCCTGAATCATGAAGTCCTTGATTACCCGATGGAACAACGTTCCTTCATAAATAGATTCTTTTGCTAACTTTATGAAATTATCTCTGTGTTTGGGCGTTTCATCATACAATTTCACGATAATATCACCCATGCTTGTCTCAATCTTCAACATAGTTCCTTGTTTATTTTCCATCTTTCCATCTTTCTTTTGTCCTGAGCGGCATGCTGTAAAACCGCCTATCAGTATAATTAATAGTAACACTAAATTCTTTTTCATACACAGCTAGATTTTAAACTGGTGCAAAAGTACAACTTTAGTACGCTTTGTTCCAACAAATCTTCTTAATAATAGCTGTCTGACATACAAGTTAGCCTAAAACCTTTTAACTTTGTGATTCTATTAAATGCATCAAAAGCAACAAAATGACAAAATCCATATTAATCATTGAAGATGACATCACATTCGGAATGATGCTAAAAACCTGGCTGGAGAAGAAAGGATTTCAGGTATCTTCCGTCAGCAACATTGCTCGTGCCCAAAAGCAGATAGATTTGCAAAACGTGGATTTAATCTTATCCGATCTTCGTCTGCCCGATCATGACGGGATCTACTTGCTACAATGGATGATCGAAAAGAAAATAAAAACGCCGCTCATCATCATGACCGGATACGCTGATATACAATCTGCCGTGCAGGCCATTAAACTTGGTGCGAAAGACTACATAGCCAAGCCTGTGAATCCGGAAGAACTTCTCAAGAAAATCAACGAGGCCTTTCAAATGAAGGGTATGCCGAAAGAACAACCGCCTATCTCGGCACCCGAGGCAAAAAATAAACAGAACTTTCTTGAAGGAGAGAGCGATGCAGCTAAACAGTTGTATAATTATGTGGCTTTAGTGGCTCCAACCAATATGTCCGTGCTCATCATAGGTGCCAGTGGCACAGGAAAAGAATATGTGGCACAGCGCATTCATCAACTTAGCAAACGCAGTGAATATCCTTTTATTGCTATCGACTGCGGCGCTATACCCAAAGAATTGGCTGCATCCGAGTTCTTTGGACATATAAAGGGTTCTTTCACCGGAGCTATAGCCGACAAAGATGGCGCTTTTGTTGCCGCCAACGGTGGAACACTGTTTCTTGATGAAATAGGTAACCTCAGCTATGAAACACAAGTGCAATTGCTCCGGGCTTTACAAGAACGAAAGATACGTCCAATGGGGTCTAACGAAGAAATAACCGTGGACATCCGCTTGGTAGCTGCCACAAACGAGAATCTTGAGGAAGCGATTGAGAGAGGAAGCTTTCGCGAAGATCTTTTTCACCGAATAAATGAGTTTACCCTACGCATCCCCAACCTAAAAGATCGTAAAGAAGATATTCTTCTATTCGCCAACTTCTTTTTAGATCGTGCCAACAAGGAGTTGAATAAACAACTTATCGGATTCGACGCCAAAGCCTCCTCGGCATTGCAAGATTATCACTGGCCGGGAAACCTGAGACAGATGCAAAATGTGATTAAGCGGGCTACTCTGCTTGCACAAGGGAACTTCATCACTCTTGCAGAACTGGCTAGCGAACTATCGGACACCCCTACACCCACTCCCACTCTTTCGCTTCGGAATGAGGAAAGTGAGAAAGAGCAGATACTCGAAGCGATTAAACAAAGCGGGAATAATAAAAGCAAAGCGGCTCAAATGCTTGGGATTGACCGGAAAACGTTATATAATAAGCTGAAACTTCACGATATCAAATTATGAACTTCACTGACAGAAAGTATGTATTAATGGATCTGGATGGAACAATCACCGATCCTGCTATAGGAATCACTAAGTCTGTGCAGTATGCACTAACCCATTTCGACATTTTTGTTGAGGACAGAACACTACTCTATCCATTCATCGGCCCCCCTCTAAAAGAATCATTCATGGAATATTACCACCTCACGGAAGAGCAGGCAACCATTGCTATCAATAAATACAGAGAATACTTTGCCGATAAAGGCATTTATGAAAATGAGGTATATGATGGAATGGAAATATTTTTGCAAACATGTTGTGAACAGGGGAAAACATTGTTCGTGGCTACTTCCAAACCAACCCCCTTTGCCGAAAAAGTTCTGGAACATTTCCACCTCAAGCATTATTTCAAGGCTGTGTATGGCAGTAATTTAGACGGCACCTGTTCGGCAAAAGAAGAAGTCATCCGGCATGCCCTTTCTTCTCAGCAAATTAAAGACGCAAGCGAGGTGGTAATGATTGGAGATCGTAAACACGATATAGAAGGAGCAAAAAGAAATGGACTAAACTCCATAGGAGTGCTTTACGGCTATGGAAGCGACAAAGAATTAACAGAAGCAGGTGCAGATAGCATAGTAAATGATATCGCAGCGTTACAGCAAGTAATAATAGGCTAAACGCTTTCAACCACTACAAAGTGTAGAATTATTCTACACCTCCGCCACAACTTCCACACTTTTACACACACTCTTTAAAAAGCATCATTAAGTATAGTGCACTGATAATCAAAGTATTAAAAGCCAAAAATCTTTCTGGCATGCGGTTTGCTTATAGTTATATATATAATGGTTCCATAAACAAGAACTAAAGTATATTTCAAAACGATAGTATAAACCGTTTAAAAGCAAATGATTATGAAAAAGTTAGTACTAGCCATGATGGTATTTCTTTGTGGTAGCTCTTTTTTTGCACTAGCACAAGATCCAGTAAAAAAGACTCAGACACCAACAGAACAGAAAGATTCTACAAAGACTGAGCCAGTGAAAGAAGAATCTCAACCGGCAGAACCGGGCACAGAGACTCCGGATTCCACAAAAATACCCACTCAGTCTGCCGAATAATAGTAAGCACACTCATTGAATAAAAAGACCGTCCCTACTTTTGTCTATTCAGGGGGCGGTCTTTTTTGTATAAAGTTACAGCATATTAAATCCCGCCCACAAATTTCCTTCAGGAACAGGAGCAGTCAGTGTAATCTCCTCTTTAGAAACCGGGTGTAGAAAGCGAATATGGCGGGCATGGAGGCAAATACTTCCGTCTGGATTGGAGCGGGGAGAACCGTATTTCAAATCACCCTTAATGGAGCAGCCCATTTTAGCTAGCTGGCAACGTATCTGGTGATGTCGTCCGGTTTTCAAATCGACCTCAAGCAGGTAGTAATTCTGAGACTGCCCGATAAGCTTGTAGTGAAGAATGGCTTTTTTTGAATTAGGCACCTCTTTATCATAAGCATAACTCTTGTTTTGCTTTTCATTGCGTAGCAGATAATGCACCAAATCACCCTCCGGCATCTTCGGACATTCCTTAACCACAGCCCAATAAGTCTTCTTCACCTCGCTATTCTTAAACATTTCGTTCAGGCGCGAAAGAGCCTTACTGGTTTTTGCAAAAACAACAAGACCGCTCACAGGACGATCCAAACGATGAGTGACACCCACAAAAACATTTCCGGGTTTCTGATACTTCTCCTTCAGATACTGCTTAATAGTTTCTGAAAGTGGAGTATCACCCGTTTTGTCTCCCTGAACGATCTCGGAGCTTGTCTTATTGACTACAATAATATGATTGTCTTCGTAAACAACAGTCATGCATTACATGTTCATACCACCACAGCAATGAATAACCTGTCCGGTAACATAAGAAGATAAATCAGATGCCAGGAAAGTAGCAACGTTAGCCACGTCTTCAGGCGTACCACCACGGCGCAAAGGAATCTGTTTTGCCCATTCAGCTTTCACCTCTTCAGAAAGAACAGCCGTCATCTCAGTGATGATGAAACCCGGAGCGATAGCATTGGCGCGAATATCACGAGGACCAAGCTCTTTAGCAATAGACTTAGCCAAAGCAATCATACCCGCTTTAGAAGCAGAATAATTTGCTTGTCCGGCATTACCCGACACACCGACTACAGAAGCCATATTGATAATACTTCCTGATTTTTGCTTATTCATTACTGGCTGAACAGCTTTAATAAAGTTGAACGCAGATTTTAGGTTTACATTAATAACCAAATCCCATTGCTCCTCAGTCATTCGTTTGAACGAAGCATCACGAGTGATGCCGGCATTGTTAACCAATACGTCTACCCGGCCAAAGTCTTTCACTATCTCGTCAACGACTGCCATCGTATCTGCATAGTTTGCAGCATTTGAAGCATATCCTTTTACTTTCACTCCCAAAGCAGCAATTTCTTTCTCTGTATTATGCGCATTTTCGTCAATTGCCAGATCGGTAAATGCAATATCAGCTCCTTCAGAAGCAAATTTTAACGCAATAGCCTTACCAATGCCGCGTGCAGCACCAGTTACAATGGCTGTTTTCCCACTTAATAATCCCATACTAGATTTCTTATTTATTAATATCAGTTCTACGTAGTGCACCAAACACAATGTTGGCCACATATTTCTTGCGCGTCATCACATCCAAATTAGATCCCACATTACCACGAATATAAGGTACTTCAATACCTTTAACACAATAATGCACTAATATGGCTGTCATTTCCACATTATCAATTATAAATACACCCTTGTCTTTTCCTTCTTGCAATACTGACCTAAATAGTTGAATTTCTTTGGCATCAAATCTTTTACGCACCTTTTCAACTTTCCATATATCACGAAAGAAGTTTGCCCTGAGCGTACCATTCCGATAAACAACCTCTTTTACTGCCTCTAAACGAGTATAAATCATTTCTATGATCTTTTCATCCGGCGAAACATGTTTTTCTGCAACTTGCTTCATCATATCCGAAAGAATTTCTAATTCAGATTCTACTACAGCCAGATAAATTTCCTCTTTACTTTTAAAATAAGTATAAAGAGTCCTTCTCCCTTTTTTAGAAGCAATAGCAATGTCATTCATAGTGGTATTCTCCACTCCCATCTTCGCAAAGAGCTGACGGGCAACATCTACTAATTTAGCTTTGGTTTTTGATACTGTCATAGATAAATTGCACATTGCTGAATTATTTGAGCAAAAGTAATAGTTTTCCTTATATCACACAAGAAAAAAAGCAGATTATTCATCTCTGCACAATGTGGCAAAACGATCACTTATAAGACTAAATCAATGTTTATCAAAAAACATTCAACAGCTATATGCTTAAATATCAGTCAATTGGGAGCAATAAGAGAAAATAGATAGAAAAAAAACAAAGAAATATTTGTTTATTAGAGCAGAAACCGTACCTTTGCACTCACAAAATATCGCGGAGTGGAGCAGTTGGTAGCTCGTTGGGCTCATAACCCAAAGGTCGTCTGTTCGAGTCAGGCCTCCGCAACTAAGAAGTGGATCAAGAAGCTGGTTTCAGCAACTTGATCCACTTTTCTTTTTAGAGGGCTTCTTTTCTCTTACCCATGCCATCCTGCTACGAGTCACTTTATCTTCTTGGGGATTTAACCTTTGATTAAGCATATAGTTTAGCTACTTAAACAAGAAAAAGCTCATATCCGTTACACCTCTGAAATCTGCTCTGAATGCTTTTAAAGACTAATGTTATATGCGAAAGCAAAAGAGAAAGTGTTAAAACTAAAATTACCACTTTAAAAGTTACAGATTGTAACTAATATACATAAAAGAGCCCTATCAAACTCTATTTCTGAGTCATGATAGGGTTCTTCTCTTTGCTGATAAGGATAGTCAAGTTTCAGATTAAAAGTTATCTTTTTCTAAAATAGAGTTTTAACACATCCTCTTTTATACTGAGCCAATGAATGCCTTTTTATTCAAATAAGAGTGCCCCTTTACCCTTCAAGTTAACCGAAAGTTTCGCACCCTCGCTCTTAGGCGACCAAACCATCTTACGACACTCTCCTTGCGACCAAAAATGACCATTCCCATTATTTTCTGATCCTGAAATGTATTCAGTACCGATACTACAACTGTCAACTTCCCAATTCAAAGCATCTATATCCAAATACAAATTAGAAATATTGCTTCTGCCTATCCTCAAATTCGCACGTGAATATTTAGATCCCGAAAATGCCACAGAATGAAATGAACATGAATCAACAAGCATATGATCTTGAAAAGAGAAAGACATTGTATCCCTCTTCAATCCCGACACCCGCAAAGCCAAACCATCCACAGTACTTGATATAATCCTCAACGATGAGGCCGCAGCTACACGAAAATATACATTCCTGGGAAAGAATATTTTCTTGTGCAAAAGCTCTTTAGGCAAAACATCTCTCGAAAAGTTTAAGTCGATTGTTAACGTATCTCCGGCTATTGTTTTCTTCATATATTTACTTAAATCCTTCGAGTAATATAATAGATTTTCAGCACCAGCTGGCAAAGAATCCACACATACGACTCCATCTAAAAAACCATTCTGATTTTCGTCCGTTCTCAATATACGAAGGACTCGTATGCCAGACACATTCACCTCCGCCAACTCATTCGAGAAATTCAGTTCAGCGTTTTTCCAATCTCCCTGCAACCAGGAATAATAAATACCGGCGAGCATCACCATCATAAAAAAGGAAAGTGTCCCGATAATAATATAAGTTGTACGTTTCATAATTTGTTCCCTATATTTTGTTTCTTAATAAATTCGCCAAACATCGCCCTAATCTCATCGATAGATATATCAAGTGTATGTAGTTGCTTAAAGAAATAGGCGACTTCTTCTTTTAAAAATGCGTCTCGACGTAGAGACAAAATAAGCTCTCTCGCACCTGAGGCCACAAAATAGCCAATACCACGCTTATTGTAAATGATGCTCTGGAGCTGGAGATAATCAAATGAACGCATAACCGTATTGGCATTTACCTCTACGATAGTCGCATATTCGCGCACTGAAGGGATACGCTCTTCCTCTTTATATTGCAACAGAAGTATCTCATCACAAATTCGTTCTGCTATTTGCAAATAAATTGCTTTACTTTCTTTGAAGTTCATGATTACATTCTATTAATGATTTCAGTTTCTTTGAAACGGAAGTAAGCTAGCGTCCAGTTAAACAAGGCCAAACAAGCGAGGCAAACAGAAGTAGCAGAAGCAATCGTCTCTTCTGATAAATCCAGAGCAGAGTTAAAACTGTGAGAATCCGCTAGAAGTAATTTAGCAAAACCTACACCAAGTAAAGAGTATGTAATAACTAAAAAAAGACCTGCTACAAAAGTTTTTAAGAAAGCATTCTTAGGCCATATAGAGCTCCCCAGAACAAAACACGACTGAAGGAATAGGTATCCTGATATAGACAAAAGGAATTGAGCCACCGAATGAAAAATGTTAAAATACGCACTATTGTTAGTAAACAGATATTTTAGTTCTACAGCTCCGACTGTATCAATTTTAGGAAATGAAAGCATGCAAATAAGTACTCTTGTATAATCTGCTAACAGAAACGCAATTAAGAAAACGAGCATAAAAACAACAGTAAACACAACCCATCTAGAAAAGAATTTCTCAAACGAAGTAGCCGGAGTCATCAAGGCTGATAAGCGGCTAGTTTTTGTTTTCATCTTTTCCATTATAAACGATGCGCTCAAGCAACCAAATATAAAGCCAAACCAAACAAAGGCAATTAGTGAAGAATCTTGAATGGCATGAGCTCCCATCTGGGAAATCGAACTCGAGGAGTAAGTATTATAGCCAATGAATGAAAGAAGGAGCGCCATAGCACCGTACATCAACGCCATACGCAACAGATTGACTTTCCAACTTTCAACCATTTCTTTGCGGCAAAGTGTCATAAAACGGTGCATATCAAAAAATGTATCTTTTAGCATAATCTATTTTCGTTTATTTATGAAACAATCCGGTTATTAGGTCAGTGGAAGCCAACGTAGCATTAAAGAGTAATTCAAGGTTAATCTCAGATTCCACTCCATCTACATTCGGTAAAATCATACTATTCCCTTGAATAGTGGGAGAAGCATATATGGCTTGTTCAGCTAATTCACGATTATCATTCTCCTGAAACAACAAGTTTCGAGAGATATCCGTCATTGATGCATTCAATAATATACGAGTATTGTCCATGATTAAGACATGATCTAATATCGTATCAACATCCCTCACTTGGTGGGTTGAAATAAGAATTGTCTTTTCATCAGACATCCCGGAAGCAATAAACTTACGAAACTGGCTCTTTCCCGGAATGTCCAATCCATTGGTTGGTTCGTCCATCACTAGCAAAGAAGTATTGGTTGCCAAAGCAAAACTCATAAAAACTTTCTTTTTCTGCCCCATAGACAGTGCGCCAAGATTAACCTCCAAATTCATCTCAAAGCAATTTAAATACTTCACCATATCTTCTTTACTGAAGAGCGGATAAAGAGGGGCATTCAATTCAATAAAACTAATTAGAGAAACAGATGGGAGTTCAAATTCTTCAGGTATTAAAAACATATCTTGCAACGTAATTGGCAAGCGTCTGCGTACATCCGTCTTATGAAACATCACTTGTCCCTTTTTAGGCGTAAGCAAACCTGCCATCAGATAGAGAAGAGTAGATTTCCCCACTCCGTTTTTCCCCAGTAATCCGTAAACCTTCCCTTTCTCTAAAGCCAAAGAGAAATTACGAATAACCTCATGCTTAGATCTACGATAAGAAAATGTAAGATTCTCAATTGTAACCATATTATTATAAATTAAAGAGTATGCATAGGACAAACAGTTATCGGCACAGAGTCTTAGGTAACTAGTACACTGCAAATGTATATATACTATTTCAATAATGCAACAGATAAGAAAAAAATATTCATTAGGAATAAAAAAGAAGTACTCTTTACTTATATTACAAAAACAAAAAAACTTCATTATAAAACCTGAATAAGGTCACTACAACAATGAAGCGTAAGAAGAATAGATAAGGTTATACAAAAAAGAGGAGTAAAGTTTCCCTTACCCCTCAACAATGACAAACAATTAAAATATTATTTAATTCCTTCTAAAGCCTTCTTTGCAGTAGCATTTTCCGAATCTATAGACAAGATCTTATGCCAATATTCTTTGGATTGAGGCATAAGATTCTGTATTAGATAATAATATCCCAAATAGCTGTAACATTCAATTATAACTGGGTTGTAACGCGGTTCATTCTTACCGATTAGCAGTGATAGGGCAGCTTCATAATAAGGCTTTGCCAACCCTTGAGTTGTCTCAGGGTCCAAAGCAGAATTAGTACGTGCACGCCAAAAAGAACCTAAATAACTATCAGGAGCTTTCTCTGCTATAACCGAGAAAACAGAGTCAGCCTCAAGAAGATATGCTTTCTTTGCAGCCACATCAGCCAAACTAGTCGATGTCCCTTCCGCATAATATAGTTTTCCCAAGCGAAACATTAAATCAGGCGTTTGCTTTTCAGGTTCAAGCGAAGCCAGATATTTTTTATAAGACTCTATCGCATCAACATTATTATTCAAACTTTCATAAGCATCCGCTATTTCACGCCATAAATCGGTTTTCAAGCTATCTAAATCTAGAGCCTTCTTATATTCAACTATTGCTTCATCATATTTCTTTGAAGCAGTAAGTAAATGACCATAATACATATAATCCAGATAAGAAAAGTCTGGTTTATCAGAATTATTGAAGAAATTATCGGCAGCTTTTATTCCTTCTTCGTAACGCTTCAAATCGGTATAATTGTACATCAGCAAACGATTAAAGGCAGCATGGCGAGTATTTTTTTGCTCTCCCATTTGAGCAATTTCTAGTGATTTAGCGAAATCATGATTTAAAAAGAGAGCAAAAGCATACTTCATTAAATCATCTTCCGTTGCTATAGAAGTATTAATAAAACGAGCATATTCTTCAATTGCTTTATCAAAGCGGTTATTTCTATAATATACGTCAGCCAATTCTTTATTAGCAGGAAGATAATCAGGAGCAAGATCTTTTAAACGCACCAACATCTCTATCGCTTGTTCTGGACTTGCATCCTTGTAAACCTGCGCATACTTTAAATATGCTTCTTTGCAATTTGGGTCAAAATAAATAGCTTGTTCATAAAGTTGACAAGCAGCACCCGCATCTTTGTTTAGCACAGCAATGTCTCCTTCCAGTAGATAAATACCCGGATATTTATTATTCACCTTCTTTGCCAACTGCAGATAAATCTCTGCATCAGATATTTTTCCGGCATCAAAATAGACCCGCCCTATAGCAATCAACAGTTCAGAATCTTTTTTATTTTTCCCTTTAAGTAATTGGCTCACTTCTTCCGAAGCTTGTTGCGGATTAGTTTCCACAAGTTCTTTTACTCGAGCTATACGACCTTGCAATTCGGTATTAGCAGACTGAGCCAGAAGCGGACCAACGGCTACAAACATCCCTAAAATCAACAGTTGAATTCGTTTCATTATCTATATTATTAAATTATTATTTGTCTTTCACATCTACCACACGCACAGGCTGAGTAGCCGGAACCAGCCCGGATTTCAATATAATTCTCTGTCCCCTATCAGAAGTAAGAAATGAAGTGAAACCCCAAGGCAATGCATTACGAGGATCATTGAGTAAAACATAAATATTTCGTACCAACGGATAATCACCATAAAATAAATAAGCTTGGAAAGGCTTATAACTATTATCCAGTGTGGCCTTATTTTCAGCACTTACAGCCATAACTCTAATCTCTTTTCGGAAAGAGAGATTAGTCGTATCGCTACGATTTCCCAACCAATTTACACCAATTACGCCAACAGCCGCAGGTGTACGGGCTACATAGTTGATTACTTCCTGATTATTCTTTAACGCCTTTAAATCAGTAGATAAAGGCTTACCTTTACATATCGAGTCTGCCGCAAAACGAACTGTACTAGAATTTTTATTATCAAAAACCAATTGAATAGCATCTAAAGAAGAAGCAGGATATATATCCTTCCACTTCCTTACTTCGCCAGTAAGTATTCTTTTAATATCACGTACGCTGATTATCGAATCAGAATTTCTGCTATTCACAATAAATGCCAACCCATCCGTAGCCAGCTTTATCTCACGGGGAAAAAATTTACGACTATGGAATGAATTCATTTCTTCTGAAGTCAGCGTACGCGTAGCAATAACCAAACGTACGCTATCCTTCAAAAGTAAATTAATTGCATCAACTTCAGTCGTATAACGAGGAACAATTCCAGCCAACGGATAAACTCCTTCAAACACATCTATTTCTTCCTGAACGATAGGTTGAAAACTTTCATCAGCAGCAATTGCTATTACTCCAGACGTATAAGTATCTGTCAGCCCATCTTTAGGTTTTTGATTACAGGCAGAAAATGTAGTCAAAGACAAGGCAGCTATTAGCCAAAACTGTTTCATCATTACTATTGCAATCTAAATGTTATAGGTACTGTATATTTCACAGTCACGGGTTTACCGTTCTGTTTTCCAGGAATCCATCTAGGCATTGAACGAATAACGCGTATAGCTTCCTTATCACAATAAGGATCAAGAGACTTAACAACTTGCACATCTCTTACTGTACCATCTTTTCCAACAATGAACTGACAAATCACACGCCCTTGGGTACCATTTTCCTGAGCTATGGTCGGATATTTAAGATTTTTCCCAATAAAAGAAAGCAACTCTGCTTGTCCTCCAGGGAAAGTAGGCATCTGCTCTACCATATCAAAAACCTTCTCTTCCTCAACAGGAGCTTGTGTCACAACCTGTTTCAAGTCTGCTATATCCTTACCATTCGCTTCATCATTTCCTTTCACATCAGCAATAGAAATAGAAACTTTGGTTTGAGTCAATTCCTCCTGACTCTTAATCTCATCATCCTCATTTACTTCAGAATCTTTTTTGATAACAGGAGCAGTAAACTTAATCGAACTTTTTAATGCAGGAGGAGGAGGAGCTACAGGCTGAACTTTCTTCATCTCATCTGGAACCTCAGGTTCTTCTAGTTGTGACAATGCAGTAACTTCTGTCATCTCTTCCTTTTGCTTTGGAGTAGCCAATTTGATAAGTGTAGGTATGCTAAAACCTACCAAAGCAATAACAAGGACAATCAGCATTGCCAAATTATGACGTTTGGCAGACTCTCCACGCATCTTATACGCACCATAAGCCTTATTCTTGCCTTTAAAAATCAGCTCACACCATTCTAAAGATGTCAAATCTATTTTTGCCATTTATACTATTTTTTAGGTGTTAATTACTGCTCGGCAATATCTTTGGAAAGTCCGCCTTGAGTTTCAAAATTCTTTAATAAAAATTTATCCGCATCGACAATATCCACAATTACATATTTACCAATATTGCATATTTGCATTTCATCCAGAGCATCTATCAGATTCTTATACGTAGATTCATCAGTCGCCTTGATAATAACAACAGGTGTATCTTTCCCGTTTTTAATTTCAGCAACTTGCTTGGTATATTCTTCTGCAGATATTTTCATATTCAGCTTTTGCTGCTTCAAGTCATTAACTTTTTGAACAGCTTGTCTGTTACGTTTAAGAAGTAAAGCCCTTAAACCATCAGGTTTATAAGTTGTTTCTTTTAATGAAGAATAATCTTTATAGTCAGGTTCTCCTTCATAATAATACAATTTATCTTCACTTCCCAACAGTAAAGTGATAGCTTGTGAAGCTTTTACTTTAGTTTGCTGTTCTTCTGTTATATCCTTATCGTTACTCGGCATACTTATTTCCATCGTCTGAGGTTTGCTCAACGAGGTACAAAGCATAAAGAAAGTGATAAGTAGCATGTTCATATCCACCATCGGTGTAAAGTCCACACGAACGGTCATTTTCTTTTGCTTCCCTTTTCCACCTTTCTTATTGCCGCTTTCTTGTACTTCAGCACTCATAATTTATTCGTTTTATTAATTTTCAGAAGTCGTTTTCAGCGAAGTAATCAGGTTATAGCGATTCTCCCTAAGATCTTGAAGTGAAGCCATCACATTCTTGATAACAGAATAAGGAGTAGACTGGTCAGCTTTAATTGCTATACGTAGGTCAGCATTTACAGCACGAGCATTTCTCACCCACGCCTTAAACTGATTGTCGACACTATCACAAGGGATGCCTTCATTCTTCAAAACGGCATCTTGTTTATCAGCCGGTAGATCCAAATAAGTTTTCATACTTTTGATAGGTACACCAAATGTAGCTGAAAGCATGAATTTTTTTATCTGTTCAGGAGTAAAAGTTACTCCATATTCTTGTCCCACACCCTCCAACGTTGCTCTCAAGTCAGACTGCTTGTCCAAGCTCATAAAGACCTTTCCACTCGGATCGATCAATATCTGCAAGATGTTAGTTTCTGGAATTTTAATTTCAGAAACTGATGCCGGAGTGGTAACCTCTACTGGTTCCTTTTTTACGAACGTAGACGTCAACATAAAAAAGGTCAATAACAGTACGGTAACATCACTCATTGCAGTCATATCAATGAATGTACTCTTTTTTTTGATTTTTGCTCTACCCATAATTATAAGCGTTTTATTTTTAACCTCTTATTATTTATGAGTTGCTGCAAAAGTTTGTACGATTGAAAATCCAACTTCATCAAGGCTATAAGTCAATTTATCTATTTTATTAGTGTAGTAGTTATAAGAAATAACTGCTAAAGCACCTGTAAGGATACCAAAAGCTGTGTTAATCAATGCTTCTGAAATACCTTGAGAAAGAGCCATTGAGTCCGCAGATCCACCTGCTGCCAAAGCAGCAAAAGAACGAATCATACCAATTACAGTACCCAACAGTCCCATTAAAGTACCCAATGTAGTAATTGTTCCGATGATCGGTAGATTTTGTTCCATCATAGGTAATTCCAATGCAGTTGCTTCTTCAAGTTCTTTTTGAATAGCCAGCAATTTTTGTTCTTTAGACAAAGTTGCATCGCTCTCCATTTCCCCATATTTTTTAAGAGTCGAGGTAACAACGTTTGCAACAGAGCCTTGTTGTTTATCACAGATTGTTTGTGCTTTCTTAAGATCACCAGATGTAAGAGCTTCTTTGATGTTCTTAACGAATTTCACCAACGAGCCTTTACCAAAAGCTGTGCGAAGAGCAAAATAACGTTCAATGCTTAATGCAAGCACTGTAAGTAACAAAGTCTGAATAATTGGAACAATAAAACCACCTTTATAAATTGTTCCTAAGAAATTTCCCGGAAGTGGATGATTATTAGGGTCATTGTTCATAAAGTTTGCCGGATTACCTAATAAGAATTGGAAAATACACACCGCGATTATTAAACAGAAGAATATCACCAATCCTGCTGATCTGATACCTGTAAACGAAAAAGACTTTTTTTGATTAGTTTCCATAATGATTTTTAAAAAATTGTTATTTAATTAGAGTAAATACAGACAAAAAATAAGGCCGAGAACTCATTAAACTCATCAGCTCCCAATCGTATAAAATACAAAAGATAGAATATATATCTAAATTTGAATGCGCTTTAAAGCAAGAATATAAGAATCACAAGTCATCATACATGATAAGAAGTTTCTGGAATAAAAAGACTTAGCTTTATCCAAGACGAAGGAAGTATCCATAATAGAAAGTTGCTTAATTATGGCTTTAATCATAGCATTAGAAGAGTCTAGTATTCTACGTAAACGGAAACCCGTAAATAAAGAAAGCGATTCTGCGGTTGGGTTTAAAGCCAACACTGCATAAATAAAATTATCTATGCTGCTGTTCGGAGACAGTACCAAAACATGTTCACACAAGACTTCATGCGAAGAAGAATCAGAAACAAAGCATATAGTGTTTGCTTTGACACTTGAAGACAAGATCAACAGCAGTAAAAGCACTATAAACTTCACAGACATATTCATTTCATTACTCATTATATTCTATGATAGAAATCCGCAGCAAAAATAATAAGTAATTTAATACCATATTACTAATTCACATCTTTTAATCTCAATATAGTCACTTTATTTGCATATTTCATCTCCAGAAGGATAAAGTATGACATTATAGTGTCCCTTCTCTTTTAAACCTTTCAAATAGCAATCCAGCTCATTGCATTAAACAGAAAACCCCCGCGAGGTATCAACTACCTGCGGGGGTTCCCTTCAAAACGGCGACTACCTACTCTCCCACTGTTACGCAGTACCATCGGCGTGATCAGGCTTAACTTCTCTGTTCGGAATGGGAAGAGG